>Ga0209337_1001605_pt1 | contig 17042 bp, 29 predicted proteins | sample LinPmetageLP53_FD_184044 | JGI IMG/M metagenome (GOLD analysis project Ga0209337, IMG submission 184044) | Marine viral communities from the Pacific Ocean - LP-53 (SPAdes) (version 2) | ecosystem: Environmental > Aquatic > Marine > Oceanic | place: Pacific Ocean | collected 2010-02-08 | reverse complement strand
CCATTTCATTACCACTAGAATCAGTGAACAGTTGTTCATAGATTTTACCAATAACAGCAGGTTGATCTGTTCCTGAGTATTCAGGATTTGCTTTTATTACATTACTCATTTCAAACTCCTATTATGTTAAGTCAGCAGTACAAGCTTGGATAAGTAGATTGTGAACAGCCAGCTGTACTTCTAAGAAGACATAAGCCACATCAGCATCCATATTTCCGTGCATTGTATGATCGGTGAATTTAGAAACTCGGAAGTCATTATTAGCATTTACATAATAGTGAATTCCATTTGGATTAAGAAGATAAACATATCCACCTTCGCTACCACTCGGAGTACCGGCTGTAGATCCACCACCACTTGCTGTAATTTTCTCATTGGTCATAAAACGATTGGAGAAGTATTTAATACCACCTGCAACGTGTACAACCTTATGAGCTTTTCCTGATTCTAAATCTTCAGGACGATACATAAGACCTGTTCCAGTAGTGCCACCAACATTTCTAATAGCCTTGCCAATAGCAACGTGATTTGTAATTGAAGTAACACCAATAGAGATACCTTCTCCATCTTCGGCATAACTGTCAGCAGTAATCTTAAGTTCTTCCGCTATATCAAGATAACTTGAAGGAAAACCGGTGTGTTCTTTAAATTGATTATACCAATTATCTTCATCGTTGGTTGTGTCCTGACGACGTGCAAGATTCATATACGTATTTGCATTAGTGTTTTGCGTTGCTGGCAAGGTCCATTCTAATGCACCCCGCTCAAAACCACTCGAAGACAACCCAGATTTACCACCATTAAGAGTACCAAGGCTAGTAAGTTGAGCAACATCACCAACGTAAATCTGACGACTTACCGCATTGTGAAAAGATTGCATAACTGCTGCTGTTGTGTCGTTTACCCAACGCTTTTTATCAGCATTGCTTTGCATACGATCTCTGTCAATATGAGGAAGAATGATCGGCTTGACCATTCGCGCCCAATCGCCAAAAGCAAAATCAAAAGTTTCTTTCTTTGACAATGGAATTTCTAGTGAAGTCCCATTAATTTCAGTGATGTCCGAATGACCGCTTTTAATCCGAGGTACACGAACGTTAGTACCTCCAGAGCGTATAACTTTATTACGGGTACGTAAAGATTCAAGAAGAGGATCTTTCGAATAAAACGAAGGTGTACTCTTCTTAACAACATCAGCTACCGTAAAATTTGCAAATTCTAGCAAACCCATTTTCTTATCCTTGTTAAGTGTTAGTTATCGAGGAGGTGTTCCCCTCGTGAAAGGATGTCGTCAAATGACATCTCTTCAAGATTGATTGATGGCATATTAGGAGCAAGTTGGCCCCCTGATACCAGAGTTTGTTTAACAACATTTCTTGATGGAGGAGTTTTAACAGGAGGAGTTGTTTCCAAAACAACCTGTTGTTTTTGAGGTCTTGGTGACGATGATACACCACCCCTGTAAAGGGTAAGTTTATAGGCATCAACCATTTTGTCATAAAGATTTTCTCCATCAAATCTATCGTTAAACTGAGGATGAACAAGAGCATCAGCAAATGCTTTTTTAACATGTGCTTCTTGTTGTTCGTAATTAGGATACTCTAAATTAAATAACCTGTGTGCAAGGTCTACATTTTCTGTGGACATCTGTGTGAACGCACCTTGGACTGCTTGGTACTCTTGCACAATAGGTTCGATGTTTCCTTTTGCTGCTTCATCAATCGTTTCCATTAAAGTTTGAAACTGCTCTTTGACTTCTTCATAAGAAGCTCTCTCAGCTTCTATACCATCAGTTAAATGCTTTACATGATCAAGGATTGGGGCAACATAGCTACGAGCACTTTCTGGTATAGAATCCATATCTATTGAATCTAAATCATCAAAAATAAACTCAATACTTTCATTCACAAGAGGTTCTGTAGTGTCCTCTACTTCCGGCGCAACGTCTTGTTGTTCATCATCAGATGATTGGGGGGGGAGTTCCAGGGATGGCTCCTCCGAGTTGAGCAAGGCTTCCGCTTCCGGGGATTCCTGCAAGTCCGGCTCCGGGAACAGGGGTTCCTGCTGCTGGGGCTGCTGGGGCTGCTGGGGTGAGAGCGATTGTTCCGTCGTTAATTCCATTGATAAACTCCTCTATTTGGTCGGGTTGAGATAAATCGTATAAGCCAGGTGACAGCAAGTTTGCTACACTTTGTAAAGCTGCAACTAAGTCAGGTGTCATTTCACCAGTAGTCATATCAAACATACCGGCTTCAACAAGCTTGGCTGTAGCCTGTTGGATCTTTTCAGGTGTCATTCCCATACCAAACTCATCCATTGGCATAACTGGGGCTGCTGGAGCTGCTGCTGGAGCTGCTGCTGGAGCTGCTGCTGGAGCTGCTGCTGGAGCATTCATTTCTTTTTCTTCATTCATTTTTGTTTCCATTTGTTCAATAAAGGCTAGTTCAGCATCAAGTTTCGCTAGCTCATCTTGCTGAGAAGTCATAATTTTTTCAAGTTCTTCTAACGAAAGATTATCCAAGTTCGGTGTCGCCACTTTGTGCCTCACTTTGTGCTTTATCTGTCATTGTTTTCCAACGACTATATTGGCCATCAGACCAACCTGTTGTTTCTTGTATATCCATTTTATCTATTTCATCGTAGTAGTGCTGTCTACCACCTTTTGTAATACATCGTTTTTGCATTGACATTATATCTTCGGAGTATTCTTCTCCTTGGGAAACCTCTTTGTCACTACAACGCACTAACTTATTGTCTCGTTCCCACTTTTTTAAGTCTCTATGATCTCTAATCCTAACACCTTGCTCACGTTCTTTGCGACTAAGGATTTGTTCTTCTAAATCCATAGCGTCACTAAATACTGGACCAATATGCCTGAACTTAAAATACGGATAATGATTTGCTAAACCACCACACTCATCACAGATTTGTACCTCACTTCTTTTTTCTACATCAACAATGTACTCATCAATGTATTCACAGGTTGTGCATTTGTAGTAGTAACAAGGCATTAATACATTTCCTTGTCTGCCATCATTAGATGCTTTTCTATTATTGACATTTGTGATTCAGACAAATTCATATCGCCTAGTTTGTCCATAATGTCGTTAACAGGTAGTTCTTCAGATGGCATATCCATTTCATCTTTATCAGAATCCATTTCTTTCTTCTCATCTTCATCCATCATACTCATTGCATAATCTTCAGAAGACATATTGTAATTATCACTATCAGTTTCTCTATCTGGACCATCAAGTAGAATAATAGATAAAGCTTCTTTTTTAGATTTTTTATGTGGATTGTTATGAGAATTATGTCCGTATTTCATTTTAAACTCCAGGGAATGGTATTCCACCCATCGCAGGGGGAAGTTGTTCTAGTATTGGTTCTTCTTCTTTTTGATCTTCTTTCATAATCGAAGGTCTTATGTTAAACATTTCAACAAGCTCTTTGGCTACTTCTCTCCAGTCTACCTCATCTCCACTAGGTGTACTAGCAAAACTACCAAGAAGTTGTACCAGCTGTTCTCTACGCACTACCCGGTCTTCCATTAAGGGGCTAAATGGTAGCACTCTAAACTTAGGCATATTGTCAATAAAGTCTCGCTTTAAAACATCTGGTTCTACATCAACTTGAGTTACACTTGTAAGTTCTTTCATCCTTACACCAGAAGCTTCTTCATTGGTTATAGCCCATCTCATAATGTTAGAACCCTTGTCAAAGCCACGCTTGATAAACTTAATCAGTAAACGTGTTCTGACTTGCATTCTTCCTTGGATGCTCATCTGAATCATATTAGCTTCTGCTGCTGTTCTAATATTTTTAACTTCACCACGCTGGAAGTCTGCCATACCAGCAATGTTTTTAATGTGTCCGGATGCTTGGTTAAGATGATTATTAAAATCAAACGTTGTTGGCATCTCTGGAGTAACGAAGATCATATCCCCAACTAAACTCTGTCCATCAGTTTCAACTGGAACTGGTTCCCACGTTGCTGAGTTCATAAACCTAGCTGCGTCTTCTTCACTAGGGAACATCGCCTTGTCGTAGAACATACGTCTAGGAAGTCGTCGTACAATCTCTTTCCGAGCTGATACTAGTTCATTGATGTCTTGTTGCAAAGGAGCTATCAACGAAGCATCCGGTATTCCTCTGATACGTCCAACACCTGGATGAAAACACAACTGGTCATATGGATTACCGTATGGAGCATCAGCTTCCATTACAATCTGCTTGGTTCCCATATGTATGTGGTATAGTTTGCCTTCACGAAAATCCCAATACTCATGTAGAGCAACGTATTCTTTTAGGCCTTCATCTCGTGCTTTCTTTTCACTATCATCATTCTGATAATCAGAAATTAAAGATCGTGGATACGTGTCTGGTTTGATCATTCTATTTTCCGACAACGTATAATAGCCTTCTTCTATCCTAGACCTTACTGTACTTTCGTGTAGTATAAATCTTTCAGATGCCCACGATATATCTGAGATTCTTCTGGCTACTGGATCAAACTGCACTTCCCAAGGCATCTTCAATCGCCAAATAACACGGCCCAGCTCTGTACTCCAAGTGATCTTTCGTATAGCACCAGAGCTAAACAGCAATGCGTGAAGGACAGATTCTCTAGCCATCTCATCCATGTCGTCTTCTTCTGCCATCCAGTTTAAAACTGATGCAATCCTACGTCCTGATAATGCAGGATCTTCTGATCTTTGTGGGATTTCGTGTGATCTTTGACGAGCGTCTAAGCATTCACATTGGGGCAAATCAAGAGCAAGAGCTGAAATAATAGTATCTAATATTGGGAATACTTCATTTTGTTCTGCATTGTATCCTCGCAGTTCTGGAAACGAACTATTTCCATCTCCACCCCAAAACTTACCTCTCCAATAAGCCAGATTACGAGCATCATCAGAGGCAATGTTTTTCCGATAGTGCTCTTCAGTATGGTTAATATGAGCCATTATCTTTTTAGCTTTTTTTAGAAGCTTTGCATTTTCAGACTTCATCGATGATTTCCCCACGGGCTGTTCTTTTCTTGTTGGCTTAGGCCATCTATTCTTGATTGTAACCTGCGAAAAGCCTCTGCTGCTACTATTTGTGGATTTTTCCTTTTTTGCCGCCAGCTAGAACCACGATGATTCATGTACGCCCAAGCTGCCCCAGCCCAAGAAGTTGCTAAATCGTAGTGACCTCCACTTGCATCTCTACTTCTTTGCGCCCATTGACCACGATAGTTTAATAACTGACGAAGAGAACGACTGCTATGAATGGTAACTGATTCATCTTCAATCAGTTGTTGCATATACCCTTCTGCTTCTCGTTTTGTTTTAACGCTACTCCACCAACCAGGTATCTTCCGTTTACTTCTCCCGTGTCTATTTGGGCTACGATGAAACACACGCCGATACTGTATGTTTGGATTATCAACCAAATGAGATAATACAGATTCACCAACACCATTAGCCTCTACGTAAATCATTGCGTCATTATATGCTCGACCCCACTCAGCAAGTTTACCTGCCATTTGATATGCAGACATATGCCCAAGGTATTCAGCTGCTTGTTCACACTTTGTTATGTTCAAAACAACAACACCATAATGGTCACGCTCTGACCAACTAGATGCAGGGTCGCAGAACATAATGTATTGATCGCCAGCGATAGGCTGTTGGAACTGCACCCAAGGATCTGTTTGGATTGTAAGACCAGTCCCTCCATCTATTTCTTGTAACCATTGCCGTATTACTGTTTGATCATAAACAGCATCGCCTGTTAAAGCCCAACAGTCATATTCATTGATTGGGTATTCTTGTTTAAACTTTTCTATTTTACGATTACACTTTTGCAAACCGGACACTTGCATCCAATAAGCTTGTTCAGGTAAAATCATTGGGTATTCATCCCAGTATTCTTGGATGACCTTGCTGGGTTTCCAATTTGGAGGAACAGGCTTACGGTATTCTTGTACCATTGTCCAGGGGATAAACACCTTCATCCATTTGCTATCTGGTTTTTCTGAATCCATACACAACATGTGCAGTTGATCACCGTGATGTTTGGGTGTGCTTTCAGCCATAAAAAACCCACCATCTTCTGGTACAGCATTAAGAACAGATGCCCAAACCTCATCGCCACCATTCTCCTGCCAACTACTCAGCTCAGTACCAAGTACAACCTGTACTGTCTCACCACGAAGAGGCTCGTCATCTTGTACTGATGCTACGTCTAGTTTACTGTCTAACTCTGGGAACTCTAATGTACGTTGGATTTTTCCGTGGCGTACAGGTCTTATATGTTTTGGGCAACTTTTGTGAAATCTATTTGCAATCTCAGCTAAAGACTTTGCGGTACGTTTTTTATTACCTATAATCGCTACTTGACAACCAGTTCTAAAAGCTGCGTGCTGATAAGCTATGCCGGTAAAAAAAGTAGAACTTCCTTCTTGGCGAGGCTTTATATGTACCAACCATTTCTTCTCAGCATAGGCTCTCATAACTGCTGCTGCTAGTATACGCTGATGATCCCACAAGTGGAAATGCTGAAGACCCGCACTTTTTGTACGGATTTGTAACATTGGTAAAAAGTTTTCAGGGTTCCAAAAGTCGGGATGTTCTGGACTGATCATTATAGCGGCTTAATTAATCTTGGGAAAGGACCATTGGGTGTAAGGTCTTTTTTTACTTTCATAGCTGGGTTAACTCTGGTTTTGCTTTCTACAGATTCAGCCTGGATAACCATCCGTGCTTCTCTAATAAGAGTGGTACAACCTTTAACTGTTTCGTGATCAATCTCTTCATTTAAAAAACGAACTAATAAGTCTTGTAAAGTCTTTCTTTGTCCTGTGTACGTTTCGATTGAGAATCTATTATCTATTGCCATATCTAATCTCCTACATTATTATCATCATAGTATATTAACTAGGAGAAAACAAATGCCCAGAAAAACAACGAGCACTACTACTAAGCCATCTAGCACTGTAACAAAGCCTGCGGTAAAGCAACCAATAAGATCAAAAGCAGCAAATCCAAAATATACTTATGAAATACAACTATTTACTGGGAACGGTAAAGAAAGCTTGTTCTTTAATGACGAAAGCAACATGAAAAGATTTTCAATAAACGTAACAAAAAGAAATCTTGCAGTAGCAGCATTGGAAGTAACTGATGCAACTGGCACTTTATTCATCATCCGCAGTTTCCAGTTCGCTAAGGTCATCAATCACAAAGCCTGATATACGCTGAAGGTATTCTTCTCCAGCTTCAGATGCAGCATATAAAGTATCAGCTACAACATTTTTTCTATCTTTGGCAAGCTGGTGCAGTTGGGGTAAGACCGTCATAAACTCAGCCATAATAACTGGGTTATGTGCTTGTACTACTTTTTTCCACCTGTCTGATTCTTCTTCCATATATTCAAACTTACCTGACCTAAAATTCCATCGGAATACTTTGCTCCCATCAGTGCTCTCGGACTGCACGGCTTCATACAGTTTTTCCCCGGTAAACCATCGTTCAAGTCTCGTACAGACTGAAAGTAATTTCTTGGCGTGTTGGGCGTATTCTGACATTTGTTCTCCAGGTATGTTCCAAAAGTTGCTAGGTCAGCATCAAATATATCAATAGGTATTTGTAGTTTGTTTAACCATTGCTTTCTAGTTTTTTTATTGGGCAAACTTCCATTGCTTACAATATACTGATAGGACGACACTGGATAACACAATATGCCCGACAAATCTTTAGAAGATAGACCCAAAGAATCTATTACTAAGCCCCAACGAAACCAAAACTCTTTACGTGTCATACTATATGATAAATCGGATAAGGAGCTTAGTCCACAAGATATGCACGGCTTTGGAGACTATGAATGCCCATTGCAAAAGACTATGATGCCAATTGGAAAGAAGATAAAATCTCTGTATACCGCAGATACGCAGAAGGAATAGTTAACACTGCACAGCAGAGTAACTGGGGTATGCGCTGTGGGTTGTATCATAAATCTCTTGATAACAGAAGACATTATCTTCCATTACTTTTATGTGGTCCAATACAAATAGGACTTACACAACACGATTTGTTTGTAGTACAAAATCAACGGTGGATTTTTTTGGGTAGAGGTGGGCGCATATGGAAACTTGCCAACGCCAGTATACGTAATAAAGTGCCGTACATAAACTCAATGTCGCAGCCTGGCATAATACTATGGTCTGACAGTATATCTAGGATGGTAGTAGATCGGCTTACACCAAAAAGCATAATGGAGCCACTGGCCCAAGCTAATCAACGATACAGATTTATTTGTCGCCAGCTGGTAATTAAAAGGGTAATGGATTGTGCTGCAAGTGGACGCAAAAGATCAATGAGTGACTTTGCTAAAGCTGTATCTCCTGATTGGACCAAAGCTGATTTAGCATCCCCCCGCATACCAACTGTTCAACACAGTATTTTGTTTAGTTTAGTTTTAGGATTAGATGCTGACACAGCTTGTGATGTTATAGAGCTAGCTGCTTTTTGCGAACATAAACTTCCATTGTTTAATCGCCAAGCTTGTATGTCTATTTATCAAAGTAGTGTTGAGTTACTTGCTAAACTTTGTCCGGCTTGGTGGTCAGGTAGCTATATGACTGACTGGAAATTTGTTGGTAGTATTGAATCTTTATTTAAAGCGCAGTTCAGTCGAATCATTAATGATGCTTGGACCAGAGAAATTCCCATTGAAGGAATAGTGGGTGTACCGTTAAACATTAACGACAATGTAGTCACCGACAAAATGTCTGACGGGACTGGTTCTTATGTCGATGAGTGGGGAACAAAAGACGAAGACTATAAAGAATATGTTGAGTATGATGTCATTGACGAGGTTGAGGATTCTTCTGAAGATGAAGAGACTGGCCACACGTCGGACAGTTCTTAGGTTCCATCTGATAACTAACCAAGTACGGCATATACTCTAATGTATCCTTGACTATATCTACAACATGAACATTTGTAGCTTTTGCAATCGCTGTGCATACCTTAAAATAATTATCCATATGGGGCGTTGAACCACTTGTCCATCTTTGGATACAACCATCACTGAGTTTGGCTTTGCGTTCTAGCCAGGACTTTGTTTTTTCCATTGTATGTAGCTTAAAATTTATCCATCTACCAAAGTTATTACGTTTTCTACTTAGCATCCTCTTCTCCCATTCTGATTATAGGGTAGCCTGTTACAAACGTACCCAAAGTGTTGTATTGCACCCAGTCTTCTGCAGCTTCATATTGATAACTAAAGCTTGATCCAGGTTCTTCTTTCAAGTAAGAAATTGCCAATGCAATAACAATCTCGTGATAGGAATAAATTAATTTGTTTTGGCTTTCATCATATCCAATAATCCCTTGATTAAATACTTCTCTTGGTTCAAGGATAATTGTATTTGTTTTTTGTGTTTCTAGTCTTTTTACTAAAGATTTTATTTTGTTTTTATTCATAAGTTTCATATCGGGTCCAGTCCTTGTTCAGCTCTAAGCTTGTCTCTAACGATCATTCCCTGTTCAAGCTTTTTTAAAGCAGACAAGTAAATGTTGGGGCGATTTGTTTTCTTCTTCTGATCCGCAATCCACTCTCTTCTCCAGTCACTGATTAAAGCGTCTGGCACTAATAAAGGCTCACCTTTGTGCGCGTAGTACCTGTCACTGACATGAGAAGCAACGATGTTTTTTTGTTTATTGATTTGTTCTTCAACTTGTTTTTCATTCTTTAAACCTTGCTTGTACTGTTCTTTACCAGCTTCACATTCATCACAAGCAAACACATAAAAACGTTCACTGACCATTTGGTTACCAAAAGCATCAGGAGTTTGTAAATGAAGACACAGTTTCCGCAATCCCCTTTCACAGTCAGGACAGTCATCCAACTCTTTCTCTTTGTGCATTTCATCAGATTGTGAATAATGCTTTTGAATAAACTGATAGATTGTATTCACTGGTGGAATACTACCGTAATAGTTATCCGTGCTCACCTTACAAAACTCACAGACCCCATCGTAAAGAAATGAATCTGGGGTGTGCTGAAAAGTCATTTCGTATAGCTCATACAAATCTGATTTTATTTTTTCTTTGTATTCGGCGTTACGTCCAGACATGAAGTTTTGCAGTAAAATGTTTAATGATGCTTCAATCTCATTTTGGGTAGCCATATTATCCTCTCTTTCTTAGGTAGCCTGTTCTCTTAGGCTGGTTAGGTTCTGGGGTTGTGGTAGTTGTGTTCTTCTCTTTCCCGTTACGCCACTCAAGGGCGAGGTCAACATTCCTGTGGACATTCTTTCCGCTAAGTAGATTAGAGATGTCTAGGTAGCCCTTCTCTCTCCAAAAGCTAACGTGGGGATGTTTATCAGATGCAGTAAATGCGTAATCAAAAACTCTTTGTAGCTCACTCACTGTATGCAAAGACAAAGCACCCTTCATTAGTTTGAGTTGATCTTGGCGTAAAGTAGTTGATCTAGGTTTGTATTGATGCCAATGATTGTATACAGCAACAATGTCTTTGGTTATATCTTTCTTCTTTATTCCCTTTGCTGTTTTGACAATTAATAAATTAAGATGTTCTTGTTCTTTTAATGTTCCTTTACTAGCTTTCTCTGTGGCCGTAACCACCGGTGTTGTAAGAGACAACTGGTCGTTTTTTGGTGAGATTTGGTCGGGTTTTGGTGACTTTTTGGTGCGCTTTTTTCTTATACCCTCGATAACATCGCTTCCAAATGGTCGCTTTTTGGTTGGTTCTTGGTTGTCTTCTGGTGAACATTTGGTGAAGTACTTTACAGCAAAGTCTTCAAAGTCTTTTTGTAGCTTCCTCACTTCGTGTCTTGACCAGCAAAGGGTATTAGCAATCTCCCTCTGAGATGGCTTCTTCTTAAGGAGTATTCTTTGCTCCCAAAGCCAAGCCCAAGCCTCACTTCGTTTTGCTGCAAGTGTATAATCCTCTCGTGTAGATATGTATTCTTTTGGTAGTGGCATCCACATTAGTCCTCCTGTATGTAAATGAATATGTCTGTTCTTGGTTCTTCGCCTTTGGCGACGTACATTTTGTCAGCCAATATGGTAGTGTTGTGTTTGTCATCAGCCCAGTAGCCAGAATCATTAAGGGCATCCTTGATCAGTTTGATCAGGTTATCCAAGTCTGGCTTTGTTTCTTTTGGTATTGTCAAACTAGTGTCCTTCTTTCGAAGAAGTCTTTGCGGTCGCTTGTGATAAAAATACATTTCTAAGTATATAGGATTAGCATATTCAAATGGCCAATCCTTACGGTTAGCGCACTTCTCTTTAATGTGCTTCACAATATGCCTTTGTGCGTCCTTCGTCTTCTTCGGAGTGTACGTGTGTGTAGACGTTACCCTTGGTCTACCTTTTGCTATTGGCTCTCCAGGGATCATTATAGTGTCAAGCAAAACCCACGATTTACCGCATACTCTTTTTCTCATAGCTTATCCGGATCATAAACAACGTCCCAACTGTCAATCGGTACGTACCCGGCGGTGATTCTTTTGATTCCTCTTCGATACGCTATTCTAGGTTTGCAAGGTGATGGTGTACTATCAAGCCAAAACCACATGCCGTGAATTGTTTTGATAAATCTATACCTTGGTATATCTCCACATCTTCTGTTCAGCTCACGCCGAATAGCATCAAGACAAGCTGACGTAGGTCTACTGGGGTTATCTTGTTGTGCGCCACGCTCACAACTCCACTCAGTAAACAAGTAGTGACCAAGGGTTATCTTTCCTGTAGTTGGATTTTTCATTGTTACCTCCTGACTAATACTTACAGTGATGCTTACACCCTGTCAACCTTTATTTGTCCGATCACAACAAAATAGTTGACAATACTATATTGTAAGTATTACAGTAAGAGAGACTACCAAAGGAGTTAGAATGTCAGAAGAAACAATAGAACCCACCACCCCATATATAGAACAACCAAAAACAAACATTACCAATGAGTTACTAAAAGCACTTTGTGGTTTTCATACAGAATGCCCAGAGATCCCAAAGAACAACAAAAGTTTCCACGGTCCATATGCTAACATTGATGACATCAACATTATTATTAATCCTCTCCTAGCAAAGAATGGATTGTTTATTACGCACGAACCACACGATGGTAACTATTTAACCACCAAGATTTTCCACACGAGCGGAGGGTTCCTAGAATGCACGTACCCAATGTTCATCAAGAAGACCAACGACAGTCAAGCTTGGGGTTCTGCAATCACGTATGCTAAAAGATATGCCACAGTGGCAATGTTAAATCTTGTTGTGGGTGATCCAGACGATGATGGTAATCGCCAGAATAACTATGCAAACAAACCAACTCAAAAAAAAAGTATCAATAGAACGCCGGTAAAAAAACAACCTGTTCAAGCAATGCCAGAACCAAAAATGTCAAGAGAAAAATGGGATAAGATGCCCCAGAACTGGACAGATAAAGAGCGTTCAGCTTTCCACGCCAAACTAAGTTCAGAGATAAAGTACGAGGATCTTAAAGACGCACTGTTTGCACGGGGATTCAAGAAGCCATCTTCAATGGCCAAAGCTAAAAGAGACAAACTGATTGACCTTGTAAACAAAAATGGATTGAATGTTATTGCTAGGTTAGAGCCAAATGCAGCGAAGTAAAGATAGAGATCCAAACGACGCATACTTTACCCCTACTGATACAATACAAGATTTTCTGTCAGTACAAAACGTACTTGATCCAAGTATGACTATTTGGGAGCCAGCTTGCGGAAGTGGAAACATTTCCAAAGAGCTGGCAACTCAGGGGTACACTGTACACTCAACCGACTTGTATAACTTTGGTTATGGATTGTCAGGTGTAGATTTTCTCAACGCCAATATGCAAAAGGTGGATGCTATCATTACAAATCCACCGTACACATTTGCTGAAGAGTTTATCTCACACGCACTAACGCAAGCTCCAATAGTAATAATGCTGTTACGTCTGTCCTTCCTCGAAAGCCAGGGAAGAGCAAGAGGGCTGTGGAAGAAACATATACCCCATCGAGTTTACGTCTGCGGTAAAAGGCCGTCAATGTATAAAGCAAACTACACAGGTGAGAAGAAAGGGGGATTTGTAGCCTACGCTTGGTACGTTTGGGTAAGAGGATCGACTGAAGCTAAACTAGAATGGATTATTGACACAGGGATAGAACCAACTTCTCCTTAAAGAAAGCAACCCCCGCTAAGGGGCTGCAAGATCGTGCTGAGGGAACACGGGAGGGACTTTACTTTACTTGTCTGCTGTATCAGATGCAGTATCTTTTGCGGTGTCTTCTTTAGATGACTGTTCACCAGTGTCTGTGTTTTTGATTACACATCCACCACACCCTAAAAGGGTAAAAATTAATACCAACATATGCGCCTCCTGGTTTATGTCGAATTAAAAAGTTAACCTTTTAAACAAGCTTATGAATGAATCTGTTGAATTATCTGTGAATTAGTATACAAATATACCATACACAGGCAATAAATGGGGGCATATGGCATCGTGGATGGATGAATCATTACCAAGAGGAGTGCGTAGCTATTTAATGAGACAACGTACTAGAGTAACATGGGTTACAATTGCTGAACGACTAGAATACAACAGCATTGAAGGTGCACGTAGTGGTGCATATAGATACGCCAAAAGGAATAAGCTTCCTTGGCCAGTGCCTACGCTCACAAAAGGATTTATGTACTACCAAGCTTTCCTAGATGGTGAAGCCTGGAGTGACATTGCCTATGACTTTAACGATAAAACAGAAAGAGTAATCAACTGTGCTAGAGTATGGTCCACTCGATATAAGCTTCCCTGGCCAGCAAGAATAGAAGAAGACTGGGAAAAGAAAATGAGGTCTAAGCACCATTGACAAAAGCATTATCTTTCCCTATATTGTGAGTATTGGAGATACTATGCCTAAAGAAAAATCAAGAGTTAATGAAGCTGGTAATTACACAAAACCCTCAATGAGAAAACGCCTTGTAGCTAAAATAAAAGCTGGATCTAAAGGTGGGAAGCCTGGGCAATGGTCAGCTCGCAAGGCACAAAAAGTTGCCAAGGACTATAAGGCTAAGGGTGGAGGATATACAAGCTAATGGCTAAGAAAAAACCACAAAAGTCTTTGGATAAATGGACAAAACAAGACTGGCGAACACCCAGTGGTAAGCCTTCTGCTGAAACCGGGGAGGTTTACGCGCCGTCAAAGACAATAAAGGCTTTAAAATCTAATGCTTCAGGAAGAAAAAAGTTAGCTGCTGCAATAAGAACAAAGAAAAAAGCAACCTCTGAAGGTAAACAATATGCCAAGCACGGGTTGCACAAAGGAAAGAAGAGGTAAGTATGGCTGAAAAAACGTGTACACCAGCAGAGGGAAAGAGGTTTGTCAAAAAGGTTGGCAACAAATGTGTTAGTTTTGGCCAAAAAGGAAAAGCAAAAGACGGCGGTGATCGGATCAGAGCTGGGACAAAGAAAGGAGATGCGTATTGTGCTAGATCATTAGGTATCCGGAAAAAGCTAAAAGCAAAGTTTAAGAAGATCAAAAAGGATTCCCCTAACGAGTTATCAAGAAGAAAATGGAAATGTAAAGGCGCAAAATCAGTGCCGTAAACAGGAGTTAATAATGCCAAAAGAAACTAGTTTAGAAAAATTAGCCTACCAAGTACTTGAAGGGAATAAAGGAGAGGGTATGTTAGAACTGATGCTGGCCATCCCTGAACATATGGCTGAGGACGATGACGGACATTTGCTGTCTCCCAAAATGATTGCTGCAAACATCCTTTCATCTTCAGAACAACCCCCGCCAAGTGCAGATCGAAACACTGAGGATTCAGACCATGAGTATTTTTACGAAGGCGCAAAGCAGGTCAGAGAAGGAGAAGCACAAATACTTGCTGAGGACATTAGTCTTTTAAAAAGAAAATCAGATATGCAAGATGTTCTTTTAAAAATAGCAGGAGAAAATAAAGCGTTGGCAGAAGAAACAGCTCGAAACTTAACCTTAATACCTGGTCTTGGTGACTACATTAAACCCAAACCCCTGAATACTCAAGCAAGTAGCTTTGCGGAAAGTGTCGGTGGGCAGCTCGGCCCACACGCTGGAAGAGAAAGAGCAGCCGGGGAAAAATATAAAGAACTAAAATTAAGTCCGGATGCCCAGAAGGTTTATGATGAATACAAAGCAAAGGGATTTAGCCCCACATTGAAATACCAAGAGTCACCTGAATAAATATGAAAGCACAAAACATTCTTTGCTTTCACACTGAATACAGCATAGGTTAATTGTAACTAAGCAATGTCGCTTGGTTATTTTAATATGATTGACTGTGAGTGTTGGATAGGGCAATGTTGCCCTATTCTTCTTTTCTGGCTAACTTCTACATACAGTAAATACTGTAAGGGAGTTGGTAGTGTCGGGCAGCCAGCTCCCTTTTACTGAAAAAACTCACTGGCCTCACAGACCACTGTCATCTTCTCTTCTTTGCGCCAAAGAGCAAGTACCGTACACGTCCAAAGAAAGTTGCGTATACCAGGCTCACGCATATCTCTACACCAGGCCCCAACTGAATCCTCAGAGTTACAAGTCTCTCTTGCTAACTCTTTCCTGGTTTTGTCTAATACTGTGAGCTGAAGTAAAAGCCACTCACCAAAAGTGGTGGGTTCACCTTCAAATACTACCTTTCGTCTTGTCATCTTATCCCTAAAACATTTTATGTTGGCCTTCATTGGCCACTATCTCTGCTTCTCTACTAACATAAACAGTACGTAATGTACGATGTTTATCAAGCTGCTCTTCTTCTATCTCAAACGGCTTACCAACAAACTGCTTCATTCCATACTGAACAGCCTCTTCCCTAGATGAAAACTGACGACGACAACCGGGAGGCATCATACGTGTCTCCTTATCTACTCTCATCCAATACCAGTACCATTTCATAACTGGGACCAGTTCTTCCTTAGCAAACTCCAGTACAGCTTACGACAATCTTCTGCATCCACCAATGCTGTATGTGCATTATCTGTAGACCAACCCAAAAACTTACGTATTGCATCCAGGCCCAAGAACCACATACCCAATGGCTGCAAATGCTCGTGTGCTAATGTCATCGTATCTATCTGATAACGAGCTATACCAACCTTCTTCTCGTTAGGATCTAACCCACACTTCTTATAAGCCTCCTTAATAAAGCCTATATCAAACGGTATGTTGTGACCCACTATAATACCCTTACGTAACTTCTCCTGGATAATACCAATCACGTCACTCAACAAAGGAGCATCCTCCCACTCAGCATCTGTATACCCATTAACCTTTAAGGCTTTCGGATGAGCATCCTCAATACGCTCTGGTTTAATCTTAGTACACCAACGTTCAATACGTCCATCACCCAGCTCTGTGATTATCGCAATCTCTATGATCTCATGAGTAAAACAATCTAATCCAGTAGTCTCTGTATCTACAAAATGTAGCATTCTATCCTCCAATATATTGTTGACAACTATTACACTCTCCACACTGCTTCCCATTTATTGGCTCATAACAAGACCAAGCCAAACTTAAAATAGAATCATCTATTAACTTAACTATCTCAACCTTATTACGCATAATCAATGGAGCATACAACCCCATAGTTGGCGTTAACAAAGATGCAATATGTATAAAGTCGGAGGAGCAATCAAAATAATCTACTTGATCAGCTTTACTAACTCCTATCCAAGTATAAAAATGCTCATCACCAAAAAACTGGGGGGATAAATTATACGCAATACTTAAGAACAATAAGTTACGGCCAGTAACTTCTCTCGACCCCTTAACTCCTACACCTAAAAACATTTCCTTGCTATATATTGCAGCTTTATGCAAATACAAGTTGCTAACTTCTGCAAATCGAGAATACAAATCCCTAACAGCTTTTAACTCCTGATCTGCTGCTGGATGATCATACTGTATATGCAACAAGACAGGACAAAGACCTTGCTTCTTCGCCAATGACAATAAAGCCAAGCTGTCAACACCACCACTAA
>Ga0209337_1001604_pt1 | contig 17042 bp, 13 predicted proteins | sample LinPmetageLP53_FD_184044 | JGI IMG/M metagenome (GOLD analysis project Ga0209337, IMG submission 184044) | Marine viral communities from the Pacific Ocean - LP-53 (SPAdes) (version 2) | ecosystem: Environmental > Aquatic > Marine > Oceanic | place: Pacific Ocean | collected 2010-02-08 | reverse complement strand
AATTGTTGGCACAGGCAGCCACAGAGCAGGCCGCTTTGAGAGAAGAATTAAACAAACAACTTGACGAGACTCTTTATGCTAAATTAGCAGAGACAGATAAAGGAATGGTTGATAACACAAATGCCATAGTAGGACTCAGTCCTTTAAAGATTTTCGTGGGGTAGATAAATGGGAAAATGGACGAGGCCAGCACAGCCACCGCCACCAATGTTCTTAGGAAAGAAAGAAAAAGATCTTGTTAAACAAATCAATGATGAAATCATTGAAAGGGTGGTCGGACAACAAGTCCTTTATTTTCCTGTAGACATAGAACACACCGATTATCATTCTCTTTACGGGGAAGCAATAGAGAAAACGTTTTTACATCCAATTCGAGTTTATGCATTGGTCGATTATCAGGGTATTGAAACCTCAGATTTAGAAAATATGGCCTTGGATAAAGCTACTAAGATCAAAATAAATTTTCACAAACGACGGCTTACCGAGGATCAAAATTTATTTGTTAGAGTTGGAGATTTTGCACGATTTGGTGATGTTTTTTATGAAATTGTAAAACTCATGGAACCTAAATTATTATTTGGACAACCAGAATCTCGATTTGAGATACAAGCAGACTGCATAAGAGCAAGGGATGGACTATTTAATGCCGAATAAAGAGATAATAACATTTGATCCTTCAACGCTGGAGACCATAGACGAAGCAGTATATCAATTTGTAAATAAAAATTTAAATATTTATACAACAACAAACAAAGGATGGACTAAAGTCCCTATTTTATGGTTAGGTACCGAGCGTGCTTATCAAATCAAAAATGATAAAGAATTGAGAGATAAAGTCGGGAAACTTAAGCTACCTTTAATTACTATCACTAGATCGAGCGTTGTAAGAGACGAATGGAAAGGTTCATATCAATCTTATTATCCCTCACAAAAAGCCGATGGTGGGGTTGTTGCAGTAACCAAAGTATTAAGTCAAAAAAAGACTAGAAATTTTGCGAATGCCGATGCCAACAAGCAAAGCGACGGTAGTGGATCGATCACTCCTCGAGTAATAAACAGGAAGATTGTATATGAAACAATTACCATCCCCAAGCCAACATATGTGACTTGTATGTTCGAGGTCAATATTAGAACCGAATACCAACAGCAAATGAACGACATTATACCCCCCTTTGTGATCGATCAAAAAAACGTTTTCAAGATCTCCAAAGATGGTCACGCATATGAATTATTTATTCAAGACAATTATGGGCTAGCTAATAATCTTGGTGCCCTTGGACAAGATGAGCGAATGTTTACAGCTAAAGTAGAGTTTAAAGTCTTGGGATATTTAGTTGGAGATGGCAAGAACAACGATAGTCCTCAAATAACACGCCGAGAGAACGCCGTAGAGGTCAAAATTTCTAGAGAGCGAGTAATTGTAGGGGATAAACGGCCTTGGGCAAAAGACGATGGGAAATATAGAGAATTTTGACTTTCACAAATTACTAAACTATTTACTAGGAACAAGACTACACTCAAGGAGACTTTTTAATGCCTACGAAATTTGACTTTCTCTCTCCCGGAATTCAACTCAGAGAAATAGATGAATCACAATTAGAGCCGGTTCAAGAACATGATGGGATTCTTTTGATTGGAAGAGCACGATCTGGTCCTGCTATGAAGCCTGTTAAAATCACCAACCTTAATGATTTCACAGAGATATTTGGAACACCTATGGATGGTGTTCGACAAGCAGATCCATGGAGAGATGGTAACACCGGTGCTCCAAATTATGCTGCTTATGCAGCCCAAGCATACTTGGCTTCGGGGGTTGGACCTGTCAAGTACGTGAGATTATTGGGAAAACAATTCGACACAACCGCCGCAAATCGTGCGGGATGGACCTTGGGATCAAAACCAGCCCGGGCGGTAGAACAAAATGCCGCCGCTTATGGACTCTTTGTATTTCCATCATCTTCAGCCAGTGATCCATCCGCCGCAGCGAACGAAACTGTAAACGGCACTTTAGCCGCTGTCTTTTATATGACCTCTTCGGCCATTGGGTTAATAGGAACCACGGTCTCTAATGGCTCGCCCCAGAAACCAGGGGTTACTCTCACGGTTGCCAAATCATCCACTTGTGTTAATGCCGCAGGGTCTAATTGTGAATTTAACATAAGAATTTCGAGTCGATTTGCTAGTGCTAATGTAACTTCTAGTTATACTATAAACTTCGACGAGTCTAGTCCCAATTATATTCGCTCCGTGTTAAATACCGATCCAACGCTAATGAATCGTGCGAATACAAATTACTATGAACAAAGTTCCTCTAATCAATTTTATTTCGTGGGAGAAACGTTTGATGTAAATGTTATGTCAATGACTTCGGCATCGACTGCAAATACTTTTGGCGTAATTCTCGCCCTTAAGACTGGTTCTTATGGATGGGGAGATTTTCAACAACAGTTGACACCTGCTAAATCAGGATGGCTTTTAGGAAACCGCCCGAACCAAAAGAAATTATTTCGACTTGTAGCTCTAGATGATGGAACAGAGTTTCAAAATAAGTATTATGGAAGAATCAGCAATGTTAAACTTCCTACTGCTATCAACCCAACTGCTACTTTTTCTTTGGAAATTGTTCGTCGAGCAAACAAAGATTACGTAGTTGAATCTTATTCAAATTTGAACCTAGATAAAAATAGTAGCGATTATGTTGCTAAAAGAATCGGAGATATGAATGAAAGCTGGAATACCTCAACAGGACGGTTTGATCTTTCCGGTCAATATCCTAATGTTTCAAGCTTAGTCAGAATAGAGATGGGCGAAAGCATAACAATGAGAGATTATCCATTCGGTTGGGCTGGTCCTAGAAAAATTAATAATCTAATATTAGATAAGTGGTCCGCGGGAGTTGTTAACGCAACAACCGATAACAGTACCAATGGGAGTTATGTCCTAGGGGGAATTAAAATTCCTTTGGCTCAAACAACAGCAACAGGATTTTTATCTGGTGGGTGTAATGGGGTCACAGGATCAGTAGCGTATCCAACCTTTCCATTGACAACAGCCGGTACAAAGCTAGGAGGAGATTTCCTTCCAAGCGATACATTTGGGCTTTGGTGTCGACGATCGAATAGATTAGCCTTTAATAAAAGTTATTATGATCTGGCTCTACGAACGGGTCCAAATGCCGCTATTTCACCTCATATCGCATATTCAGAAGCCTTGAGTTATTCAGGAGTTGTGTTTGCTATGGATGATATCACCGGAAGTAATTCCGGAGGAATTCCAACGGGGAAATATTTCTTCACATCGGGCTCTTATGATCTCGCTGTAGGCGCGGCTGGTTCTTCTATTACAAAAGGCTCTGGTTCAGCAGGATTGTTAGACACTCTAAGAATCCATAGAATGTCTTTTCCATTCTTTGGTGGCGCAGACGGTGTCGACCAGACTTTGGCCGATCCGTTCAATAATAAAACGTTGAGCGATAGCACAACTAACTCGGCTCATTATAGTGTAGCGCAAGCAATGAAAATGGTAGAAGACCCTGACTACATTCGTTATGATCTTATTTCAATGCCCGGGCTATGTGAAAATGTATTAACTGATAAAATGATTACAATGGTTAATACTCGAGCGGATGCGTTAGCTGTTATTGATATAGGACAAGGCGGTGGAATTTATAGACCGTCATTCGATACATTAACGAACTCACAGCCGGCGAATATTGATAATATTATAAGTCAAATCGCATCAAGGCAATATGATACCTCATATGCATGCACTTATTTCCCAAATGTTAGATTAAAAGATACACTTAACGGAAATGACACTGTTTTTGTTGCACCACCTTCTGTTGCGGCAATCGGGGCCATTGCCAAGTCCGAAGCGCAATCTCAACCATGGTTTGCTCCTGCCGGATTTAACCGGGGTGGATTACGTAGACTTGGTGGAAATCAAGGTCCAATAGTTGTCGGAGCCTATCAGCACCTGACAAAGGATGATAGAGATCAACTTTATCAATCTAAAGTAAACCCGATTGCTAGATTTCCAGCGACTGGAGATACAGTTATCTTCGGACAAAAAACCCTACAACAACAAGCATCAGCACTAGATCGTATAAATGTTCGAAGACTGATGATTTTCTTGAAAAAGAGAATAGGGGATATAGCGAACACCATTTTGTTTGATCAAAACTTGCAAGCTACTTGGAACCGCTTTAAAACCCGTGCCGATAGGGTATTGTCTGAGGTCAAAGCTGACCTGGGTATCAGTGAATATAAATTGGTGCTCGATGAATCAACAACCACGCCTGATTTAATCGATAGAAATATTATGTACGCAAAGATATTTATAAAACCAGCAAGGGCAATTGAATTTATTGCTATTGATTTTGTTATTACTCGAACTGGCGTGGAATTTGAGTAAGCCACTAATTAAAATATAGGAGATATGAAGAATGGCATTTTGGACCGAACAAGCAACTGAACCGAAAAGAAATTATAGGTTCCTTGTAGAAATTACAAATCTTGGGGCCGCAGGAGCAGACTCCGTGCAATGGTGGGCAAAAACTTTTAAAGTTCCCTCTTACGCTGTTTCGGAGACAGAACATGATTTTATGGATAATAAGTATTATTTTCCTGGGCGATTAACTTGGGAAGATGTAACTCTCTCCTTGGTAGATCCAGTATCTCCTAACGCTGTAGCCTTAACTAACCAGGTCATTGTAGAATCTGGATATAATGTTAAAGCTAAAGGTGATTTAAATGCACCCCAGACCATGTCAAAAGGAAAAGCAGTAAATGCACTTGGTGATGTTAAAGTTTCTATTTTAAATTCAGATGGAACCACCATAGAAGAGTGGACTCTTAAAAATTCTTTTATCAAAGCTGTTACTTTTTCTGATCTTGCGTATGATAATGACGAATTAAGAACGATTGACATTACTTTCCGTTATGATTGGGCCGTTTGTGACAACAATGGACCAGGAGCACAAACAGGAACAGATAATATTCAGTTTGACGTATAGGTGAAGCATGGCTTTTTGGAATCTCCCATCGGTTGACCCTACAAGAAAATTTCGTTTTCTTATGCAATCAAATGGAATAGAATCAGATCAGTGGATTTGGGCTAAAAGTATAAATAAGCCATCCTACGAAATTAATACCGGTGAGTATCAACTAGGAAACCACAAATTTAAATATCCAGGAATAGCTACTTGGAATGATATCACAATAACAATCGTTGATATGTTCGGACAAGCTTCTAACTTATTTGAGAATCTCAAGTCGATGGGTTATGCTGATCCTTCTCAGGGTGGAGGGGTTGGAATACATAAGTCTGATGGTGTGACTAGTTTTATGAATTCTTTCACGATTCTGCAGTTAGATGCAGACGGGGCACCAATAGAAACTTGGGAACTTCAAGGAGCTTTTATTAAATCAGTTAATTATGGGGATTTAAATTATTCTGATGATGAAATTATAGAAATAAGTATGGTAGTAACATATGACTACGCAACTTTTAGCGACGTAACTCCCCCAGCAGAGACTGGAAAATCTTAAAGCTACTGATGGCAGCATTGCTGCAGCGGCAGCGGCAGATTCTGCTGAAGGTCTCGATCTTTAAATAATCTACAAAAAATGAGGTGAAAATTGAGTAGGAATAAAAAAAGGCTTAAAGGTCACAAGCCTGATAACATTGAAGCAACAACGCCATTAAACCCGTTGAGTTTTGTTGCTCCGACCGAATTTGTTGAATTGCCATCCGGTGGAGAAGGGTATCCCGATACTCACTCGCTCCATGGACAAGAGACAATAGAAATTAGATATATGACAGCCAAAGACGAAGATATCTTAACTTCTCAAACTCTATTGAAAAAAGGTATAGCGATCGATCGTCTTTTAGAAAGCATCATCATAGATAAGACTATTAAACCAACAGAGTTACTTATAGGAGATAAAAATGCTATTATAGTAGCAGCCAGAGCTAGTGGCTATGGTTCAGAATATGAAGGCGTTGTAAGTTGCCCTGCATGTTCTACCAAAAATAAATTAGCTTTTGATCTTTCTAGCCCTACTTTATTAAAATCACAAATTCACGAGGATTTTAATGTAACTCGAGGTTCATCTGGTACATATAGTGTCAGGCTTCCGCTTTCTAAATATAATGTAGAGGTTAAGTTTATGACTGGAGCAGATGAAAACTATCTTGCAGATCATATTCGAAGTAGAAAAAGAAACAAATTACCAGAAGATACTCTTACGGCACAATTCAAGCGGCTAATCTTATCTGTCGAGGGACACAAAACGCGAGAGGTAATTGATGCATTTGCAGAGAATATGCCAGTTGTTGATTCTCATCACTTGAGACTGGTTAACCGGCTAATAACTCCTAATATTGAGATTAAAGAAACTTTGGTATGTAACAATTGTGATCATACCGAGGAGGTAGATGTCCCATTTGGAGCGGACTTTTTTTGGCCTAACCAGTAAATATATGGAAGGCATCTACGAGCAGTTTTTTCTCCTTAAACACTTCGGGGGATGGAGTTTCATAGAAGCCTACAACTTGCCCATTGGGCTTCGGAATTGGTTTGTTGAAAGGTTACAAAAACAATATGAGGACGAAGCCAAAGAAACAGAGAAAGCTCAGAGAAAGATAAGATAACCCTTTCTTCGAGCATTTCTTTTATTTAACTAGTTATGAAAGACGGAGGATTGCAGCTATGTTCACCATAAACTTGACACGTAAACACGTTTTAAAGGAGTCTTTTGTAAAGGCTTGGGGTGCTTGGAATAAAGCGCTGTTAAAGTACATCTACGGCAAAGATACGCCAGTGGTAGCCAACCTTAACGAGGATGAATCAGGAGGCCCAGAATTCAGTATTACGGGCGAATATGAAGATGTTAAGGCTTATGCTCATGCATTGAAACTTGAAGCAACCTATTTACGATCCTACATAGAAAATGGTAAAGAGGATGAGAGAACTCAATCTATTAAAACAGAACTGGACCAAGCGTCTAGTCAGTTTGTAAAGCAAACCGGCCTACCATGGCCGTTTAAGGATTAATAGAAATGGGTACTGAGGAAGAAAAGGACAATGCCGAAAAGGTAGCCGAAGAAACCAAGAAAACAAAAGAGTTTATGGAACATATGCTTGGACTCAAAGATCAGTCTATCAAAAAATCTCAAGAAGAAATAAGATTGATTGAAGAACAATTAAACACCCTTAAAGAATTAAATGTCACTAGAGGAACAACTCTTGGTGACTTAGAGAACCAACGCAAACATCAAGAAGCAATTATCCAAAAGATTAAAGAGAGAGAAAAACTAAATGAGCATTTAATAGCTTTGGGAATGGATAGGAAAGAAGTTGAAAAATCAACACTAGAACAATTAGAAAGAAGTACTGTGGCATATTCTCATGCTAATGATGAAACTATAAAATTATTGGAAACCGCCAAGGAAAGAGAAAAATCAGAGCAAAAAATCGGTAAATATGCCAAGGATTACAATAAATCCAAGGCGAAAGCAGACACTATGATGGCAGGACTAGCGAAAAAGTCCGGAATCTTTTCCACCAACCTTGGAAAAATGGCAGAAGGATATAAAGACCTCTTGGGAAATAAGGCATCTCAGGCTGCGATGGTGGCGAGTTTTACACAACAATTCAATCTGCAAAATCTTATAGTGGGCGCAGCGGAAAATATAATAGCAGCCACAGCTAAGCTTGTTATAAGTGCAGATAAGGCAACAACATCATTAGCTGCGGCAACAGGAACGGGTCGAAAGTTTAATGATGTCCTCATTGGGGCACAACGAACAGGAAATCTATTCGGATTATCGATGGATGAAGCAGGAAAAGCTATCCAAGCATTAAACGCCGGCACCACCAATTTTACGCAAGTCGGAAAAGCCACACAGACGTCTTTAACTACTAATGTGGGTCTCTTAAGTAAACTTGGAGTATCAGCCGATCAATCTGCGAAGATGATTAATACGCTAAACCTGAGTCTCGGCATGAATATGGAAGAGTCCATGGAGGCCACTAAGTCTATTGCCTTGATGGGAACAGAATTGGGTATCACTGCGGCCCAAATGACAAAAGATTTTGATAAAGCTATGGGTACACTGGCTGTATATGGGGATAAAGCACCTGGTATCTTTAAAAACATTGCTGCCTCTGCCAAGGCTGCTGGTGTGGAAATGAGCAGTCTTTTAAATGTTGCCAAAAAGTTTGATACCTTTAAGGATGCTGCTGAAACAGTTGGTATGATGAACGCTCTATTGGGAACTCAATTATCAACAACTGAAATGCTGATGAAAACCGAAGATGAAAGGATTGAAACATTAATTGGTACAGTCCAGGCTCAAGGTCGAGCGTTTGCTGATATGGGGCGTTTCGAACAAAAAGCGATCGCCTCAGCCGCTGGTATCACAGATATGAACGAAGCTGCTAAAATTTTTGGTATGAATTTGTCTCAATTTAAAGATTATCAAAACCAGATGGATGAAAATGCAGATACTCAGGAAAAATTTAAAGATGCAATTGATGCATCGATTCCAATTGCTACCAAGCTAATGGCAATTTTTACAGAATTGGGCGTTTTTGTTATGCCAATTTTGGAAGGTATCCACTGGGCGCTTGATGGCATTAAGTGGGTATTGAATGAAATGAATCCTGCCTTTAAGACATTCCTTAAGATTGCCACAATGATTGGTGCCGGTGTTGTAATCTTTTTAAAATTAAAGGCTGTCTTCCTGTCTATTGCGGGCGTGCTTGCGCCAATTGGTACTTTTATTGCCGGAGTAGTCGGGGCTGTTAACCCTATCGTTTGGGCGATCATGGGAGTAGTACTTGCCGTTGGGGCACTCTGGGCCATGTTTAGATCAGGGGATAAAGAAGTTGACAATCTTACCAATAAATTAAATAAATTAGATGATGTTAATGTTAAAGCCTCGGCCAACGTTAATACTGTCCGAAGAGACAACACGACTCGCGTACAAAGTCAGGGCCAATCGATGAGACAAAATCAGACCCAGTCTGCTGTCAATTCTAACACCATCGTCCAACAAGGTGGCCTCCAACCAGGGCAACCAGTGATCATTTCTCTCGATCAAGATGGCATGTCTCAAATAACTGCCAAAATCAAAAATGATGGAAGAGAGGCTGCGGCTGATCTAATGTGGGGTCAAACATAAGATGAGTAATGCTGATATAAAAACTTACGCTGCCGGCGTTCATTCTTTAATGTTTACACCTCAGCATGTTAACAACAGTGCTGTTGCCTTTATGGCTTTTCTAACTTCATTCACTCAGAATTTTGCTTCCACTTGGAACTCCGAGAGTGTATACGGGCGGATTGATCCAATTGGTACTTTTCAGGGAAACAAAAGAACTCTTAGTCTTGGATGGGATGTGCCATCCGGAACACTAAAAGAAGCCAAAGCAAATATGAAAAATATTGAAACTTTAATGCAAATAATTTATCCGTCTTATACAGGTGGGTCTTTAAGGAGCTTTGGAAGCGCCTTAACTCTATCTAAGCCACCTTTGATGCGTCTTTTATATGCTAATTTGATATGTACCCCAGATGGCGATGGGCTGCTTGGGTGGATCGATTCTATTTCTTGGACTCCATCATTAGATATGGGTTTGTTTGAAGAAGGTCAAGGGACAACACGCAACATTTATCCAAAAGTCATCAGCTTGCAAATTAATTTTAGTGTGCTGCATGAAGGTGAGATGGGTTACAAAGATGGAGAGTGGAAAGGCGGAGCAACATTTCCCTTTGGAGGTTAATAATGTCAAGATATAACTCAAGAACAAAAGCCAGTAATGCCGAGGAAATGTATGAAAACATCCTCGATCAACGAGGTGTCAAAGAAATTATCCAATATACAACACCGACGCTTAGCTACCCTACGGAAGAAGAATTAATTCGGATTCCAACTGTCGATTATGTGTGGCGACAAGGTGATAAATATTGGCGTTTGGCAGCTAGACACTATGGAAAAGCAAACCTTTGGTGGGTTATTGCTCAGTTTAATCAAAAACCAACGGAAGGACATATAGAACCCGGGGATATTATAAAAATTCCCACTAATCTTACTGTGGTATTAGGGGCATTGAGCTAATGCCGGCTGCAAGACATAATTGTACTAGCCTTAAAACCGTCGAAGAAAAAGGAGCGTGTTTGTTAAGAAATGCTATCATTTCTCGATTTGATGCAAAAGAAAGTATACTCACCTTTTTCCAAGAAATGCCGCAAAGTTATCTTTTTGATGAAAGAGAATTTCCTCCGGATGAATTATACTTAAAGTCTTCTGGTTTGACTAGTAATGATTTTCACGTTCCACTATCACCAACTACTATACCTATTTTTATGGCTGGAAGAGCTTCTGGATGGTGGAATGGTGTCGCCGGGATGGGGCATATGACGAGCCAACTTGGCGTTGCTCTTCCGAAAAAATCATATGCGGTATATTATGGTGCTTGGTTTTGGTCTACAATTCTGCATAAAACAACATATAACGACGATGGCTTTCCAGTTATTAAAGAAGCTTTAAGCGAACAGGAATTGGATTTTCTGTTCTGGAATGACTCATCTGTTAGGGATGGGTGGAATGCCATTACAGAAGGAAAGCCAGAAGTAAAAAATTATAAAGAATTTATCGCTCTGTTAATGATTAAATCTCCTTCGACATGGGAAAATATGCCGTATTACGACGAGTATTTCGCCCCCAATGCGAGTTATAGTTTTGATTATTTTGATGAAGCAATGTATAATACCATTAAGGAGACAATAAATCGAGATGGTGGTTACATTAAAGAAATTAATAACCTATTGACTTGGAATACAGCAGCGACTCAAAGGAATAACAGGTTGGATGGGGATAAAATTATGACGATTACCCCTTTCCAACAAAATTATGCAAGTGATGGGTACCAAGCATCGCCTGCAATCAAAAATCGATTTAAAGAGATTTTAACTCCAACCGCTACCTTGCCTCCTGGAATGGAAGTTCCTACTGTCAACAGCATGGTTGAAGAAAGAAAAGTAGAACAATGGAATGGATTCCTTGAAAAAATAAATGATTATACCCTAGGAAATATTTCAAAACTTAGTGGACTACAGTGGGAGGCATTGACGGGGGCAGGAGGCACTACCCTAAATAATCCTCTCCCGGGATATTTAAATTCTAATGAGGGAAGCTGGCTCACCTGGTCTTTTTTCAACATTAAATCTCAGGGCAACCCCACTATGATGGGATTTGTTCTTAAATTTTACATAAAATTTATTGATAAAGTCTTTGAAGATGCGCAAGATATCGATCGGTTCAACAATGATACAACTATTGAAGAAAAATGGAACGCTGTTTTAAACGATTCCGACCTTGATGGTGGATATGGATGGCAAGATACTGCTATTTTTATAATATATCAAAATCAAGAAAATATATCTCGTTTGGCTTTTTGGCAAACCCTACAAAATGTGGATAAAAATCCAAAAATTAAAGGAGCGAAACTGTCCGCTGCAGACTTTCAACAAATACTGGAAGATACCGAGAAAGCTAATTTAACAAATAAGCAAGTATCTCCTCCTTCTGATATGCCAGAAGAACCTGCTATCACTAAGGAACAAATTGAAGGAAGACAGAGATTTTTTAAACAATGCGCTCTGCTGTTGAACACTAATTTATTGAAACAAAAATTCCGGAAACAAACAGCAATCGATGCAAGGACCAGGAAAAAGCCCTTCGGCGGTAGACTTTATATGATGGAAACCGGAGAAGAAGAAGATCAGCTAATGAACGATCTAATAACAGGTAATTCTGTCAAGAACTTCTTTGAAGTGACCCCGGCTGAGGTTAGTGGAATGCTGCCATTACTTAGAATATATCGCGTAAGAGAGAATGGAACCGGAGAACTAGAGGAAACAGAGTTCGTTTTTCCAATGACTTCAAATATAGATAGAAATCCATCCGGAGGTTGGGACAAACCATCTCAATCCTTTTTAGATAATCCTTTCGATAAAGGATCGGGAGTGGGACTGAAAGAGTTTTCATTTGATTTCAATGGAACAAATCCAGCGACTGCTAGAAAAGATATTACTGCTAAAATCACTTTATACTTCCAATCTTTTGGAGATCTAGTATTGAATCGTAAAAGCCCCGGAGGTAAGTCGTATAAATTTGTAGACCTGATTATCCAACCGGACTTTAATAATACCAACGAAGATCGTGCTCCGGTGCACCCGGATCAATATGATCCTGCTTTTTATAGAATTCGTGCTGATGTTGGATATCAAAAACAAAGTGTCCCACTCAGTTTAAAGACTGCTGTAGAAGTTACTAATAATTCATATTACCTAAACGCATTGGATCATGATATTAAAGTTAATCCGGATGGTTCCATAATATTAACTATCGATTATCGTGCTTATGCGGAAGAAGCCCTTAAGTCAAATAATTTTGATGCTCTAGCCACGCCAAAAATGATAACACACCGCAAAAAAAACCTCAAGATATTAAAAGAAATGATATCAAGTGGAAAATGTACGAGTGAACAGATACAAGAGTTTAAATTAGCAGTGTCAGCCCAAGATTTTTATATTAGAAAACAAGCTCTAAGTTCTATTATGAGAAGATTAAGAAAGAAACATAAAGTATATAAATGCAGAATAAAAAAAAGAAATGTTGATTCTTTTCGTAAATTAGGATATTTCCGAGATGGTGCACAGCTTGTTACAGTAGACAATCCAAGAACTGAATTGCTCACAGCGCAGCAGGCTGCTGCCGAGGAGTCTACGGTGGATACTTCTAATATAGGAGGGACATTAACTCGTGAAAACTATAACGATCCAAGTGATACCATAATTCAATATTTTTATTTTGGAGATTTAGTAGATACCATATGTGACTCAATGTATAAAGAAGACGATCAAGATTCACCAGTGTATGGAATGAAAAATATAAAAATCCTACTAGGAAGTTTTGAATTTGATCCTTATGGAAGTAACCAAAAGAACCCGGGGCGCCTAAATATAGGAGAAATCCCTATTTCTACAGAATACTTCGCATTATGGTTTAAAGAAAATATAACCTCTAAAGGCAACATGCGACAGGCATTTCCTATTGTTTTGTTTCTCAGAAATCTAGTCAATAAGCTAATAGAAACCTCTCTTTTGGAAGTCTGTATAAATCGAAATGTAAAAAACACCCTAGAGTTCATAACAAGTGTAATACCGGCGGTCAGTAACAATGGAAGGGACCCTTTAAATACACATGTTGGGCCAAACAAGGTGCTTTTAAACACAAAAGATCTTAAGAGTAAAGGAGTATTACCTTTAGCTAAAGATCCTCCGCGGAGTATAAACGACTATTATAATTATATAGCTTTATTTGCAAAAGGCAGCAACCTTTTTGCAAATAGGTCTGGCGATTATATCGATGATTCCGCTGATGGTTTATTCCACATTGGTATTGGATCCAATAGAGGCATAGTAAAGTCGGTATCTTTCTCCAAAACAAATATTGCCTTCTCCCGAGAAGCCAGATTCCAGCAAAATGGAATTGACGGCTTATTACAATTATCTAACTCCTACGTAGTAACTATTGAAATGTTCGGAAATACTATTTTTTATCCCGGAATGACTGTATATGTTAATCCATATGGCATTGGCGGAACCGACTTGGGAGTCCCTTGGAATGTAAGTTCAGTGGCTCATAAACTTGGCTTGGGCGGGTATCATACTGTTACTAGTGTTAAGACTTCTATAACACCAGGGAAATATAAGACAACAATTGAAGCACAGTGGTATTGGGCCGGTGCTCCACAGGTCGGTGCGATTAATCGAGATGGCCATACAAATATTAAAAACAAACCAAAGTCTATTAGCAAAACACAATCCCCAGCAAATAAAAAATGGTGTAACGCCAAGATAGCTGCAGCGGAGACAGATGTTGAAAGGCTTCGGCTTGAATCAAACTACGATTCAATCACTGTGCCACTCATTCCTCCCATACCTCCGCCGCCGGAATTCGCACCGGACCTTGTGACATCCCACGTCAGATTCGAAGAAGCCAGAGAGGGTACGAATTATAATTTAGTATTGACCTCTGACGACGGTAAGGATGTTGTAGTTCTTATCTTTAACTCAATTGAGAGCGATGGTGGTGGACTTAATTATGTTAACACAGACATCGCTCAGACTGTTGCAACTTATAAGAAAGATGGAGACATGGGAATAATCACGGTGGAGAAAGAAGGAGAACACAAGGGCAAGGAGTTTAAGTACCCTGAAGGCGACGACATCGAAACAGCTACACTAGCGATACAGGCTGGAATCGAGGAAGCGGAAGAACATAGAAAGGCCGTTAAACAGGCCGCCGATGATGCAGAGGCTGAGCGGTTAAGGTTGGAAGCAGAAGCCATCGCGATGTCAGCAGCGGCCGAAAAAAGAAATAAAATAAATGAGATAAATGCAGAAATACAAAGTTTAATTCCAGACTGCCAGGACAGGGATGACGAAGATGCCTGTTTCGCAATTGCAGAATTACAAGCTGAACTAGCAGAGCTTACTGGGGAGGACCCCAGTGACTTGGTGATGCCTGAGAATATCATAAGCGACTCGGTCATGCAGTGGATGGAAAAAGTTAATAAACTATTTGTAGAATGGGACGGTGAGAAAACGATGTGGGTTCCATCACTAAGAACTTACTGGGTTACCCCAGACGATCCAGAACTTTATAAAAAAGGCGTACTTTTTGTCAATGCAGGATACGGCAACCAGTATGTACTAACCTACGTTGATGTGGATTGGAGATACCTCTACACCAAGGAAGACGGTCCCCAGCAATCCCCCATATATGAGGATGGCGATACACCCACAAATGATGATGCTGGTCGAGGTTTGTGGTTCCAACTCCCTACAAATAAGTTTCAAACTTGGGCTGATGTCCCTGATAATTATGCCGAAGCGCTGGAGCTGAAGAATGTCGAAATTTAAAGGAAAAAATACTTTAAAATCACCAATAGAGTTGATGTATTATCGTCACCTATATGATACCACAGCATTTCCGGAGAATGGCGGCCTTGGCCCACCACAGATTGTAGATTTTAATTTCGCAGAACGAAATTTATATGGGAAGGTCGATCGACAATTAAACCCTGTTTATGCGAAGGAACAATACCTTGCTCCGGTAGTAAATTCTAACAACAGAAATAGCACCATCCGAGCCATGGATTTTGTTTGTCACCAATTTAATGATTTTGAGTCACACTATTTTCGTGCATGCAGAATGGGATTGATCCCTATAGAAGATGCACTCCTTTCTACAATTGAAATTAAAAAAGCATATGTGGATCCTCTTAACCTATATCACACTTATGCTGCTGAATTAATGAGCCTTTATAATTCTACTTTTTTAATAGAACGTAAAAGACAAATAATAACTTTTCATGATTATCTTGCTGCTTTTCCACAATTTATGGAAAGAATGAAATCTATTTATCCCATAACTTTTTCGGGATATCAAAGGTCTAGTCAAAGTTCCATTTTTTCCTCTGGTTTGGCTTTAGATATAGGTGGTCTACCGTTTGATGATGATGAATTAAAAGAAGATCTTCTTTTAAACAATACAGCATTTCAATTTTATATAAATCTTGCTAAACAATATGGATTCTCAGTTAACAAAAAGAACCCGTCAGTGTTGATATCAGATTTACAAGGACCAGCTACTATAGTATACCTTGCTTTATATGATTTGTCAAGTGTAGATATGATTTTTACACGAAGTTATGAAAAAACTTTATACTCTGACATGACAGAATTAACTAAATTATTTATAAATTATTATAATAGCTTTGTATCTATGTATCCAATTGAGACATATCCTAATAGTTGCGGTAATAAAACAACCACAACTGTTATCAATAGAGAGTATATTATAGCAAATAATATTGATAATAATACAAAAGATATAATATTATATTTATATATCAATATAAGAAATATAGAGGAGAGAAAACCTTTTTCTAGTAGCGAAGTATCTTACATACATCAAAATGCACTAAGGCTAAAAAAGATCACAGAAACCAGAGGTCTATCAAGATTTATGATGATTGATTATATTGATGATCAATTTAAAAGTAAGTATAATTATAAAATGGGTAACCTCACCTATCATAAAAAAAAGTTAGAGAAAAAACTTGACAAGTAACTGAAAAAAGGCTATATTATTAAGAAGAACGAAACACTGGAGGACAAATGGTATTTCAAATCTTAGACGACAAACGAGATTGCAATGCAATCTATACTAATGGGGACTTTATTTATGACCGTCATCCTAAAAGTTGTGATAGAACCTGGGGCTATTCAGATCACCTTCGGGATGACTTTATTCAGTACGCTTATCTGTGGACTGCGGGCAAAACTATTAAGGATGCTTGTCCAGAACATTTAAAGGCTCGTTTTGAAGCGAGAGAAAATAAAATAAAGGGACACTTTAAATCTTTCGGAGTTTCAAAAATAAATTTAGAAGATGTGTGCTTTTATGATCTGGTTCCCGACAAACACCTTCGACACTATTTTGAAGTGAAGAACGAAATCTGTGAGTGGGTGTTCGCGAACTACGAAAAACCAAAAAATTACAGTTTTTTGCATGAATCTTATCTTACAATCCAAGATATATCGCAAAATCCTGTTAAAATTAATATGCACAAACTATATAACTTTGCTAAAACCGACATAAAAGCGAAAAATCTTTTGAAGTGGGTGCAAAATAATCCGAACTCAACCGTTAATTACAATCTGTTTGGGACAGTTACAGGACGTTTAACTACAAGAGAGGGGTCATTCCCCATAATGAACTTAAAAACCGAATTAAAGCCTATTGTTGAGCCCAAGTGGGATTGTTTTCTAGAACTTGACTTTAACGCAGCAGAAATTCGTACCATGCTATCCTTATCAGGACAAAAACAACCACAAGGAGATATCCATGAATGGCATAAACAAGAAATATTTAACAACGAAGTCACTCGTGACGAAGCA
>Ga0209337_1001603_pt1 | contig 17062 bp, 9 predicted proteins | sample LinPmetageLP53_FD_184044 | JGI IMG/M metagenome (GOLD analysis project Ga0209337, IMG submission 184044) | Marine viral communities from the Pacific Ocean - LP-53 (SPAdes) (version 2) | ecosystem: Environmental > Aquatic > Marine > Oceanic | place: Pacific Ocean | collected 2010-02-08 | reverse complement strand
AATACTTTAATACCAGTTGCAGGAACTGCAAGTGTAACAGGTTTTGTAATATGTTTTGCAGCAGATGAACCACTAGCTGCATCAGTTTCAGCAACATAAGAAAGTGGTACATTAAAGTCAGTAGTAGCAGAAGAAGCCTGTCTGTCAATTTGATTTGAAACCGCTAATAATTGAGCACGTTGTAAATCAATAATCGGTGAAATAAGGTTTCCAAGTGGATTACTTAAAGTTGCTGTAATAGTAGTAGATTCAGCACCACTTAAATGCGTTGCCTCATTTGAATCTGTTGCTATTAAGTGCGGAATATCAAATATTTTATTTTTTTGATTGGTTAATAATACATTAGGTGTAGTAGCATATTGAGTTTCAGTACCGGCCCAAGATTTTGAAGTCGTAAATGAACCGGAATAACTTATATCAGTAGCCCCAGGTTTATTTTCTGCTATTTGAAGTTGAGTTTGGTCAACTCGATATTGTTGAGTTGCTGTGATAGTAGATCCACCATATGATACTGCTGCAGTTTGATTAGCTCCAGCTGCCAATAGAAATTTATATCCAGTATAATCAATCGCGGTAATTGTATGTTGTTTATTTAAACGAGCAGCTGTAATACCATTTACAGTACCTGATACACCTTGAATGTTTACCTTATCATTTACATTAAATCCATGATTTGGATGTGTAACGTGCACATTTCTATCTACAGCTGTTGCATATAAAGGATTTGCACCAAGTAATCTTACAGGTGGATTTGCATCTCTAAATACAGCAGTACCAGACTGTGAAGAAAATGATGCCCTATATATTTTAAATTTAATATCAGAATCCGGATCTATTCTTTGCACAGATCCAGCAGTAGTTGGTGACATTGAACCAGGAGCAAGATCCTTTATAACTTTTTCTTGTGTAGTACCAAGTTTATAATCACCTAACTTAGAATGCCATAAATTATACTCGCCTCTATCATCACTTTCAAGTGAGAAGTTATAAGCTCCTTGTGCAAGAAACATAGGTTCATCAAAAGCAAATGCTGTTGGTAATGTCGCGTCGGTACTAACTGCAGCAGTATTCTTTACTATAAGTGATGTTGCAAGAATGCCAGTTCCTTGTCGTAAATGAAGTTTTATTGGAAATGTAGCAGATCTAGTTCGAAAAAATACTTCAATTTTTGTAACATATATGCCATATTGTTCAGGTACAGTAAAGCTTTGCGCTAACTGGTTAACAAATTGTCCTAATGCGGTAGTTCCCATTTTCTATTCTTTCTTTATTATCTCTAAGCTATTTTTACTCATTTACATATTAAATCCGTTATGGCCAAAATTATGACCGCCATCGTTTGCAGATCCATCGCGGCCGCCAGGTTCATAATGGCCACCGCCTATACCGCTAGTACCATAACCGTGTTCCTGGGGCGGTTCAACCGCCTTGGTAAGACCAGGTTTTTCACAAACTCCGCCAGGATTGGGAAATTTACCAGGATCACATTCATTTGGATTTCCACCACCACCTGAATAATCTCCTTCGTTATTATTTACAACTGATCCAACTAATCTATCAGAAAGTTGACTTGAAGCAGAAGCATATTGAACAAGTCTTGTTTCCAGTATAGTTTGATCAACATCTTTTAATATACCATTAGCTTCATATCTGAAGTTTGCAATCGTAGTAGCTAATTCTGGTTTATGATCACTAATATCAAGAAGTGTAAATATTTTTAAACCAGCTAAAAATTCTATCTCAGCTGTCCTTGGTAATAAAAAGTATCCGGATATTGATCCATTTGCATCTGTTACCATTTTAGCAGTTGCTCCACCTAAAATAGAAGGATATGCAGTAGCTGTACTATATATATTATCAACTTCCCTATACGGAGAAGTTGCATCAAGTGTTCCACATGTTACATATCCGCCTACACCTGCAGCTGTATTCATAAAGGCTGATACATTTACACGATCAAAAAATCCAAATACTTGTGTATTTGCTCTTAATCCAGTAGCTTTAAATGATATAAACCGTGATCTCATATAATCTATAGTGTGCTCTTCTTTAGTAAAGCTTCCTATTACACTTCTTACAGTTGATATTCCACTTACTGTATAAGCTTGATTTGTTCTTTTTTGATATGTATTTGTAGTATTACCATTATTAGTTACATATGTTCCACCATCTATAATTCTTTCTCCAATAATATCACCGGTTTTAAATTGAGCTGATTCATCTTCGCTTACTCCGCTCCAGTTAAAATCCCAGTCTCCAAAAACTTGACCTTCTTCAAGCGAAAATGATGTATCTCCTGGTACTATTCTTTCAGATAGAACATTTTGTTCAAACCAGTTATCACTTGCTGGCGACATTGTAATTGTACCAGTTATTCTTTCAGATCCATATGGATTTACTGCTATAGCTCTTGACGCATTATTTTGCTCTTGGTAAGCGGTCTCGCTATAGGCTAGCATAACTTTATCGCCAATTAAAACTGTATTACTAGAAGCACTTGAATTATAAACTAATCCAATTGGTCTGCAAACAAATTTAGGTCGTAATTCAGTTCTTGGTGGATCTATAGATGCTCTATAATCAGAAAGGCTTGTGTCAGACAGAGTATGGTTTTTAAAATTATCAGCTGTAATACCAGCTTTTAATCTAATGTTACCAGCTGAATCGAATACATCAATATTACTTGTTTCAAGTTCTAACATATTAAGTGCGGTCATTTCTTGAAGCTGATCAACGCGTTTTTCAATAGCTCCTATATCTCGCATAGTATATCTACGATTATCTAAATGTTCTACGTAGCAATCATTTTTATTTAACATATATGGGAATAAATGTACACGAGCAAGTTTCATTTTATTATGGCTTACTACAGGATATTCTGGATTATCGTCTGCAGCACCTACTGCTAAACCAATTTTTCCGTCTTCACCTATATAAGAAATACCTTTTTGGCCAAGGAAATATGATAAATCATATGTTAGTAATGCATTATTTTTTGGTAAACGAACTATTTTGTTTCTTGTTCCAGTATGAAAGTTTGTTCCTTCGGTTGCTCTTACAGATCTAAAATCTAAAACATCTCTTAGTTGAACTGTTTGGCCATTCGTTTGCCTATGAGAAGGTATGTTTTCATATTCAACTTGACCATCATAAGAGTTTCTAGAGAAAAAGTCACCAGTAGTGCCATGCACAAAATGCCTAAATGCAACTTCAACATCTCCTGCAGGAGCAATCACTCCAGCTTTTAAAGTAAGTGTTCCTAAATCATAGAAGTTATCTCTCTGACCATTATCTAAAATATATCTATTAGAAATATCTACATCATTAGCAGCATCTTTAATAGATGTTATATCAAAAATATCTGCTTGACCTAAACTGATTACACCTCCTGAAGGTGTAAAATCTGCAGCTGCTACAGTTGTTAATGTTTTAGTTATAACTGAAGTTGAAGCACCTATAGCGTCTGTTGCATCACCTCTTGTAACTTGTGCATAAGCCACAACAGTATGTGCGGCACCTGATGTTAAATTAGCAATTGTGATACTTTCACCGTTAGTTCCAAGAGTAAAAGTTGCATTTGGATCAACAACTCCACTAGAATCCAAAGTTACAAACCAATCAGATACGTTAGTAAATTTATGATTAGCACCTAAAGTACTAGCAGCAATAGTCAAATTAGTTCCAGATGCAGTTCCAGTCAAAATTCGCTGAACTATCAGTACTACATCACTTATTGTATTTGATCTGTCTTTACTTACCGGAAAAAATAAATTATTGTTTGTTTGATCTCGTAATAATGCAATATCAAATGTACCTTCGCCACTTCCGTCTGCATTAACTACACCCGTGTTTGTTCTATCTACGTCACCATATATAACAGTAGATGTACCAATACTTTTTACTGCACCAAAGTTTTTTCCACTTGCCATTATTATATCAAAGAGATAAAATCTAAAATTAGAACCATCTTTTTCAATTGCTCTTATTCTAGCAGCACCAATAGTAGAACCGCCATGCGTAATAGCATTTCTTAAATTCACTGTTCCAAATGTATTAACAGGTGGCACACCTCTTAAAGTTGTAATTGTTACATAGTTACCAAACGAAACAGCAGATGCTGTATTATTTTCGGTTTTAGTTGTTCTTGGTTTTGGAAATGTTATGCTTGTAGGAGCAAGGAATGTACTTTTATAACCGTTCACATATGCGGTACCAGTTCCGACCATCATATCTAATTTTGTATCAGAATCTCGATTTGCTACAAAACTAGTTATTATACTTCCAAGCGCGTATGAACCGCTTTCATCACTAGTTCGTTTGGCTAACATTCTTTCTAATCCTGAAGATGCAGGTGTTGATCCTTCTTGTTTAGAAATCCTACCATCTACTAGTTCTACAATTGGAATAAAATAATCGCCTGATTGAATCTTAGCTTTATCAATAAGAGTTAATTTAATACGATATCTATCAGCGCCTGGTGACGAAAGATTTAATGTTGCTCCACTATTATCAAATAAATTAGTATCGTCTGCAGTACTTATAATTTCTTCAGCAATATTAAATCCTATAATTGCATCTGGAGTTCCGCTAAACTTAGAAACAACAATTGATTGTTGTGGTGTAAATACAAAATGTCCTTCTATGTAAAATTTACCAGGTTCTACTAATAATAATGTACCAAATCCAATTGCTGGATTAGCTGTTGAGTTTGTGGTTTGACTTTGTAATGGTATACTACTATCTGCATTATTAAAAGTATTACCAGGAGTTACTGTAATACCACTAGTGGTTCCATCTGCATTGTCTGAATCGATATAAGTTACGTAAATAACTGCTGGGTCTGAACCATCAGCTACTGCTACTTTATCAACTCTAAACTTAATACCTGTAGTAGTTTCTGTAAATATAACTCCTTCAATCGATGTTGCAGTAGTAGGGAGCGCATTAGTAGTCTGATCAAGTTTAATAAAAGCTTTTTCATTCTGACAACTAATTCCACCACCAGACGCAGCTGAACCATGTCGAAATGAAAAATCAGAATTTGTTTTAAAGTCTTCATTAATAATAGTTTGCATCTGATTGAGCTCACGCTGTTGTAGAGCTCTGCCGTTATTAAAAAGGACTTTGTAATAGTTGTCACTATCTCTAAAATCATCATTGTACGTATTTTCAAACGCGTTTTGTATTAAGTTAGTAGGCATTGTAAATCCTTATATTTCGATAATAACTTTTATATCTTCAGTTTGATCGGCGGCTCTTGTAACAGCGGCTCTGTTTTCAATATATAAAAGGTTTCCAGAATATTTATCTACTTTCGGTTCGGTAAATACAGTAGAGCCATGTACAGTACCTGAAGCGCCAGTTGCCGAAACAGCTTCTCCGGCTTGAAATTGTATAAATCCTGTTTCTTCTGCTTGATGATACCAAATTTCGTCAGAGTCGACTTTATTTACAAAGGCCTTTGCACCAGATGATGCTCCAGTCATAATAGATCTTTGAGTGAAACCCAATGATGCATCACTAGTCAATTTAAGTCTACGTAAACAGTTTCCAGCGGCTTCAGTAAATGCAGTACCTGCAGTATCAGAGTCTGTTTGCGATGGATTTCTTAATAGACCTATCTGTCTAAATGAGTTACCTATAATAAATTCGCCTTCACTATCAGCAGAAGGTTTTTCTTCGCCACCCGGTTTTACATTAAACATTACTGCACGAGCTCGCAAATCGATTGTAGGATTAGAACCAAATCCTGTTTCAGGGCCAAAAATAACTTTACCAGCTGCAGGTTTGGTTGCACCGCCTCCAGAAAGAGTCACTTGTGCAAAATCATATCCATTACCCATTTTTATTGAAGTTCCACTATCAGCTATTTGTATTGCAAGTATATTATTAGTAGTTGCACTATAGATAGCCGTTCCCCCAGCGCCTGTTCCATTACCAGTAATTACAACACTTGGTGCTGATGAATAACCTACACCATTTGAATCTAAGCTAAATCCTACAACTTGTCTACCGCCGTTATATGGCTTACTTTGCGCGGTCCTCGCGGCAAGATTGTCAGAATCAGCAGCACTTTGAATTCCAAGTTGCTCTACGTCTGTTGCAGGTGAATTACCATCTGTTACACCTTGGAATTTTACTGGGATAAAGTTAGCAGATTTAAAACGAGCCGCATCAAGTGTACCTATTGTATATAAAAATTTCCATGCATATCCATCTGAAGTTCTAAAGGGTGTTTTTAATACACCAGTAGGCTGAACAGTTGAATTTACTGCTGCACCTGTAGTCGCATTTATACCTTGTCGTAAACATACATAAACTGCATTATTTTCTGTCATAGCATAGTAAGGAACTGTAGGATGACCTATAGCCGTATCACTATATGCAGCATAAGGAGTGTTAGCCACCCAATTTTCACGAGGTATAACAAATGAATAATTGTCGACTCTTTTTACAGACTGTAGTGCATGCCTAAAATCACGTTGTTCTTTTTCACTATTTACAGGAGTCGGTGCAGTATCAGTTGTATTCCAATCTTCACTTTTTGAAATACCAATATAGTAATTAACCGAAGCAGAGTCTGCATCATTTTTAAATTCATCAATGAATCTTTTTTTAGTGTCTGCTGTTATTATTGCTACCATTTTACTTTCCTATTATTCTATCTATTAGCTAACTGTTGCGCTAAATGGTGTTGCTTCTGTACCACTTGCCTTTAACATACCGCTCACAACATATTGGTTTGCAATTAGATCTGTAAGTTCTATATAGTCACCTATTCCAACTCCGCCGGTTGTAGTACCGTTCAAAGTAATTGTATCGCTTGTTGCTGCTGTTGGCCAACTAATAACTGATGCAGTACCACCTGCAGTTGAATCATTTGTTACTATAACCTGACCGTCAATTGTGTCAGTAGCATCAGCTACTTTAATAATGTAGTTAGATGTATTTACAACACCTACTATAAATTTATATACGTTACCAGTGCCAGTTGCTGCAGGCAATGTAAATGTACGTGCCGCTCCTGCTGCTGCCATACTTAAAGTTTTACCAGCGTGTTCTGCTTGAGTAATTGCATCTGTCGCTGTAAGAACAACAATTCCTGTATTTAATGTGCCAGGTGTTAAATGACCTACAACGTTAACATTAGTAGTACCAGTTGGTATTTCTATTACATCTGCATCAGCATCATTCTTAATAGTGACATCATTTGTTGAACCTTGTCCTGTAAGTATGAGTCCTTCAGCTGCAGTATAACCGATTGCTGCATTATCGCCAGCCGCTGTATCTCCGGTTGCTTCAACTGTTAAACCAGTAAGCACTCCACCGACAGTCGCATTACCTGTAACTGTAAGATTATCACCTATTGTTACTTCAGATGTTGTATGTCCGATAGTCGTTGCAAGACCACTTGTCGATGTCCCTATTTTAAGAGTAGCTCCATTACGAATTGTTTGTTGACCTAAGTCATACCAAGTAGAACCAGTCCATATAAGTTCAGCAGTATCATGTTGAGCTAAAATGATTGTTGTATTACTTCCGTAATATGTAGCAGGAGTAAGTGTTACTACGCCTGCACCGATATTAACAAACTTTTTAATATAACCAGGAACATTTGAAACTCCATTTGCAAGCGCGCAAGAAACTGCAGAACCAGCCTCGTGAATTGTTAATGGAATAATAGCAGAAGCAGTAACATTTGTGCCTGTTAATGTTTCTGATTTATATTGCACTTTACTATTTAAAATAAGCGGACCTGTGCCTTTACCTGCTAATGATAATGATATATCTGTATCACCGCCAACAGCATTAATCGAAGGACCATTGTTGGTAGCAGCATTGGTTAATTCTACATGGTTGACAGCAGAAGATGTTTGTTGAAATACAAGTTGTTCATTACCAGCCGCATCCGCTATAAAACCAGCATCAGCAAATTTTGGTGTAGTAAGAGTAGGAGCAGTAAGCGTTTTATTTGTAAGTGTTTGAGTATGAGCTTTGAATACAAACTCATCATTGCCTGTTAACAATGGAAGTGTAATAGTTCTATCTGCTGCAAGTTCTGAAGAAGCAAATATGTATTGATGATTAGAAGATGTATCTTGTATCTGAGGTGTAGTAAGTACAGCCGATGTTAATGATTGTGCTCCACCTGTAAGTTGAACTGTACCAGTAGCATCTGGAAATGTAATAGTTCTATCTGCAGTTGGATCTGTAAATGTTAACGTAGTTTCATGAGCGTCAACACTTGCGCCTTCAGCAATAATTGAGTTATTGCCAAATTGCATATTTGTGGTTAAATTAGTTCCATCACCGCCGAGTACAGTATAAACTTCTGTAAAGTTTGCATTAATCTTAGTACCGGCAGAACGCATTGTATCGCCAGTATTATCGTTAGCTGAGGAACCTGTATTTACTATTTGTCTTGCCATTATTCTAACCTATGAGTTGTAACTATTTATACGCTTTATTATGCCGAATCACTATAATAATCGAATTCATCAGCATCAAACGTTGTTTGTGTATTAGAGAATCTCATATTACCGCCGACTGTTGCATCTGAATCTGCATCAAATGTCTGACTACTAATTTTAACAGCATCAACAAGATTATCAAATGTATTTTCAAGATAACCAAGTGTGCCAAATTGATTGACTGAGAACGATCCATAATCTGAATCAATGTCTGTAGCCGCAATAACAGTACCTTTATCAAGTGTAAGTGTAGTAGAAGCAGTAACTAATCCGTGATCAAGTATATTTACAAATGGCGGACGTAGATCAACATTATTACCAGCTGAATCTGTAAAGTCTCTTGCGAATACACTGTTAAAGTCAATACGATAACGGTCAGCCACAGCATCTAGTCTATTAGTAGTACCAATGATACCTGATAGATCTTGAAGAGCAAATGGATCCATAGTGGCTGAGCTCACGAATTGTGCATCTGGCAGTGCATCTGGAATACTAATAGTCATTTCATCAAAGCTAATATCTATATTTGCTGTTGATATTACAACTTCTGCTCCAACATACATACCAGCTGGATGTGCAAACAATTTATATAAATCTAACCAATCACTAGAACCAATACCTAATTTAAGAAGTATTCCCCAAAATTGGTATATTGTAGGATCAGTAATTCTTAGTCCAGTATCTGGACCAATTTTACTGCCAACTTTTAACACAAGATCTTTGCCATATATTACTTCTGGAACTTCTCCAAAAAACAGTTTAAAAAATCTTTCAATACCAAACTTAGTACCCTTTGATCTATAAAAGTTATTCGAAAGTTCTGCACCAGTACGTTGATCCAATGCACCTTCAATATAGTTTTGACCTAATAATAATTCATCTTCTATAAATGTTAAATTTGATTTAGCTGTCTGACTTATGTCTCTTAACGTTGGAATTGTTTTTAATTGATTACCAAAATTACCTGCACTATCTAAATTTTCATAATACTTTTCAAGAAAAGTTACAAGTTTTGGATTGTCTTCTCTAAAATATTCAGGCAATGCTTCAGTAACTAGATTTCCTGTAAAATCCAGCTCGCGTCTTCCTATATCTGAGAGTGTTTTATCTGTCATTTTTAGTAATCAGCTTCCGTTGTCACAGCGACAATATTACTTGCCCCAGCGTCATATCTGAGTATATTATTTCTTTCCGGAGCAATTGCACTTTGATTTGCTGGAAGTACAGATATTTTAATTGAGGTTCCTGTATTAAGCGCGGTTGGCCTAAATGCAACTATTGTTAAAATGCCGGTTACAGAATTAAATGATCCTATATTATCCACGATAACTGTTCCATCTTGACCTGATATAACTTGAAGTTTATTAGTTGCGACGTTTGCGTACTGCTCATTTCTAATAGTGCATGATATACCATCTATTAAAAATGGGCCACTGGTTACTACATAGTCTGTAATACCAGGTGAAGACTTTGCCGCAGGAATTGCAATAGCTGATGGATAAGTAAGTGTAAATGAATTAAACACATTAAGTACAGGAGTTATTTCTTGTTGCATACGCACGATAGCTCTACTTGAAAGAACTGCACTACTTACTTCGTCAATAAGTGTTAAAAGTGCAGATCTTCTGAATGCTTTTTTAAATTTACCAAGGTTTGTAGTAAAATAATTATTAATAATAGTATCAATAGAGGTAGTAATAGCGTTATTTGAAAGAGGAGTCAAGTTTGGATTAATTTGATAGAATACATCGGTTTCAATAAATGTAGTAACTGGATCTGCAAATTCTATATTAAATGATATTACAGCAAGTTGTTTTACTAAATTTTCAATAGATAACTTTGTCGCAGTCTTAGTGGTTTCAGTTACATCAGTTTCAAAATCTATGGCCGAGAACACAGTACCAAATTTAGGTTCAGGATTATCTTGCCCACCCCATGAGCATATGTCGTTTATTAATGTCGAAAAGTTACGCAGAATAATAGCAGTATAATCTTCGGGTGTTACCATTCTATTTTGCGTTGCATACTGAAACGGCGCATTTGTTCTTATTGATTCAATGGTTTCTTTTGGACCACCAGCAATAGCCGCGGCTGTTACTGTAGGTTTTGTAAGAGTTCTTGCTGATCCGAGAACTGTAACTGTATCAACTGCCGTAAAGTCTTTTGCTGTGTTTGCGGTTGCGCCTTTCGTTGACAAGTAGCTAACTGTAATAGATGAACCAGCTGGCGGACTTACTCCAAGGATACCATTACCTCCAAATGATAATTGATAAAATCCATTTGGTGCTTCTTTTAAAATATAAATTAGAGAGCTAGCAGAAATAGTAGTAGCCGCAGTAATGTTTATGTAAGTAGTAACAGTGTCTCCCTCAGTGACTGTAACAAGAACACTTTCTCCAGCTAATGTTTCATCTGGAATAATATACACATCTGCTTCATTAAATTCACCAACAAGAAATGTTTTAGTTTTACTTGTTCCTTCAAATACCTCAACAGCAGATGACCCGTCAGCTGTTTTAAATATGTAACTGCCATTTCCATCATCTGTTGCTTCATGCGCAATAATTGTTTGAAATGAATATGTGACATCGTCAACTGATGATGTAAACCTAGAACCACGTGGCAAGCTTACTGTAGTCGGTCTACCCGCTAAGCCAGCTAAATTTAATGTAACTCCAAGTGTTGCTTTTGCAGATGTAGAAGTGTCCGGTACATAACCAATACCAGTTGCAAGTGATACGACACTTGATCTTAATTGCGCTGTACCAAGGAATGATTCGTTTAAAGCAAAGTTTGTAGTCAGACCGTTAATGTGTGTATTGTATGCAAGTACGTCCAAGATGTTAGATAGCCCAGATGCTTCAAAATTATAATCAGTAAATTCAGTTGTATTTTGTAAATGCGTTTTGAGATTAGTTTTTATATTTGAAAAATCTAATGCAGTTGATTTAATTGTTGTTACCATGTTATCTTAACCTCGCGAGGACGGTACTAACCGTCACTGTCTCTTGTGTGTTTATTACTCTAAACTCTACTGTTACTTTAATTTCATTTCTATCAGGAGTTGATACTGCAAGAACATTAAGTACTTGAGCTCTTGGTTCAAAAACACCGATTGCATTCTTAACTCTGTCTTCTATATCTTCTTCTGCATCTTCATCTGCAAGATCAAATAACATTTCTCTAAGGTTACCACCGAATAATGGTTGAAATGGTTTTTCAAAATAATTTGTAAGCATTAAATTTTTAACCGCTTGTTTTACTGCAGCTGCATCTTCTTTTTTAAATATTTCTCCACTAGATTTATTTGCAAAGGTGATATCTATGTCTTTATACAGCTTAGTACGAGTACCGACTAAAGTACTTATTCCTAAGTTTCCATCTTCTGTTGAAAGTTTAGTAGCCATAAATTTTCTCTTATACTTTAATCTTATTTATAATAGTTTTATGCAGTTGGTCCAGTAAATGCGTCGATAAACCAGCTATCTGATCTCCATGTAACTATCTCACCATTATATCCGCCTTTGCCATCATGCTTACCTAGCATATCTAAATGCATAGTAGTATTGCCCATATAATTTTTTGACATACCACCTGCTTTTATTCCAGCTTTAACTGCTTCTTTTACAAATTTAGTCAGTTGTATTTGGTCTTCTATTTTAGATGCATTTAGGATCCTACCTTTATATGTTACATGTAGATCTGCGGCAAGACCACTATCATGACGAGAAGAGCCTACTCTAAGACCAGTAATTCCAGGCTGTAGTCCACTTGTAATTGTTACAAAATCCATACCAGATGCTTTGACTGCTGCAGCCAATGCTGTAATTAATTTAGTTTTGACAGGTTTATTACGTATTTTAGTATTAGAATAATCATACACTACTATACCAGCTAAAGCATTTGTTATCAATACTAAATCTTCATTAACTAATCCGTTATGTTCTACTAAATCATTATCACTTAGTATTTGATTGTTGTATCGAGTTTCTAATTTTAGTTTTGCTGCTGGAGCTCCTACTATATTATAATCAGCGTCAACTTCAGGCATAACAACTACAACTTGAATATTAAGTGGATCTTCGCCGTCAATTGACTTACTTGGTTCTATTTTATCATAGTCAATAATAATTTTATCATAACCAAATAGATTATTAGCAAGTCTAGTCGCAAAATTAAACATAATTTCTGGTGACATAAAATTATTTTCATCATACATTTCGTATGTAATTGCCCTTCCTGTTTGTGCAAGGTACGGAACAGACCCTTCAGTTAATGTTTCATCTGCACTTGCTTTATAAACGCCTTCAGCAACAACTAATTGATAATCTTTGAACTGTTCACTTGATTTTTTATATTTAATAACTTCGGCTTGCAGTAATAATTGCCTTGCTAAACTCTGGCGTTCTTCAATTGAAGCTAAATGGCCAAGAGTTGTTCCTATCAAAAATGTAGATAAAGGTATACCTACTCCTAATAACGTTTTAGCATTCACTGCATACACTCCCTTTCTAGGATCCAATGCCATAGGATCATATTTTTTGTCTGGTAAAATAGGCTGGTTTTGTGTTTTACCTTTGATTAATTCTGGATTAGATATTCCTGATCCTGTATTTTCATACGGAGTATAATGTATATCACCGTCAAATGATCTGTTAATAGATGTTGGTATTTTCTTAAGATAATCTTCGGATATTCTATTCTCGGCATATAAAGTATTAATAAATTCGTTGTTTGTATTATTCGCAGGATCTTTTAATTTAGCTCTTATTTCTTTTGTGGTAAGCGGTCTTTCGGTAATGCCTCCGGTATTTGTTCCAGTATTTATTTTATTTTTTATATAATCATTTTCATCAACTAATACTTGTTTAATACCATAATTACCTTTGATCAAATATCCACCCATGAGTGCGGCTGTTGCTTGTGTAGTCGCTGTTGTATTTGTAGGTGTAGTAGTACCAGCACCAACTGAAAACTCATGATCTGAGCCTTCATCTGTATCAGTACCACCTAGAACTGCTTTATTTGCAGTTCCTTGTAAATCACCAGTAAATCTTGGTGCTGTCATACCTCCGGTAGCAGTAACACCAGCTGCAGTGACACCTGCAGTAAATGTAGCCGAAGTTCCATAATAGTTCTTTGCATAGTATATCATATTCTCACCACCAATTGTTCCACCTGCTCCCAGAATAGATACATCAGCTGCACCTATCTTGACCTCAGGTGCTGCAATACCAACATTTGTCATAGAAGTAAATAGTCCTCGACCTTTTGCAGTCATTTCATATGAACCTTCGATAGTATTATCGTAACTTCCTTTTATTACATTATTATAATCAGTATTAGTATAGTCTGTTCTTGTACCTAATACTATGTCTTTAGCATCACCAGTCACTGTTGATTCTTTGTTTTTACTAACAGTCTCGACAGCTGAACCGCCAATCGTTTCTTTTTTATCACCTGTAACATTTAGATTATAATCTCCAGATACCCTCATATCTAAATCACCGGTTGCATCAACTTCTATATTCTTACAAGATACTTTGAGATCACCTTCAATCATGAACACACTTGAACCACCAACTGATGTAATAGTGTTTCGTTCAGCTCTCATAATCATAGTACCATCTTGTCGCATTTCTATACCGGTACCATTGGCATGTTTAAGAAGTATTCTTTCTTCTCCGCCTGCATCATCAAATATAAAAACATGTCCACTTTTTGTTTTCTTTACACTTGCTTCTGTATAGTCTGACGAATTTCTAACAGTCGTTGCCATTATTTCAGCAATGTCTATACTTGGATCACCTCCGCCAGTACTTAGCTGATGATCTTCATGTATAATAGATGATTTAAAAAAGTATTCGGGCTTTGGATATTCACCTCTAGGATCACCTATTTTATTACTAGTTCCTCGACTTAAATCTACATTGTTTTCAAGTTCTTTAAATACATCAGCCATTATTGTATATCCTGTAATTCGTTTATTGCTATTGAATAAATTTTCTGACTTGCAATAATTTGTTCACGTGTTAAAAATTTAGTATCAATACCAGGTTGACACGCATTTTCTCTAAAAAAAGGAGACTGTGCTATTCCTGCAGGAACACTAAATCCAGGTCCTTCACCTGGATCAGCTCCTAAATCGTTATTTCCAAATGCATCACCTCCAGGTGCAAATGCATAAAATGCTTTCATAAAAGCAAAGTATGATCTCCATTGTGCTGCTGTATATGATTTGGAATCTAAATTAACCACTCCCCGGGGTGCACCACGTGCACCATTGTAACCACCGACAAAGGCAACTCCAAAGCTAAGTTCCTGCCATTGAGTTATAACATGATCAGTAATACCATGTATTGATGCACCGGTTTGTATATCTCCGTTTTTAGCAATCACAAAATGAAAAGGTATTTTTTTATTATCCCTTAAATATTCTGCATTAATTTCTTTGGCTCCGACATCACCATCTTCTGAATAGTGACCAGACCAATGCCAGACTATTGTTGTAATCGGCCTTTCTGCAAATTTAAGTACGCTTATTATTTCTTCAATAGAGCTTAAAGTTTTAAACCGCGAATCCTTTGTAGTGTCAGCTACATCAGAAACCTCATGTTGATTATCTTCTCCGTCAGTTACTTGAGCTGCAACTGAAGTTTTGGCCTTGCTTAATATATTAATTGCATTATCTGTTTTGGTTTTTAATTGAGCCGTGATCGCGTTTAATTCCGGAGCTAATTTTTCTGCTCTATTGATAAAATTTTGCATATTTAATAAACTACTAATATTAGTTCCACCAATATTTAATGCAATAAGTTCATCCGGTATTTTAAATGCAGAAACTGCCTTATCTAAACCTAATGCATTTTTACCACCTAACACATCATTAATTATTGGTAAAGATAATGTACGATTAAATTCTTCACCAAAATTTATAACTGAAGTACCTATATTTCTTGTTAAATCTTCAGATATATCTTTTAATAAATTACCACTATCGGTACCGTCCGTAGCCTTTTTAAGTTCAGTTTCAACTTCTACAAGCATATTACTTATGTTTTTTTGTACTTCTTTTGATTGCATTTTTTCAACTGCAGATTCTCCAAGACTTTTTAAATCATCTGGGCACAATCCTTGTATTACAGTTGTTAATTTGCTATTATCCAAAAGATCTGCAGCTTTTTTTAAAGCAGCTGCAGCAGCATCTGGGCTGGCATCTGTTATTATTTTATGATTCATTTCAGAAGCTACGGTAGGAGACGTTAACGCTAATGGAAAAATATCAGTAATTGTAACTGCACTATTTTTCATAGCCGCTCCAAGAGAAGTAATTTCACTACTTGTCAGCAAAGGTTTTAAATTATCTTCTAGATCGTGACCAATAGCTTTTACTTTAGCGATAACTGGTTTAAAAGTTATTTCTGCATCTTCTACTAAATTATTAGCCACTCTTACAATAGATTCTAAACCAACTATTTCTTGGCCAACTGAATTGCCTAAAGATGCACCACGTGCAGCATTAGTTTCTTGCTTTGCCAAAGAAACAGCATCTAATATACCAGCATAGTTTAGGCGTTTCTCACGAAAACGAAGTTCTGTTGCTAAAGTTGCAGGAGAAATGGTTGCCATTATTTAGATCCCTGTGTAAATTTTATATTAACTTTATTTGCATTTTCTAATCTTTTTTCTTCACCAAGTCTTACCTTGTCAACTTTACTAGGAAATTTTCCACCTTGTTTTTTTGTAAAACGTAAAGTAGTTTTGTTTAGTGAAGCGGGTCTTAGATACCAACGCATAAAATGCATAGTGGCCTGCTCAACTGTTTTTGTATTCAAAAATCCTTTATTAAGATAATTTACAGTACGTAGTTCATGAACAACAAACTCCAGCTGGATTAGTAAATCTGTATGTACTTTATTATTGTTCTTTGCAAAGATAATAAGTTTATTTAATCTATTGCCTGCCTTTTCTGCAGGATTCCACTGAGCAATTCCCTCTGAAGATTCATCGGTTATGCCAGAAACTATTGTAGGATCTATAGTAGTATCATTACCACTTTCATGCATAAAGTTTCCTAATATGCCGGATATGTGATGCGGCCTAAACTTTATAATAGTATTGTCACTAAAAAAATCCCATGCAACTTTTAAATTGCTTGATCTAGTGTTGTTATTAATAATAGGACTAGGACCTAATTTAAAAGCTTTTCTATTCACAGTATCAATTATAGATCTTTTTTCTTTTAATATATTTTCTTGTTGTATAACACTTGGGATCCCAATATGCGGTATAGATCCCCATATGACAGGCAATTGTGATAAAGCTCCGTCTAAAAAGAATCCAATTACCTTTGCACCTGATAGCAATTGCGGGTTTTCGCCAGTGCCAGAAGTACCACCACCAGTAGAAGGAAGTATGCTCTGAGCATATGGAAGATCATCTAAGAGACAATCAGGACCATGTACTCCATCAATACGAACTCTACATCTACCGAGCTGATTAGGATCGGATTTGCCACTGTCTTCTTCTACAGTTCCTACCCACCACCTTTGTATATCACCATAAAAGCTCATTTTCTGTTTCCTAATTTT
>Ga0209337_1001602_pt1 | contig 17066 bp, 21 predicted proteins | sample LinPmetageLP53_FD_184044 | JGI IMG/M metagenome (GOLD analysis project Ga0209337, IMG submission 184044) | Marine viral communities from the Pacific Ocean - LP-53 (SPAdes) (version 2) | ecosystem: Environmental > Aquatic > Marine > Oceanic | place: Pacific Ocean | collected 2010-02-08 | reverse complement strand
AGCAAACATTGTGATATTAATTTCATTCGCATATTTTAGTAATTCTTTAATCTGCTCCTCATTAAATTCTATCTTTTTCTTATATTCTAAGTATGTCATAGTGCCCCATGGAGTTTCACACGCATTTTGCTTTTTTGCTCTTCAGGAACACATTTATCTGGATTACGTTTTTGGATTTTTACATAGTTAAATCCAGATTGTTTAGCACAAAATATCAAACTTTTACATATTTCAATATCACCATTATGATTAATACCAATTTCAGCAATTAGATTCATTTTTACTTTAAATAAAGATTTATTTTTAAATAATATTTTTAAATAATATTTAAAAATGATATTTAAAAATAATATTTAAAAAAATGATATTTAAAAAAATGATATTTATATTATAAATATAGTAATAAAAGACTACAATGGAAAACTACAAGACAATTCAACTAAATATTGACATTGAGAACATGGAGATTGGTAGCTTCGCAATCGGAATTAATAACCTATCTTCTATTGAATCAAAAGTCAAAGGTGTATTACTCTAGGTCATGTGGATATGTTTCCGATAATCATATGACAATATGCTCTTATCATGCTGAACATAGATATTTAAGGGATATTTCTCATAAACACATTACTCATAAGTATGTGTGTTCATTGAGAATTAAGAAAGTAAACGGAATAAAAATTTTAGGCGATTCAATGCCTTGTAAGATGTGCTGTCAAAGACTAAAAAAGAGTGGAATACAAAAAATTATATTCGGTTATAATGACGAGGTGATTATGTCGCATATTGATGAAATTGAGAAATATGCGGTATATTCATCGGGTAGCCATTATTCACCGATGGCATTAAATCGTAATTAGTAAAAATTAAATAAAAATTAAATAAATTTTAAGTTCATTAAATATCATATATGTTGACATACTCTTTGAAAATATAATTTTTCTTTATCATTTAGAACGTCTTTAAAATCTTCAACTTGGGTTGGGTCTTGAAGGATTATATTAGTTAATTTTAAGCAAAGATATGATAAATTATATTCTACTAGTAATTTACAATATTTGTCATCAAGATTAACTAGTAGTTGTTGTCCTTCTAATATTGTGTGTTCATTTGTATCAATAGTATCAATAGTATCAAATTTTCTTACATATTCTGGATTAGCTTTAATAAGTTCTTTAATTACATCTTCTCCGATAAGATTTTTACCATTATTATTAACTGGCTCATTTGTTAGAATATTATTATCATCTAGATGTTCTGTTTTAAAATAATTATCCATGTGTTCTTGTGATTCAATTTCTGCTTTAGTAGTTATTTCGAATGTTCTACAAAATTGATAACATGAATATGGTAAAAATGAATCATTGATTTTTCTATCACTGTGTGTCTGTAAAGGAACATAAAAGTCACTTGTTTTATATTTTATAAAACACGGTTGCTTGTTGAAATACTCACAAAGTTCATAACGTGATTTTGTCAATGGGGATGAGTCATTATTATCAAGTGAATATTCTTTATTTGTATCTATTTTACTAACATCTCCACTCTGTGTTATATCTAATATTTTAATATAATAATTCCAATATCTATAATTATTATTTAGAAGTTCAAATAAATTTTCAGGTTCTTCAACTACTGTTTCAGGTTCTTCAACTACTGTTTCAGGTTCTTCACCTACTGTTTCGTTTTTAGATTTTATTATTTGTTGAGTTATAAAAATAAGAATATTTTTAGGATCTAAATCTTTATTAAATTTAGTTCTATGTATCATAAATAAATAATATAATAATTGAAGATTCTTACATCCACTATCATGATGTATGTTTAAAAATTCTAAATATTGGCATGATCTAAAAAAAAAATCTAAAACACATATTTTCTTATAATCAGGTTCATTTAAATTACTACAATCTAATATTTCTAAATAAACACCATATGCTATAAATACGAGCAAATCATCTTTTAATGAATATGTTTCCGTATGGTTTTTAATTTTATTTATAAAATTAGTAAATACTGAAGAAGAAGTATTATTCAAACTATCAGAGATATTAATATACTCATTTTTTTTTTTATTTAAATTAATAAATTTACTCATTATTATATAATTAAAAAGATTAAAAGAAATTTAAATAAAAGATTTAAAAAAGTTTAAAAAAGTTTAAAAAGTTTAAAAAAATTTAAAAAAATTTAAAAAAGTTTAAAAAAATTTAAAAAAATTTAAAAAAATTTAAAATTTAAGGACAAAATCTATTCATGAATAAGATCACATATTTTATCTAAATTATCCATTAATTTAATAAAGTTATTATAACTAGTAAAATATGGATGAATCTCATCGTGTTCGAATGTATCAATATCATTTGCGTCTATCTTTATTATCAAATTATTATTATAATCATTAAGTGTTAGTGAAAAAATATCAAAAGTTGAGATTATACCATCAGTATTTTCCCCATTGTAATTATTATATTTTGATACCCATGTAATAACATTATCTTTTTTTGAATTTAAGTAATCAAATATATGATAGTCAAATCTAATTGGTTTTGATAATCCTTGTTTAAATATAATACCATATACTAAAATAACATCATCAAATCTTTTAATATTTATGGTCGTGTTTGGATTATACTTGTTATAATATAATTTATCTAATTGTATTTTACTAGCCTTAACATCAATTACATTATTATCTTTTAATTCATTTAATATATTAAAAATTTTTTTATCTAAAATTTTTCTTTTCTCCATTTAATAATATTATAAAATTAATCTTTAAATATCTTATAATATGAATTCAAAATTAAAAATATCTTTAATAATTTTTATATTAATTTCACTTATTCTAAATTTTTTAACAATTTATTTAAACATAAAATATAAATATAATTCATAATGATTAAGATTAAATATTTAGATACAATTAGAGACTTAGACATTCCGTGTGATATCAAAAATGGAACTCTCCAAAAAGAATTATTAAATATGTTTAATTTAATAATATATGATATTAAATGTATGGTATTCAAATATACTGAACATAATTTAATATGTGGTTATAATGATACATCTTTTTATTCTAAATTTATAAAAGAGAATCTAATAGATATTGTTATATTAGATAAAAATTCAACAAATATTATTATTGAAGATTTGGATTTTAAAAAGTTACAAGAATCATTTAATACATATTTAATATCATTAGATGATGAAATGTTTTTAAATAATCAAAATAATAATATAAGTTCGCATTTATTTTCACTAGATAATATTATAAATATTGTAAATGAAAATACTGAAAATGAAGTAAATGCTGAAAATGCTGAAAATACTGAAAATGAAGTAAATGCTGAAAATGAAGTAAATGCTGAAAATACTGAAAATGAAGTAAATACTGAAAATGAAACTCCTGTAAATAATCTGGAAACATATTTAAGTATTTATAGTAATAGTCAGGTAATTCAGATAAATAATAATCAAACAGAGAATGTTATGCAATTTTTAGAATATAATTTATTTAATATTTTAAATAATACATTAATTAATTCAATTAATAATGATCTTATTGAAACACAAGAGAATGTTAAAATTGTAATGAAAAAAGAAGATTTTGATAAAATTAATATTATACCAATAATAGAAAACAAAGGAAGTTGTTCAATATGCTTAGAATCAATGACAACGAATATTATTAAATTAGAATGTAATCATTATTATCATAAAGATTGTGCAGAAGAGTGGTTATGTAAATGTAGTAATAAATGTCCTATTTGTAAAACAGAAATATCAGAAGGAATACCACTTGAATAAAATAATATTAGATAATATACAATGTTTAAAATATTAGTATTTGTATTTATAATTATTTTAATATTATGCTTATGTTTTAATAAAGAACATTTTATACCTGGTATACCTGGTATATCTGGTATGTCTGGTATGTATAATAATATAGGTAAACGATTTAATGTAAACACACCTATGGCATCTGAAATAGATTATAATTATAGTGATGATAGTTTACAAGATGTAGAATATATAAATGATAAAAATAGAATATTTAATAATAATTATAATGCCGTTTGGTTAAAACCACCTGTTTCTTATAATAATAAGAATGTAAATGATTTGCCATTGGGTATAAATGATTATAAAGAAGAAATAACATCATATAGTTATTATATTCATATTGATACTTTAAAGTTTTTAATTAATGAATTTAATAAGAAATATACTATTTCTTATATTGAATTTAATAAAAATATTCAATCATTGGGAAAATTAATAACAATCTCAAATGATTTAGGAAATGATTTAGGAAATGAAAAAACTTGGAAAAATAAATATTTTTATGATCCAAATAAAAATATACCAGATAAATTCATATTATCTAAATTTCCTAATGTTGATTATATTCTACAATTTTTTATTAAAAAATTTAATGTGATTTTTAAATATAATTATAATAACTCAAAATATTTTAGATTTTATAAACCATTTAAATTCTATCCCTTTTTTATTCTAAAGTATAAGATAGTTAAATATTATACCTCTAAAGTTTCAAATATTAAGATTTTTGAAATAAGAGTATGTTTGCTTAGACAAAATGATGTAAATGTAATTGAATTATATATAATAGGATATGTTGATAAAGTCCCTATTTTACAAAATATATTATTAATTGGAAACGAACCAGTTTCTCATTATTTAATTCATCCAGGTATAACTAAACCCAATTATTATGATATTCATAATCCACATCTTAAAAATACTGTTACTTTTGAAAATACTGAAAAAATATTAAAAGAAAGAGAACAATATCAAAAAGATACAAATGAATTCTCAATACAATATCAATATAGATGTTTCGATCTTCAAAAGGATGGATTGATAATTGGTACGAATAATAAATTAGATTGCGAAAATGAAGTTGATTGGTATGGAAGAATTAAGAATTATGGTGTATGGGATAGACCATGTATATCAGATAATGAATGTATATATTATAAAAAAAATAAAAATTATGATAATGAATATGGAAAATGTTTACCATCTGGACAATGTCAAATGCCAGTATCAACTAGTAAAATTGGATATCATTTTAAAAAAAAAAATAGTAAATCCAAATGTTATAACTGTGATACTAAAAAATGGAGACCATTTACTGAATTAAATGAATGTTGTGAAGAACAAGATAAAAATAATAAAAATTATAATAAGAAATATGATTTTTTAAAAGGACCAGATTACGCATTTGATGATGATTTGAATAATCGTATTAATTATGATATAAAAGATAAATATAAACACGGAAAATTTTACATTAAACATCCAGATTTATTTGATACAAATAAATTTAAATATTATTATAAATAGAACTCAATGGTTTTACATCATGTAATACATTATGAACTTCATTATGAGGTATTAATGTATTTATAGATGATATTGAATTTAAATCTCTAATTATATATCCTTTAAGTTGCCCATTTATAAAATTAATATGAGTCAAAATAAACTTTAAAATTATATTAATTATCTTATTTGGAACAACACTATTTGTTAGAAGTATATTTGTGAATGATAATGTTTTATATTCAAAATTTGGATATAAAAGCGAAGGATTTTCAAATTTTATATATTCTTGATTAAAAATATATTCAGTATGTAAATTTAAATCAAACAAATCTAAACTTAATTCTTGAATATAAAGTTTTTGTTCATAATCATTATCTATAATATTTTGTAGTTTTGTACTTGGATTTGAATCTAAAAATGTTATTATATTAATATCTGACTTACTATCTTTAATTTTGGTAATTAAATTTGAAAATGAATCATTTACAATACTATATTTTGGAATATGTTTTTTAGCTCTTAATAAGAAATTATTAGTGATTTCATATGATATTGTATTTTTATAACTTGTTCCAAATATAATATTTTTTTTATCAAATTTTGTAAAATCGCTTAGTTGTATAATATTTTTATAATATTCAGAATTATATATCATATAAAATGAGGTATTACTTATATTAATCATAGATCTAATATTTTTGTAATCATCATTCTTTAAATACACTAATGGTACTGGAGCAATTAAAAATTGTGTTTTATTAATATTTAAAGAATTTAACAATTCATTTATATAATCTTTTCTTTTTGATTCAGGATAAATGACCTCTAAATTAACTAATTCAGTATTGCTAAGTAAAATTTTAACAAATGAATTCAAGAAATTTTTATTTTCAATAAAACTAGAAAATATATATATATCTTGAATATATTTTCTAGTGTCTATCATTTTTGTTTTAAGTTCAAATGGTTTAAAAAAGGTATAGTAATTTTCATAACAATTCATAGAAGAAAATAAAATAATAACTAATAATAAAATTAAATATATTTTCATTAATTATATAAAATATAGATGTTTTCTTTTTTAAAAAATTTTTCAATTCTTAAATTATCAATAATAATTTATTTATTTGTAATTACTTTATTATATTTTTATTCACCTGAATTATTTAACACAAATTCAATTTCTAAAATAGCTTGGTTAATCGCATTATCTAGTATTGTATCATATATGATAGCAAAGAAATGTTTCTAATACGTTAAATTATTATAAATTAATTATAAATAATAGTATAAAATGAGTGATAGTGATGATGAAATTGAAACAATCAACGCAGATAATAATCAAGAGGAAGAAGAATATGATACTGTTGATATAACAGATAATGAAACATACCAAGTAGGTAGTATATTTTTTGAAAATGAAGATAATGAATCAATTGCTGATATTATGACCAATTTAACAAAAGTACATATAGCATTAGTAGATTCAATGCAAGACCTTGTTAAACAACAGGGGGCTCAAGTACAGGCTACAAATACGTTGAGTAAAGTATTACAGAAGTATTGTAAAAAAATGGATGAAAAGACTAACTAAGAACTTTTAAATAAATTACTTTTTATGATTAATCATCTTATATGATTAATCATTTTCTATATTAAATCTCTTTTATAACTAAATCTCTTTTATAACTAAATATATGGTATATATTCTAAGTCATCTCTTTTATAAACAGTGGCCTGAAAATTACCTGGATAATTAACCAACTGAAGTATATCATTTGTCCCGACTTCTTGATAATTTCTAAGTGGTTTTACTGGAACTTTAGCACTATGTCTTCCAATAATAGTATAATATTCCCATTTTCCATCATTTGGAAACTTTTGTCTTCCAAATAAAGGCAATACATCTTTATTACCAGGAGTTAAATTAAATAAAGTCCCTACTTGCTGTGGTTCTCCTCGAGGTCCTCTAGTTCTTATATTTACTGGTGCTATATTTACTGGTGCTATATTTTGATTATTAATACATCTACTAGGATAATTATTATCAATTACCTGTTGAGCATCTCCATAGCAAGGGATTCGTCGTCTTCCACATCCTATAATTTGTGGCGCAAATCCATATGACGGATACCATGAATTATTATAATATGGTGTGGATTGAAATGGATATTCTAGTGGATTGAAAACTCTATCTAATGACTTTAATTTTCTTTCATCTGGGCGCAGACTAATAATATTATCATAATCTTCTTTAGTTTCATAGTTATTTGAATATGATGAGTGATTTGATTGTGGTAAATTATTAAGTTGTCTTAACCTATCGCGTTTATTTAATTCATCATCAAATTTTTGATTTATAAAAAAATGAACCAATCCATAAATAATTAATACACCAACAATAACATATAAGTAATTTAAATTAAAACGAAGTTTTTTTGTCATATATTATTTGCATATTTAATTTTATAATTGTATTATTAAGAAAAAATATTATATTATATTATAGTAAATGACGACTTCTAAAAAAGTAGCACAAAAATCAAGACAAAGAAAAAAAAAGCAAGAACAAAAAGTTGTAAATTTTATGACCGGTTTAAAAAATAATTCATTGCGTGAAAATAATGCTAGAAAAAAAGGTAATAGTATAATGAAAATGATAACAAAACCTCAATTACCACAAGAGATTAAAAGCAAACCAACTAAAAAGAAGCCAGCTGTTAAAAAGAAGTCACCTGTTAAAAAGAAGCCACCTGTTAAAAAGAAGCCACCTGTTAAAAAGAAGTCACCTGTTAAAAAGAAGTCACCTCCTAAAAAGACTACAAGAAAGACAAAAGCTTTCTTTGGATTAACTCAAGAGGAATTGATGTCAGAATTAAAAGGAATTGGATATGAATTCAAAAAAGTAGACGTGGAAAACACAAATATAAATATAAATAAAAGTAAACTTGTTCATGTTGGAAAAGATATGTATTTAATTTTTAGTCCATTAAATAAAGAGAAACACTTATTACCAAATAATCAAAATAATCCATATAAAATGTTATTAAAAAATTATAATAATAGTATAGAAAAAAATATAAATAGACGTTTTCCGAATAAAGAAACTTTCTTATGGCAGCATTCTGCAGATTTATCAAAACAGGGAGCAAAATTTAATAATTGGTAAGAAATTACTTACAACATAACTTACAAGTATGATTTGAACTAGGATTTTCTATTAAAACTTGTGGTGTTGAATTATAATTTCTACCACTATTCTTTATTTCAATCTTTTTTATACCAGTGCGTTTACTTTTATCTGAATTATCAACATCTAGTATAGCTACACAAACAGCATCACTCCCATTTCCTCCCATAATCATAATCTTAGGATCATCTTTATAACCTAAACCAGAATCAACTAAATGAATATTATCAATAAAACCATTTTTAATACTAGCTACCGCTTTGGCTTGTCTAGAAGTTGTATCATTCTGACATTTTATACCTTCAAATTCTGCTCCAGTTGGTTTAAATCCTCCTGTACATTCTGACAATACACGACACTGTAAATTTCCAAATAATGAAGCTCCTACCGCTTGTAAAGTTCCTTGGGGTTTTTTAACATTTCTAATATCATTTGTTTCAAAATTATTTGAGTCAACTGGTCTAGGTCGATTATAAATATTTTTATTTGTATAGTTATTTGAAAAAGTTTTATCATTGTCAATTTGAATATTTTTTCTTGATTGTTCATTAGAAAAAATATCTCCTAAACTAAATTTTTCTTTTACATAGTTCTTATTTGAATATAAATAACATACAAAAAAAAATATAATAGGAATTAATAAAACTAAAATTCCGAAATATTTCTTAATTATATTTTTTAATATTTTTATCATATATTGTTTTCATATAATTTATTTTTAATCCATTATAATATTGTTTTATTAAATATAATATTATTACTGAATCATATTATTACTGAATCATATTTAATGCCTCAATTGATTTCATTATTTTTTTGCCTTCCATCAATACTGGTGTCATTTCAGTCATTGTCTTTTTTAATAGATTGGTTGTATCCACTAATCTATATAATTCTCTTTGTGCTTGAGCAGGTGACATATTATCTATGGATACTTTCTTATCGTGCTTCTCATCTTTACCATCTAAATTTAATAAATGTTCTTCTAATCTTCCGATTTCATCAGCTTCTTTATCTTCATCTTTATCTTCATCACCTTCTTCATCTTCATCGCCTTCTTCATTTTTAGTTTTTTCATCAGCTTTTTCAGTGTCTTCATATTTAGTTTTTTCATCATTAGTATTTAAATGTTCTGCGAATACATGTCTATTTACAGTTAATAAAATCCTTAGCAATTCGAATATTATTACCAAAAATATCGCATATTTAATTGATTCATTTACATTATTAAAACAATTATAAGAAATAACAAAACAACTAGCAAATAAACATATTAAGTTAATGATAGGATGAATATTTATAGTTTTAATAATTATGGCAACAATTAATAATATTGATAGGGCAAATTTTTTAGATTGCATATATAAATAATTCATACATTTTATAAAATTTTTAAATGTTAAATATATAAAATGAAATATAATAAAATCATAATATTACTATGCTTATTAATATTTATAGCAATGTTATCAAATAAAGTAGAATATTTTAATAATCCTCAATTATTTTTAGTAAAACTAGCATATCAAGGTAATTATCAAATTTATAACTTATATGATAGTAGTTATAGATATAAATCTTATTGTGATTTTATAAAAGATTTTATTGTTATTTTAAATGATAAGAATAATAATTTTACTATGATGAATTTTACTGAATATACACAAAAAATTAAAAACTTTGCGTTATTAAATAAAATTTTAATTATGAAAAACAATCAAAATATTCGATGTGAAAGAGAAGGTTTTTATAAAGTCAAATATTTTATACCAACAATTGATGCTAATTATAATACAGATGGATATTACATATTCTTATATGTATTATTTTTAAAGTATAAATTTAATTATAATATTTCTCAAATAAATAACAAATTAAAAGAGAATTCACTAGATATTACAGTATTGGATACTAGTGGAAATATATTTGTTAAAATGAGAAATATTATTTTTTCTAAAGAAGTATGTGACCCACAAATGATTGCTGAAATACAGAAGAGTAATATTATAATGAATGATTTAGATAAAAGAATCGAAAGACGAAATCCATTTAAGAATGTGCCTAAAGTAATTGAATTAAAATTAATAAATGATAAATTTAAATTATTTGATATTCAGAATGAGTTCTATCCAAAATTATCATATGATGTTGAAAAGATGAATGATTATATTAATACTTATGATTTTAAAAGACGTGTATTTATTAATGCGACAAATAGTTTAAGCAATATGTATATTACTAAAAAATTAAATAATATATTTACATTATTAAAATTACAAAATGAATTAATAAAAGCCAAAAAACAATTCAAATTACAATTTAATAATCATTTAAATTGCAATGAAATATTATGTGATAAAAATATTGAATTTAATAGTTCTAGACTATTTACTGAAAAAATGTTCAAATGTGGAAATGGTAGAATTATTATTAATTTTAAAAACAACCCATATGAAGTAAACAACACAATTGATATAAATAAATTACATTATGAATTATGTCCTTCTAGTATTAATGGTAATATAGTGGGGAAAATGGATTATTTTAATGAAAACTGTAGTATTGGAGACATTGAACCAGAATATATATTTTCAAAAGACACATCTTATACAAAATTGCCGTTTAGTTATTGGTTATTTAGTAATAACTAAATAATTTAAATATATAATATAGTATAATAATAATATGTCCGACAATGAGAATAAGAATGAGAATAAGCCCAACCCCCTGGACACTGACTTGCAATTAGAGATCGCATTAAGGAAAGTACAGAAGGCTTATGGAAAAGAATGGAATGAAGTGGAACCCAATCACTATAGGACGACGGAACTAGACGCAAAATTTGAAAAATTAAAACCGGAGGTGCTGGGTACGCTTAAAAATCCGAGTATCCCCCTTGATGAAATAAGGAAGATTGTGCAGGAAATAGACGCGGCAGTCACCACGAAAAAATATAACCAAGACCAAATAAAAATAGCGAAAATAAAAGCAGAAGAAAACGAGAGAAAAGCAAAGGCAGAATCTGAAAAAGCCGAGGAAGATAAACTTATTGTAATTCCCGATTTTTGTAAGAACATGGAATCATTAGAGATAGGACGAAAATTAGGGTTTTATATGAAGACTAGTGAAGTAAAAACGAGAAGAAGTCTAAAAGGGAAGACTCAGCTAGAATTCAATGATATATGGTTTATGCTTACTCCACCTACTGATACAAGCACAACCAGTGCATCGTTTAAATACTACATTGGAAAAATAAGCAAAATCAGGTCCAAAGGTAAACCAGATGAGGTATTTATAATAAACTATGAACCCGGAAAAGGTAAACCAACTGCAACAATGACGATGAAGAAAGAGGATTTGAAATTTTTCGCAGAAGATTTTCCTAGAGCAAATTATTTTTATGAAAAATATATACAAAATGAAAAAGATCTTAAAGCGAGCCAGGCCGAAGGAGAGAAAATACGAGCAGCAGCAAAAACAGCAAAGAAAGAAGCAGAAGAAAGCGCAATAGCATTATCAAAACGAGCCGGAGAAGTTAAACAACATCTACCAAATGGTGTTGCTCCTGACACTGCTACCTTATCACAAGTCGAGGAAGCAGAAGCAGCAGCAGCAGCAGCACCAGCAGCAGCATCAGCACCAGCATCAGCACCGTCCAGCACAGCACAGTCCAGCACAGCACAGTCCAGCACAGCACAGTCCAGCACAGCACAGTCCAGCACAGCACAGTCAAGCACAGCACAGTCCAGCACAGCACAGTCCAGCACAGCACAGTCCAGCACAGCACAGTCCAGTGCAGCACAGTCCAGCACAGCACAGTCCAGTGCAGCACAGTCCATCACATCAACAGACAAGGCAGTAAAAGCAGCACAAGAAGAAGCAGTAAAAAAAGATCAAGCAGACAAGGCAGCAGCAAACAAAGCAAAACGACAAGAAAGAGCAGCAAAAGTAGAAGCAGCAGAAAAAATAGCAGAACAGCCAAGAAATATTTTTGCAAATGTCCCAAATTTAGGTAGTCATATTATTGGTAAAACTCTTGCTAGTTCTGGTTTTGATACAGGACTAAATTATAATTCAACACCATGGGGTGGCCCAAAAGAAACACTTCGCGAAGAATGTATAAGAAAATATGGAGAAGGAAATAAAAGTCATGATTATGGTTATGAAAAATGTAAAGTCCATATAGAAGAATATAAAAAAGTAAAATTAGAAGAAAATATAAAAGCTGAAAGAATAGAATTGGCAAGACTTCGAGAAGAACGCGAAATAAAGGAAGCACAAGACAATGATTTTTTTACTGAAATTGGTTCAAGACCAAATCTAAATGTTTCTATTACACCCCCAATTATAGATTCAAATACAGATAGTAATAAAGTATCTATATTTTATATTCAAACTGATACCGAAGGTGAAAAGAATATTAAAAATTCTATAGAATCACTTCTAATGGATAAATATTCTGCAGAATGCTCTTTTGAGTATCCTGATACAATTAAAATAAATAATAAAAATATTATGATTATAACTATAACAAAAATTTGATAACGAATCATTAGAATGTTTAAAAATATATTATATTTTTAAATATAATATAATATTATATGTATAATCAATTATCTAATCGCAGATGTTCTAAACAAAGATACAATCAATATCAACAATGTAGTAATTTAAATGGTAAGGTTATACCAAGTTGTAGTAATGTTTATGGTATGGATGGTTGGCCACCTTCAACTCCACAACAATCAAGTGCTCCTTATACAAATGGCATAAGTGGTTTCTCACCACCAAATGGATTCAAGCAATATTTACAACCGATGTATTTATATAATTTTAGAAAAGATATAGCTGATGGGGGAACTTTACAATTATTTAAACCACATCATAGATTTATATATAATTCAGATGTAATGACATTAAAATCTGGTAAAACTACTTATGTAATTGATGAACAAACGATTGTTTTAGTAGAAGATCTAATTAACACTCAATTGCGTTTATTTAATGTTTTTGGTATTTATCGAAATGGTGGAATTCAGCGATTTATGAAACTTTAATTAAAATATCTTTTATTAAAATATCTTTTATTAAAATACTTTAATAGATTAAAATATATTTTATTAATAATATCTTTTCTATTAATTTTTTATTTAAAGATTTTTTAGTAAAATCTTTTAAATGATAATCGAAAACGAAATTAAATTAGATTTTAAAGATGTATTAATTAGACCTAAACGTTCTAGCTTAAATAGTCGTTCTGAAGTAAATTTAGATAGAGAATATAAATTTAAACATGTAGATGATTCTATTTGGAAAGGTGTTCCTATTATGATATCAAATATGGATACTACTGGAACTTTTGAGATGGCAATTGAAGCTAGTAAATTTAATATGATGACTTGTATTCACAAATACTATACTGTAGAACAATGGAAGGAATTTATAACAAATGTATGTGTTTTTGAAAATAATGAAACTATATTTAATCATATTGCCATATCTTCTGGATCAAGACAGGATGATTTATCACGATTAAATGAAATCATAACTAATATTCCTCAAATTAAATTTATATGTTTAGATGTTGCAAATGGATATACTGAAAGTTTTGTTAAAGTTGTATGCACTGTTAGAAAAATGTATCCAGATAAAGTAATTATTGCTGGAAGTGTTGTCACAAAAGAAATGACCGAAGCATTAATCTTGGCTGGTGCTGATATTGTCAAGGTCGGTATTGGTCCTGGTTCTGTCTGTACTACTCGTAAAAAAACAGGAGTAGGTTATCCTCAATTAAGTGCAGTAATTGAATGTGCTGATGCGGCTCATGGATTAAATGGGCATATTATCGCTGATGGTGGATGTACTTGTCCTGGAGATTTTGGAAAGGCCTTTGGCGCTGGTGCGGATTTTATTATGAGTGGAGGAATGTTTGCTGGACATAAAGAAAGTGGTGGAAAATTAATTGAAGAAGATGGGAAACAATATAAAGAATTTTATGGAATGTCCAGTTCAACAGCGATGAATATTCATAGTGGAGGTGTAGCAAATTATAGGACAAGTGAGGGAAAGCGCGTTTTATTACCATATAAGGGACCAGTTAAGAATACAATTCAGGATATTTTAGGTGGATTGCGTTCAACATGTACATATGTTGGTGCGTCAAAATTAAAATATCTTAGTGAATGTACAACATTTATTCGGGTATCTCAACAATTAAATGAAATTTACGGAAAATAAAATATTTATTATGGAAAATTAAAATATTTATTAATAATATAATGCCGCATGCGATGAATAATAATAACTGGAACGGAACAGAAATGCACAGCTTGTTCAACCACCCCAATAATAAGAATAATAATAACTTTAAAACGAATAAGACAGATGAAGAACTTATGGCTCACCGGAAGACGCCCGTCTCTGTATTGAAAAAGTTTATAGAGGATGATCAGGAAGTAAGAAATTTTGACCTTGAACAGAAAAAAACTTTAGCAACAGTCTTTGGCTATACTAGCGGAGTGGGCAACAGGATTTTGCGAATTACCGGGGAACAAATATTGTCCAATGTAATGAGACAATTAGGCACTGAATATTTTAAGAATATAAAATGTGATAGTTTAAACGCTGAAGAATGTTATGTCAAAAAACTCAAAAGCTTATGTTCAAATAACACAAAAATCAACAATATACTAGACCTTATTAAGAAGAGGTTAGATACTAATTCCACCCACTTTCAGGAAATAAAAACAAATACTTCCACTAAGTCTATGGGGGGTAAAAAAAAGAAACCTGTCAAGAAAAAACCCGCCAAAAAGAAACCTGTCAAGAAAAAACCCGCCAAGAAGAAACCTACCGGCAAAAAGAAAGTGCGTAAAATTCACAGAGGACCCAAGGGTGGAAAATACTACATCAGCAAAGGTCGCAAAGTTTACATTTAAACAAACTTTTTAGAAAAAAGTTTAATCAAAACAAACTTTTTAGGAAAAAGTTTAATCTAAAAAATTAATTTTTTAATCAAATACAAATTCTTTTTTAATCACATTTTCTAGATTCTTTCCATAAGTAACTAAATATTCACCAATGAATGTTGTTAGTAATAAATAAACTCCTGCTGAAAATATAATATCTTTTTCAAATGATGTTAATTTACTTTTCTTTTTAAAAGGATTAAATACATAAATCAACATTAGAGAAATCAATACTTTTACAATTGAATTTAATGTATTCAAATAAGTTTCAGATACAAATGAAACACCAAATAAAATACCCCCATATAAAAAATAAGATAAGATTAAATAAAAATTATATAATCTATGAATCTTCTTCATATATAATTTTATAATAAATTTAAAAATGTAATAAATAAATTTAAAAATATTAAATTTAAAAATTAAAAGAATAATTTAAAAATTAAAAGAATAATTTAAAAATTATATAAATAATCTTTTTCTTTTTATTACATATAATGAAAGTTTTTGTTTTTTTAGTCTCTCTTTTGTCTTTTTCGAATGCCCAACAATTAGTTGGGTCTCAACGCGATGAGCCGAATTGTGTTTCAGATGGTGGATATAGTTGGTGTGATTCAACTCAGTCTTGTATTCGTCCTTGGATGACACCCTGTCCTGAAATCACAGTAGACACTCCGGTAAATCGAGAAACCATGTTCTGTCCCACATCTAAACTTCAAATGTGTAGAATGATGTGTTCTCCTCCTAAATGTAGTGAGAATAAATGTGCGATGCGAAAAGGTTTCTGCTGTGATTATACTTGTCACAAACATATTGATTCATCCGCTCATCGACGATTAAACGAAGACGAATTAAAAAAGAAAACATTAAAAGAAGGTAATATATGTCTTAGATTCTGTGAAGATAATTCAGAGTCATTTGTTAATAAAAGATATGAATGTTCTAATGGAATGGAATGTTTATCACCTGTATCAGATAGAATTGGTTTTGATATATGTGGAGCGAATGCTTACACCTGTCAAAAATTAGAGTATAAATAAAAATTTATACTTATATTTATATTTATATTTATATTTATATTTATTATATGAGTAAATTACTATTATTTGTAATATTGTTAAGTGTTATTATTTTGGGAAGTTATTTGAATTATCCAATAGAAAATTTTAAAAAAAATAATAAAAGGACTTCATATAATTCTGAACAAGAAGATAATGGTGTTACTAGACGAAATTATAATAAATGTATCGATAATGCTGAAAAAAAAAAATGTTCTAGTTATAATACTCATAAAAAAGTAATTGAAGAACCTTGTAATCCATATTTTAAGGATAAAGATTATATAAAGAAAATAAAATGTGATGATTTAAGCGATGACCAATGTTATGTCAAAAAACTCAAAAGGTTATGTTTAAATGATTATCAGGACAGTCCCAGAGGTTTCGGTTGTAGAAGCGATGTGTTTGGCGAAACGGGTTATGAACCACGTGCTATATCAGGATGTAGAATATCTGATATAAAACCTAATAAAAAACCTTCTATACCTG
>Ga0209337_1001601_pt1 | contig 17066 bp, 14 predicted proteins | sample LinPmetageLP53_FD_184044 | JGI IMG/M metagenome (GOLD analysis project Ga0209337, IMG submission 184044) | Marine viral communities from the Pacific Ocean - LP-53 (SPAdes) (version 2) | ecosystem: Environmental > Aquatic > Marine > Oceanic | place: Pacific Ocean | collected 2010-02-08 | reverse complement strand
GAATTATAAATATTTTGATAGAAAAGATTATTATTGTATTGAAATTGTTGTTGATTAGACGACTTTTTTCTATATTTATAATAAAATTATAATTATGGCTGTAATCCCAATTTATCCTGGTTCATCCTCATTTTTTCCTGGAGACACACCTTTTGGATTTTATGATAATCAATTTGATTTTCAAATAGATGCTGATAAAGTAGTAACATATGTTGCAAGAAGATTAGGTTATCCTATAATGGATGTTGAATTACAAGATTTAAATTTTTATGCTGCATTTGAAGACGCAGTAACTACTTATGGTAATGAATTATATGCTTATAAAGTAAGAGAAAATTATTTATCTATTGAAGGATCCCCAACAGCATCTAATTTAAATCATGAATTAATAACTCCTAATTTTGCTAGTGTAGTAAGATACTCAGAACAATATGGAGAAGAAGCAGGTACTGGGGGTAATACAACTTGGTACTCAGGATCTATTCCTGTTACAGCTGGCCAACAAGATTATAATTTAAAAACATGGGCATCAGCTTCTTTAGGGTTAGATAATAAGGATTTTATTGAAGTAAAAAGAGTATTTTTTGAAGCAACCCCAGCAATTGTTAAATTTTTTGATCCTTATGCGGGTACAGGTACAGGAATAATGAATATGATGGATTCTTTTGGATGGGGAAATTATTCTCCTGCAACTAATTTTTTATTAATGCCTCTTAATTTTGACATTGCAAAAATTCAAGCAATAGAAATGAGTGATACAGTTAGAAGATCACAATTTTCATTTGAATTAATTAATAATAACTTAAGAATATTTCCAATACCTCAACGTAGTGGGCATTTAAATATACAATATATAAAATTATCTGAAAGGAATAATCCCATATCAAAATATCCTAAAGGACAATATAATGTAACTAATGTTTCAAATGTAAATTATTGCAATCCTGATTATTGCCAAATAAATTCTATAGGTAGAAGTTGGATATTTGATTACACATTAGCTGTATGTAAAGAAATATTAGGATACATTAGGGGTAAATATTCACAAGTACCAATTCCTGGAGCAGAAACAACATTAAACCAACAAGATTTACTATCAGCAGCAGGAACTGAAAAATTAGCTTTAATTACAAGATTAAGAGAATATTTTGATGAAACATCAAGAAGTAACTTATTAGCAGTTAAAGCAGCTGAAGCAGAATCCTTAACAAAGATTGAAGCAGCAGTACCTTACCCAATTTATATAGGATAATATGGCATTATTTGGAGGAGCACGAGACATAAGTATGTTTAGAGGAATTAGTAGAGAACTAATGTGGGACATTATTGTACAAGAATGTGCAATTTATAAATTTAGATTAGAAGAAACTAATGTTAATATTTATGGTGAAGCTGCTGAAGAAAAATATTATGAAGCTCCAATGTTACTTAATGTATTAATTGATAGGCAAGATCAAAATTTCCCTGAATCTGATTTAGGAGTTAATTTTACAGGAGGACGTACATTTAGATTTTTAAGAGATGATTTAGCAGGGGTAAATGGTAATAGAACGGGTAAAATAGGAGTAATTGTTCCTGAAGTTGGTGATATTATATGGTATGAAAATGGATATTACGAAATATATAAATTAATAAATAATCAATTATTTGTAGGTAAAGACCCAGAGTATCCTAACCAAGATGATAATGGTAATAATCCCTATGGTAATTCAGATTTAGCTAGTTTTGGTTATGATGTATCAATAATAGCAGAAGCTCATTATGTACCAGCAGATAGAGTAGGAATTTCACAAGAAAGATTAATATCAAGCACAAAACATGTCAAATAGAGGAAGAAAAGTAATACCAAAAACTCAAAAAGAAATAAGTAAGGGAATGCATACTCCTTATTCTAAAGAAGTAGGTAACCCTAATAATGCTTCTTATCAAATTAATGATAGAAGTAATCAAATTTCTTTTAAAGGAGATACTGTAAAACCTTTTACAGTTGGGTTATATGATATAGATGAAACTATACTTTATTATTTTAATAATGTAATTAAGCCTACAGTTATTCAAAATGGTAAAAGAATTGAAGTTCCCGTAGTATATGCTGATTCTGAAAGATGGAATCAAATTCAAAAAGATGGTTATTTTAGAGATAAAAAAGGAAGAATAATGATGCCTTTAATTACTTTTAAAAGAACTAATATAGAAAAAAATAGAACAGTTACTAATAAATTAGATGCTAATTTCCCTAATAATTATAGAGTATATGAAAAATCTTATAGTTCTAATAATACTTATGATAAATTTAATATATTAAATAATAGAAGACCTACTAAAGATATGTATGCTGTTGTTGTTCCTGATTATGTAACATTAAATTATGATTGTATAATTTCAACATATTATATGGAACAAATGAATGGTATAGTAGAAGCTATTAATTATGCATCAGATTCTTATTGGGGAAACCCTGAAAGATATCAATTTAGAGCAAGAATTGATTCTGTTGCAACTAATATTGATATGCCTGCAGATAATGATAGATTAGTTAAAAGTACATTTAGTATAAAAATGTATGGTTATATAGTACCTAATATACTTCAAAAAGATTTAGCATCAATAAAAAAATATAATTCAAAAGCTAAAATTTCATTTAATCCTGAAATGGTAAGTAATATAAATGAGGTAGAATCTTCCCCACCTAATAGAACAAATATACCTCATGGAGATTATGTAGGGTTTGTTGATCCACCTTCAACAAGAGAACCTTCTAATAGAATTAATACTAATAGAGTACCCCCTTCTCTTCCACCAGAATAATTATTTTTAAATAAAACTTTAATATGTATAACTGATAATAAGTTTAAAGTATTAATCTAAAATAAAAGTAATGTCAGAAGAAAAAGTTTTATCTCAAGAAGAAATTGATAATATAAAAAAAGTAAGAGAAAATTATCAGATTTTAATAGAAAATGTAGGAGAAGTTGAAATAGCAGTAATGAATCTTAATACTAAAAAGAAAAATTACGCAAAAGAATTAGAAAAAATCCAACAAAAAGAAAAAGAAATAGCTGAAGAATTAGAAAAAAAATATGGTAAAGGAAATATTTCTTTAGAAACTGGAAAATTTACCCCAATTGGGTAGTTTTAAGAAAAAATATAATATTTATAATAAAATAAAATAACATAAAAATGGCAGAAGTATTAATATCACCGGGTGTTTTAGCAAGAGAAAACGACCAATCACAAATAACATCACAGCCAGTACAAGCTGGGGCTGCGATTATTGGACCAGCTGTAAAGGGTCAACAAAATATACCTAAATTAGTAACTAGTTATTCAGAATATCAAGCTAATTTTGGAACTACTTTTTTAAGTGGATCAAATCAGTATACTTATTTTACTTCGATTTCTGCTTATAATTACTTCCAAAATGGAGGAACTTCATTATTAGTAACTAGAACTACACCTGGAGCTTTCTCACCAGCTACTTCATCAATAATTCAAAGTGCAGAAGAATCAGGTGTTATTAATTTAAATACTAATTTATTTTCAAGTTGGAATTTAGGAACAGGAATTAGTGGATCATCTTCTTCAACTACATTAATAACATCTTCAGTTTCACCAGCAGGAGGAACTGGATTAACATTGAATATTGTAACAACTAGTTCTGCTGGAAAATTAGATGGAACACTTAACGCTATACTTCCTGAACAAACAACAGCAGGAGGAGGTATGGTTGCAGCTACATATAATGACGTACCAGTAATTTCAAGTTTAGGTAATACAAGTGCTTTAGCAAGATGTGTAGTAGCTTCAGCAACAGCTTTTACTTCAATTCAATTTGTAGATAATGCAGGAGCACTTACAACAGGATCAGGATTTTTTAATGGTGAAGTACTAAGTTTTACATCTGAATCTTTAGGAGCTACTGTTGCGGGGGGAACAAATCCTGAATTTACTATTGGAAATACTGCAACTGATAAAGGTTTATTTGTTGAACCAACATCAATAACAGTTGATGGTGCTGGAACTGGATACGCAGTAGGAGATGTATTAACAGTTACTTCACAATCTCTTGGATACCCAACAACAGCAGCTGGCAATGATTTAACAATAAATTTAACAGCTGCTGATATAATAAATTTTGAATCTTTTGTATTAGAAACAATAGCTGACGGTAATATAATGAATAGTGCAGGAACTACAGGAGCTAATGGTACATTAACCAATGGAACATCTGATAATTTTAGATGGGAAATAACAAACCCAAGTACTTCATCAGGTGTATTTTCATTATTACTTAGACAAGGTAATGATACAGCAACAGCAAAACAAGTAGTTGAAACTTATTCAAATATTTCATTAGATCCTTTAGCAACTAATTATATTTCAAAAGTAATTGGTGATCAAAAACAAACTGTAAGAGGAACAGGAACTGATGTTTATCTACAAACTTCTGGATCTTTCCCAAATGCTTCAAGGTATATAAGAGTAAAAGAAGTAAAAAAGAAAACACCAAATTATTTTGATAATAATGGAAGTCCTAAATCAATATTTACAGGCTCTATTCCGATTGCTTCAAATGGAACATTTGGAAATGGGATAGGTGATATAACAGGAAGTGGAACTCCTTCAAAGTTTTATCAAGATGTTGATAATAATGATTCTCAAGGTTTAACAGGAACTGATTATACTATAGGAATTAATTTATTAGCTAATAGAGATGATTTTAGATATAACATCATAACAGCCCCAGGTTTAATATTAGCAAATGGTACTACAGGAACAGGTTGGACAACTATTCAATCAAATTGTGAAACAAGAGGAGATGCAATATTTGTGGGTGATTTAGTTAATTATAATTCTTCAATAACACAAGTAACAAGTGGAGCAGCTTCAGTTGATTCTTCATATGTAGCTACATATTGGCCTTGGTTACAAGTAATAGATCCAGATTCAAGAGAATTAGTTTGGGTACCAGCATCTACAATGATACCAGGTGTTTATGCTTACAATGATAGAGCAGGTGAACCATGGTTTGCCCCAGCAGGTATTAATAGAGGAGGATTAGGAGCAGTTAATCAAGCAGAAAGAAAATTAACTAATACTAATAGAGATACTTTATATACTGGAAAAGTAAACCCAATAGCAACATTCCCAGGACAAGGAATTGTAGTATTTGGACAGAAAACATTACAAACTAAAGCATCAGCTTTAGATAGAGTAAATGTAAGAAGATTATTAATTACACTTAAAAATTATATTTCACAAATCGCTGATACATTAGTATTTGAACAAAATACTGCAGCTACAAGAAATACATTCTTAAGTCAAGTTAACCCTTACTTAGAATCAGTACAACAAAGACAAGGTTTATATGCATTTAAAGTTGTAATGGATAATTCAAATAACACACCAGATGTAATTGATAGAAATGAATTAATTGGTGCAGTTTATTTACAACCAACAAAAACAGCAGAATTTATTTACCTAGACTTTAACATTTTACCAACTGGAGCTACTTTCCCAGCATAAAAATGAAAATCAATAATATTTATAACAAAATAAAATAACACAAAAATGGCAGTATTAGATCCTAACGAAATATTTTTCACAGCATTTGAACCAAAGGTAGCTAACCGATTTATATTGTATGTTGATGGTATACCATCGTATATAATTAAGGGAGTTAGTGGAATGGGGTTCGCGCAGGATGAAATAATATTAAATCATATAAACACTTATAGAAAAGTAAAAGGTAAATTAAGATGGAATGATTTAACAATGGAATTATTTGACCCTATTACTCCTTCAGGAGCTCAAGCAGTAATGGAATGGACAAGATTACACCATGAATCAGTTACTGGTAGAGATGGCTATTCTGATTTCTATAAAAAAGATCTAACAATTGATGTATTAGGTCCTGTCGGAGATGTAGTTTCTGAATGGATTATTAAAGGTGCTTTTATTAAAGACGCATCATTTGGAGATATGAATTGGGATGATGATACTACAGTAATGAATATTTCTTTAACATTAGGAATGGATTATTGTGTGTTAAATTTCTAAAAGAAAAATTATATATTTTACATTTAAGCTTGGCGTTTGTCAAGCTTTTTTGTATATTATATATGTATAACAAAATTAAGTTATTAATAAATAAAAATTATGTCTGAAAATAAATTTAAATTCCCTACTGAAGAAGTAGAATTACCATCAAGAGGTTTATTATATCCTAAAGATCACCCATTAAAATCTGGTAAGATTGAAATGAAATATATGACAGCTAAAGAAGAAGATATTCTAACTAACCAAAACTATATAGCTAAAGGAATTGTATTAGATAAACTATTACAATCCTTAATTATTACTGATGTTAAACTTAAAGATTTATTAATTGGTGATAAAAATGCTATCTTAATTGCTTCACGTATATTAGGGTATGGTAAAGATTATAAGATTAGATATAATGGTCAAGAACATACTGTAGATTTAAGTTTATTAGAAAACAAAACTATTGATAAAGATTTATTTAAAGGTGGAAAAAATGAATTTGATTGGGAATTACCACATTCAGGAACAAAATTAACATTTAGATTATTAACTGATGGTTTAGATAAAGAAATTGAAGCAGAAATTAAAGGTATTCAAAAAATCAATAAAGGAGCATCTCCTGAAATTTCAACAAGAATGAAATATTTAATTACTTCAGTAGAAGGTGATTCATCTGGTAAAACTGTTAGAGATTTTGTTGATACTTATCTTTTAGCTCGAGATGCAAAAGCATTAAGGGATCATATAATAAAAATACAACCCGATATAGAATTAAAAACCACGATTACTAATGAGTTTGATGAGCTTGAAGAAATAGATGTACCAATTTCTTTAAATTTTTTTTTCCCTGACGCCAACTGAAGCAGCTCAATATAGAAGTAATATTTTTTCACAAATTCATGAAATAGTTTTTAATGGTAAGGGAGGCTATGATTGGGACACCATATATAACATGCCTATATGGTTACGTAATTTTACATTTAAAAAATTAGATGAATTTTATAAACAACAAGCAGAAGCTCGTAAACCTAAAAATAAAAATGATATAGATTTATCTAATCCTAATAAATCAAAACTACCTCCTAAAAGAACAGTTTCACCTCCAACTTATGTTACTAAAGCATCGAGAAAATAGTATTTTTTAATATTTATAATAAAATATCTCCATGGTTAAAAAGAGCAAATCTCAAATAGAAGCAGAAAAAAGTGCAAAAGAAACAGCTGTAGTTGTTGAAGATGCTTTAAGAAATATTGCTGATAAAGTAGGTGATATATTTAAAGAAGCTCTTAATTCAACTGATAATGTATCTAAAGCAATAGCTAAAGATATTACATCAACATTAAATTCACTAGCTAAAGTATCAAAAGATTTAGCAAGTGCTAATATTAAAGCAGCTGAAGGAGCATTTAGACAAGCTGATGCTGCTAAACTTATTCAACAAAGACAAGCTAAAATAAGGGCTATAACTTACCAAATTTCAATATTAGCTAATGATGAGTTAAAGGCTAAAGAAGATTTAACTAAAGAATTAGCAAAAATACAGAACTATAATGATGAGTTTGAAGAAGGTATAAAATCCCAGGTAAAATTATCCCAAAAGTTTAACAAACAAATGGGTCTTACGGGAGTTGCTTTAGGTGGTCTTAAATCATTAGCGGGTAATTTAGGACTGGGGGCTCTAACTGATACTTTTGATAATGCTGAGGCAGCAGCAAAATCAGTAGTAGATACATCTGGAGGATTAGCTAATCAATTTAAAGTATTAGGTGCAGGTTTAGCATCGTTAGGTAGTAGTTTTTTAAATTTTTTAACATCACCTGTAGCAATGATAGGTCTTTTAGTAAAAGGCTTTCAATCATTATTATCCTTAGGTCAGAAATTTAATCAAAAAACAGCAGATATAGGAAAATCCTTTTTAGGAATGGGTAGATCTAGTGGGGATGTAGTTGAAAATTTAAAAAGTATGACGACTGGTACTGATGGTTTATATTTAAATTTTGAAGAAGCTAAAAAAGCATTAGAAGGAATGAATGCAGTTGCTGGAACACAAGTAATGCTATCAGAAAAACAAGTTAAATCATATCAAGAATATTCACATTTTTTAGGTTTAAGTGAAGAAGCTACTCAGGGATTATTTAAAATTTCAACATTATCAGGACAAAGTTTTGATACCGTAGGGGATAGTATTGGAGGAATAGTAGAAGGATTAAATATATCAAATTCTTCCTCAGTTAGTTTAAATGATGTATTAAATGAAGTTGCAGGAGCATCAGCAACTGCAATGGCTAATATAGGTAGTAATCCACAAGCATTAGCAAAAGCAGCATTTGAAGCAAAAAGATTAGGAATGACCATAGATCAAATAGCTGCTGCTGGTGAAGCTACTTTAGATTTTGAATCTTCTATTGCTAATGAAATGGAAGCTGAGTTGTTATTAGGTAAAAATCTTAATTTAGAAAAATTAAGATCTGCTTCATTAACTGGAGATGAAACTACAGTAGCAAAAGAAATGAATAGAATTCTTTCTGAAAATTATGAAGCTACTAAAGGTAACAAAATTGCACAACAAGCTTTAGCAAAAACTTTGGGTATAAGTGTAGATGAAATGCACGAAATGAACCAAACTCAACAACTCCAAAATAAATTATCTCATTTTGGTGCTGAAGATAGAAAAAATGCTGAAAAAGAAGTAATTAGATTAAAGGCATTAAATTACACTGAAGAAGAAGCATTAGCTAAAATAGCAAAAGAAGGATTAGAAACTACAATAGCAGAAGGAAAATCGGCAGAACAAACTAAAAGACAATTAGAAAATGCAAAAGAACTTTTTCAAAATTCTTTAGCTCCTTTAGCCGAAAAAGTAGCATCAGCATTTAGTTCATTAGTTAATAATGAAGGTTTTAAGGGTATGTTATCTTCAATAGCAGGTGTATTAAAAAGTATAGTAGGATTTGTAGCAGATTTTCCAAAATCAGCACTTGGGCTAGGCCTTGGAGCTATTGTTGGAGGATCATTACTTAAAAAAGTTGTAGGAGGTGGAAAGTTAGGATCAGCTAGTAACCCAATGCATGTAACAATGTCAGAGGGTGGATTAATGAGTAGTTTACTAAGTAAAGTTACAGGAGGAGGAGAAGGTGGAGGATTAGGTGGCATAAAATTTCCAAAAGGAAAAGGTATGCTAAAAGGAGCAGGTAAATTAGCAAAAGGAGTACTTGGTAAAGTAGCAGCACCCTTAGCAATTGGAATGGCTTTATTTGATGGTTTTAAAGGATTTAATGCAGATAAAGATGCATCATTAGGAGATAAATTTAAAAATGCAGGATCTAGTGCTTTAAATGGTTTATCATTTGGTTTATTAGGACAATCATCAGATACAATCTCATCGAATGCTGCTATTAATGGTAGTAATGTTCCTTTACCTTCTAATATTGCAGCAACTACAACTGCTCCAACTGAAAATGAAGTTGTTACTTTATTAAAAGAATTAATAGTAGCAGTAAAAGATGGAGGTGATGTTTATATGGATGGAAATAAAGTAGGAAGATCGTTAGTACTTGCAACTTCTAATATGGGATAATATTTATAATAAACAATAATTAATAAAAATAATACAAAATGGCATCAGAAAATTCACTAAAAAATAGATTTGATACAAATGGTTCATCTTTAGCTGTACCTATTTCTCCAAATCCAAACCCATCAACACCTGATAGTATAGGTGTTGTAGGTAATTCAACATTACATAATGAATACTCTAATATTGGTACACCAGAAAGCAACACAGCACCTTATACTAATTTTGGGGCATCTGCAATAGCATATTCAACTCCAAAAACATCACAATTAGGTGAGCTAGCTTTTGGTCAACAAGAACCATCAAATAGATATAAAAATAATATGCCTAATGGGGCTGTAGGAGGAGTATAAATACAATTTAATATTATATGTCGAATACACTTACACCTGAATCTAGGGGTCGTCTAATTAATTTAAAAACTAATCTTAAAAGTTTAAATTATGGTGGGGATCGTCCTGCTTCTGGTACAAGTAATCAACCATATGAAACAATCGCAATACCCAGTGGAACAGAATATTTAAGAGATGGGATGCCTCTTCTTTCAGGACCAGATTTTATATTAAGAGGTGGTTTAACAGCTCCTTTTGCAGCTCTTAAAGATGTAAGTAGATTAGTTAAAATGTTTACTGATACTAAATCTCCAAGGGGTATATTTTTTACTTTAAAAGAAAATTTATTATCAAGAACAAGTGTTAAAACTCAAGCTTCTTTTGGAGCTGGTTATTTAGGGGGTGTAATGAACCAAGGAGCTTACTTACCTATAGGTACTATACTTGATGCTGGTTTAGGGTGGGCAGGTATTCACTTAAATAAATTTGGTATAAATCCTATAGGTTCATTAGGTGGCCCTCATGGTGCTAACAAGAATGCTAGAGGAGGTAATCTTGCTTTAAATCCCTACAGTGTAGTAGTACCAAATTCTCAAAATATAGTAGATAATAGATTGGTTGATCTTTCTAATGCTCTTACTATAGGAAAAGAAGATAATATTAGAGAATTAAGAGGTTTACCAAGTTATAAATATAATCCTAAAGCAGATGAGGAAAATCCATTCACCCCAGTATTATATTCATATGGGGGAGGACCAGGTTCTATATTAGGGGTTGGTAGAACAAGAATTTTTAAAAATTTACCTACATATAATGCAATAAGGAATTATGAAGGTTTATCAACTGATAGTCCTTTTTATAGTGGAATTGGTAGTAATGATAAAAAAATATCTCCTCTATTAGTTGGTAACATATTAAGAGGTTATATATCTACAAATAAAACTTTTAAACAAGGAGGAGGAGATCTTAGAAGTTTTAGTAATTTTGTAATTGAAGGGCGTACAACAGAATTAGAAGGTACAAATCCTTTTGCTTCTTCAAAAATAATCCATAAAGCTCCAAATTATACGAGGCAAAATAAATCTTTAAGAGTTGGTTTAGGAGATCCGGGTAGACATGCTACTTATGCAGTTTCTGGATCTGTTACTCCAATAAGAACTATATTTAATTATGGTATTGATGCCTCTCAAATGACAGCTTTAGACAAAATAACAGCTTTAAAACCTTATGAAGGTGAAATGGTTAATGCTAATTTACCAGTTGATGATTTATGTACTTTTAATATTGCAGTTATTAAAAATGGTGCTAGTGAGGGTAGAAATGCTGATTATCTTCATTTTAGAGCATATATAAATGGTTTTACAGATAATTATGGTGCAACTTGGAATGATGTTCAATATGTAGGTAGAGGTAATAAATTTAAAAGTTATGGAGGTTTTAATAGAGATATATCAATGGGTTTTACTATAATGGCTACTTCAAAAGCAGAATTAACACCTATGTTTACTAAATTAAATTTCTTAGCATCTACTTTAGCCCCAGATTATACATCAGCTGGGTTTATGAGAGGAAATATAGTAAGAATGACTGTAGGTGGTTATTTACATGAAGTACCTGGAGTACTAACATCTTTAACTTATACTATACCAGATGATACTACATGGGAAATAGGAATAGATACAGAAGGAAATCCAGATCCTTCAGTAAAAGAATTACCTCATAGAATAGAGGTTAGTTTAGCTTTTACTCCAATAGAAGATTTCTTACCTTCACGACAAACTTTAAGTTATGAAGATGGAGAATTAGTAGCTATGGGAGATCAAAGATTTATTAGTTTAAAAAATGGTGATGGAAATTTATATGAAGATATAGGAAATTACGTAAATAAAGTTAGAGATGAATAGATACGCTACAGCACAATTTTTACAATCTTATAGCAATAATACTATTGAAGGTAGAGGGATTCAATATAAAAATGTAGTTAAATACCCTTTAATTCCTCAAAGCAATAATGATATATATGCTATAACAGAATTTGGGGATAGATATGATAATTTAGCTTTTCAATTTTATGGGGATGTAACTTTATGGTGGATAATTTCTATTTCTAATCCTAATATAGTTAACTTTTCATCCATGTTTATTCCTATAGGTTCACAAATTAGAATTCCTCAAAATATAGGGGCTATAATTAATAGTTATAAAGAATTAAATAGATTATGAGTAATATCATAGGTAATCCATTTGAAAGTTGGGTAAAAGGTCAAGTAGATATTAGACAAACAGCTTTAGGTCAATATTCAAATATTAATACTAGTACATTACAATACTATTCTTCTAAAACCCCTTGGTTAAGATTAGCAAGTTCAGTTAACATTACAGGTAAAACTGTTAATGGAGTACCTGATGGTAGTGTTTATTGGAAATTAATACAAGCTGGTTTTATAAAAGAACAAATATTAGGTGATAATTTAGCTAAAAATTTTATACTTTTTGGAGGAGCAGCATCAGTTTCTGATGATTCCTTTACAATAGATAAAGAAAAATACACTACAGCAGTATATGATGGTGCAAAATCAGGATTAAATTATTCGTCAGGAGTAAATCGTTCTTTTCATAATAATGGAAAACAACTGTTTGAAGGTGCTTATGGTTGGGGAGGTATTGATGAAAGGGGTTATGTTCCTATGCCTGGAATTGAATCTGCCACAACTACATATTATAATAATGGAGCTTTAAGTAAAGCAACAATAAATATAAAATGTTTTAGTAAAGCTCAATTTTCATTATTAGATGTTTTATATCTAAGACCTGGATATACTCTTTTATTAGAATTTGGTTGGACTGCTTACTTAAACGGGTTAGGTGAAATTCAAAATTGGCCAAATTTTACTACAACACCTTTAGATTTTTTATTAAATCCTGATAGTTTTAATGGAGAATCAAATCAATATGAGATGTATAGAAAAATTAGTACAGAAAGAGAATTATATCAGGGTAATTATGAAGCAGTTTATGGAAAAGTATCTAATTTTAAATGGTCTTTTAATTCAGATGGTACATATACTATTTCAGTAGATTTAATAGGAATGGGTAATATTATGGATTCCTTAAAATTAAATGTAACAGATCCTGATAAAGGTAATGGTAATGGTAAAAGTAACAAACCAAAAGCAGATCCTCCTATAACTATAGAAGAATTTGCTAAGGAATTATTTGGCATAGCAGCAGGAGTAGCAATATATTCTCAAGCTCAAAATGCATATCATTATCCTGAAAAAGCAAAACAAGAAATAAAAGCTTATAGAGTAGGGGGAAAACAAATATTTGATCCCTATAATACAAAAACTTCAACACCTTCAAAATTAAAAGCACACTGCCAAGAAAAATACAATTTAAGATTAGAAGAAGAAAAAAAAGCTAGTAATACTTCACAAGAAAATGCTGATATGAATCCTTTATTAGCTAATAAAAATGATACTAGAATAAATAAAATATTTTATGAAATATATCAACAATTTGTAGCTTTAAATGTAAATGCTTCTGTTGAAGATTCAAAAATTGTCCCAAGAGTAAGAGGAATAAAAAATGGAGGGTGTTATATAAATAAAACATATAATGGTGAAAGAGATGTAGAAGGGGGAGGTTTAGCCTTAAAAAGTGGTTATATTAAATTTGCAGTTTTATTAAAAATTATAGAAGATAATTGTAATTTATTCTCAAAAAAAGGAAAAGGAGATAATGCTAGAACTAAAATGATTAAATTCGACTTTAAATATGGTGATGGTGTAACGTCTGATACTAATTATATGTTAATTGTACCACCTGGTCTTTCAACAAACCCTCAAATGTGTATAGTACCTTGGACATCCCCAGATATAAAAGGAGTTATTAGTTTTAAAGAATATGTAAGTAAGGGTATTCAAAATAATGTTATTAATAAAATGTTAACAGATTCATCAGATTTTTTCCTTGAAAATAACCCTTATGTAGGAAGATTAGCTAATGTAATGATAAATTTAAGATTTGCAGCTGGGGCATTAGCATCAACTCCTAAAGATGAAGAAGGAGCAATATCCGTTATATCTTATTTAAATACTATACTACAAGGAATAAATGAATCCATGGGTAGTATTAATAATTTTAGAGTTATTCATGATGAAGACACAGGTATTATAAAAATATATGATGAATCCCCAATGCCTGGACTTGTACAGGTTGATGATAAATCATTTACTACGTTTAATGTTTTTGGTATAAAACGAGGAGGTGAAACTGGTGAAGCTGGTGTAACTCCATTTCAACAACAAAACACTACTGGATCATTTATTACTAATATTGGATTAGATGCTGAAATACCTTCAAACTTTGCAACATTAATTTCTATTGGATCTCAAGCTTCTGGAACTAATCTTCAAGGAAATGGATCATCTTTTTCTAATTATAATAAAGGTTTAATAGATAGAATTATACCTGAAAAAATAGATTCTGTTGAATCTTCAGAAAATAATGAAAAACCAACTCCTATTCAAAGAGCTAAAAAAATATGGGAAGAAAAAATATCCTATTCTAACTCTGTTGGAGGTAGTGTAGGTTTTGGCCCATATCAAGAGGTTTATACAACATTTGGAAATGATGGAGGTGGAGGAAATATGTTTAATTTTCACCCTGATACAACAAGAAATCTTACAGAAAATTATACAAGTTATATTAAAATAGTACATGGGATATCTGCACAAAGATTAGTAATGCCTCAACCATTTTTCCTTCCCTTTAATTTGAACTTGTCAATGGATGGACTTTCAGGGATGAAGTTATTTGAAAAGTTTAGAATAACAGATGATATCCTTCCTCCATCTTATGAAGAAAATAGTGTTGATATTATAATTAAAGGTATTAATCATGAAATTAATGTAAATACATGGACAACAACATTAGATACTTTATCTGTTCCAAGATTTAAAACAAAGGAAGAAGTTAGAGAAGAAGAAATTGAAAAATTACCTGCAGAAAAGCAAAAACAATTAGAAGAAGCAGCAAAAGATCAAGATATAAATAATGCTTTTAGAGAATATGTAACAGCAACACCATGGAGTGCAGCTTTTATTAGTTATGTTATAAAAGAAGCAGGAGTAAATTTCCCATATGGAGGAAACCATGCTATTTATTCACAAAAAATCAGAGAAGGAGGTAAGGGTAATCCTTATCCTTGGATAGCTAAAAACCCAAATACAACCAAAATACGTCCAGGAGATATTGTTGTAGAAAATAGAACTGGAGGTCCATATAAAACTTGGAATACTAATCCATGGACAGGATCTAGCCATGGGGATATAGTAATAGATGTAAATTATGATAAGGGATACATTACAGTGGTAGGAGGAAATGTTGGTAATACAGTTAAAACAAAAACAAGACCTATCTATAGAGGAACAGGAACAAGAAATAAAGATGGAATGATAAAAAATCCCCAAAATTATTTTGTTGTACTAACACCAAAAAATAGTTTTAGAGATCAAATTGTATCTGCTGCTAAAAAAGAAAATTTAAATTTTGATTTAAGAGATGAACTTGATAGAAGTGTTGAAAACCAATTATATGCTTATTATCAAGTGGCTCAATTAGATGCACCTCCACCATCCTCACAAGCATAATGTATATACCTAAATCACAAATAAAAGATAATTTATTTACCCCTGGGGGTGAGTGGTTTTATGTTAGTAATAATTCTCCCTATATTGGGTTTTATTATCAATTAGCTAACGGCAAAGCTTATACAGGTAAAACTCAAAATGATCCCCCGAATAAAGAAATATATCAATCTATTCCTATTGTTTCATCTGAAACAACACCAAATTCTGTAGAAATATCAACTAAAATTGTAGAATATAACCAAGATTGGGAAGGTAGTAATGATCTTAGAATATATGGAATATTAAAGGACACAGATTATAATTTATTAAAATCATTACCCCAATATTCCCAAGAATTCCCAACTCCTGAAGATTATAAAAAAGGTATGTTTATAAGATATTTTCTTTGTAAAATAAACCAATTAGAATATCTAGAAATTAATAAACAAACTTATGATAACATTAATACTAAGAATAATGTATGGGTATGGGAAAATTATATACCTTTTACTTTAGATTGGTATATAAAAGGAGATATTGATAGAGTATTTAATAATAACAAAGGATCAATTTTTATTAAAGAAAAAGAATTAAATAAAAAAGATTTAAAAAAATATTTAGGGAAAGAATATTTAGAATATTTTAAATACCCTAAATCCTCTAACCTTACTACTACAGGAGGAGAATTAATAACTTCATCAGGTCAGGATTATGTTGGATCTTATCATATTCACCCAAATCAAGGTCCTATGGAAGGAGCTACCCATATACAAGGAGCTCATGCTAGATTATTTTATAAAAAGTTTTATCAAGGCAAATTAGTTGATACTTTAAACCAAGAAGGAGTTATTGAAACGGGAGAATCACAACAGACTCAATTTGTAAGTGATTTAACTATAGAATATGATATGCCTAACCAAATAAATAATAATTCTTCAACTGGAGGTGGATATTAAATAAATTTTTTGTATATTAAAACAAAAAAGTTATGTTTTGGTTAGTTGAAAGTAAAGTTCAATTTGAACAATTTACAAATATTAATTGGGGAAAAGTTTTTATAGAAATAATTCCTAATAGTTATTTAATACATCCTACACAAAATAATATTTGTGCCTTGTATATTAGACCGTTAGTATCAACTAAAGGATTTATTGTTCCACTATCACATAGTGAAACTTTAAATGTAAATACAACGGAGATAAACACGATGTTACATAAATTTAGTAGCATATACGTGCGTGATAAGAAGGAATTTTTACATTATTTACCCCTAAAAGGTCTCTTTGACATTAACCAACAAAACCCTCCATATATACCAGAATTACTACAAACTCACCATATCTTCAACAAAAGACACCCAGGTAAAAAAGACATAAATAAAATTATACCTATAGTTAAACATTATGAGTATTGTGAAGAAATATATAATAACCTTAAAGATAAAATAAATGGAAAAATCAATGAATTCTACAATAATAAAT
>Ga0209337_1001600_pt1 | contig 17068 bp, 24 predicted proteins | sample LinPmetageLP53_FD_184044 | JGI IMG/M metagenome (GOLD analysis project Ga0209337, IMG submission 184044) | Marine viral communities from the Pacific Ocean - LP-53 (SPAdes) (version 2) | ecosystem: Environmental > Aquatic > Marine > Oceanic | place: Pacific Ocean | collected 2010-02-08 | reverse complement strand
TTCTGACCGCCTCCTGCGGGTATCAGCTCGCCTAAATCGCTCATTTATACGCTCCAGCCTATTGTCGGATTCACATAAACTAGCGTTATCTGCGCGAAGTTCTTGTCGAACGTAAGATCAGTAGCGGAACTTGCAATCTTATGACCGTTTCTAGCTACTAAAAAGGTAGTAGTAGCTGCTGCGCCAGTTCCATCTTTAATTACTAAGAAGTCATTAGCAGAAGCAGAAACTGGCAATGTAATTGTAATGCCGCCTGCCGTTGCAACCCAGAATTGTCCAGATACTGTTGTTGCCTGACTAACACCTGTCCCTATCGGCTCTTCTAGCGCCCCCGCTGTGGAGGAAGTCCATGTTGATCCATTGCTTTTTAGAATATTTCCATTACTACCCGGCGCTACCACTTGTACCGCTGCTGTTCCATTACCTAAAACAACGCTGTTAGCGGTTAAAGAACTAGCGCCTATACCGCCATTACCTACAGGTAAAACTCCTGTAACCTGAGTAGTAAGGTTTACGTTTGCTAATGTTCCGCCAAGCGTGAAAGTGCCAGTGCTAGTAATTGGGCCGCCTGTAAGCGTAATGCCATTAACCGTTCCAGTTACTGCAACATTGGTTACTGTGCCTACGCCCGTTTCAGTGGGATTAGCTAACGTAACTATTGCTCCAGCACCCCCGCCATCTGTATAAAGGAAACTCTTAGCCCCAGTAGCTATAGCAACTACAGCTCCCGATCCTTGTTTGATGTTTATAGACTGACCGCCACTGGTAGCATTTTCAATCATCCACATCTTAGAAACAGTATTAGGGCCAAGCGTAACGGTTCTAGGAGTAGTCAATGAAACGCCAGACGTTATCTTTAAATAGAAAGAGCGAGTCGCATCAGCGGAGGCGTTGGGCATGGTGAATGTTTCGTCTGCGTCAGCGGCCATAGCTTTTGTGCCATAACTAAAGCCGTCAGCGATAAGACTGAGATTCGTATTGGTCGAGGTTCCCCAAGTGCCGCTCTCATCGCCAGTGGTAATTTCTTTTAACCTTAAATCATTATTGTAGGTTGCCATGTTCGTGCCTCAATTAAGTTATTACGTCTATCCAATGTGGATTTTGATTAGGAAGAATATTTTCCCATATTAAAATTCTTCCAACCTCACCTATAGCTGATACCCCAGTAAGGGTAACTATTGTTTCGGTAGCTAATGTTACTGAGCCAACCGCAGATGTTGCTGAAACTCCAGTAACAGGAACATCAATCAATAAATCAACACTAACAGTCCCAACTTGTCCTGTCGCTGCCAGACCAGTAAGGGTGACGTTAGCCGGAGCAACTATTGTTACTCCTGACAACCCACCAGTAGCCGAAAGGCCCGTTACAGTAACTACCACTTCGCTTTCAGGAGCGGCGATTCCTACTGATCCTGTTGCAGAAAGTCCTGTAAGGGATATCACTGCATTGTGATAAACCGTGACACTTCCTACTTCGCCAGTCGCTTCCAAGCTAGAAGGATAGACAACTCCCTTCGCATCAATATTTGCATGGCCTACTATTCCCGTTGCGCTCAGGCCCGTGAGATCAACTTCAGCCCCGGCCTGAATTACTACTGTGCCTACTGAGCCAGTAGCTTCCAAGCCAAGAGAGGTTCCCCAAGCTTCTTCGCCCCAAGTGCCACGACCCCAACCGCCATAAAGAATAGTGGCAGTGGTATCTTCGCCCCATTCTCCGTCACCCCATGCGGCGCGGCCATAGCCAACACCAGACATTAGGCTATCCTAATAATCGCATTAGTCGAATCATTGGTAGGGAAAACAATTTTAAAATCGCCAGCAGTAGACGTTTGATCACTTCCAAAATCTAAAACTAGGCAAGTAGGATCGCCAGCCGCTGTGTCATTAAAAAGGAGTGCGCCTCTTGCGGTAAAAGTTGCCGTACCCCAAGTCAAATCTTGAAAATCAGTAAAGGCCGTTGTTCCTCCTGTTGTGGGAGTCACATTCGTTAAAGCCTTACCTTTTGCCACATATCCGGTTCCGGTAATTTCATTAGCAGAAGTATAGGCTGTTGTTCCAGCATTAAACGTAGCACTGTTGGTATACAAGGCCACATTAAAAGTGCTGCCAGAGGTGAGTGTAAAATCATGAACAGCCTTCAAAATTTCTGCCTTGAAGCTGGTACACATGTAATTTCCAGTAAACGCCATCAGAGTCTCCTTATTTGCTCCGCTAGAGATTTTTCCCCAGCATCTAACAAAATGTTATAAATAGTAGTTCTTTCGCTTCTTGCGCCTTGTTGAATATAGCTCAATACAAGACTTTGTATCTGCTTCTTAAAAGCCTCTGCCTGTTGGCGAACTACTGGATCAGCACTTGCCGCAATAGAGATTATTTTATTCGCGCATTCAACTGAAAGTTCTTCAGGAGTGAATCCGCGCTTGTGAGTGGTTTGAACCATCACAGAGCCAACACTGCCAGTAAGATCAACTGTAAGCATTAAATCCTCACACTTCTAATAGCGCCAGAACGAAAGCTGTCTGTTGTGTCGTACCCTTCGCCCAACGATTTCAAGCGAGCCATTGCATCTTCAAACTTGGCGTTATACCACTGCATTTGATCTGCCTCGCCTTTAAGGAAAGTATATCCCTCAACTAGACAAGCATAAAGAAGAGTTACTTCTGCATTAGTCCCCAGCCAGCTTTCTCCTGAAGCCGATACGGTTATAGATTCTGGCTCAAACATAAAGTGTAATTCGGCTGCAAAATTTGCCGAAGGAGTTGGGCCAACAATAAAGTTAGCGTCATCAAAAATGCTGTAATATTTAGGAACGCCTTCCGTAGCCTCAACGGGATACGCCTCTCTCATAAAGTTTACGTCTTTAAAGAGCAGAAATTCGGACCCGTTGTTCTGAATAGCAAGAGAATAAGAAGCTAAGAAATCCGTTGGCATCGCAAGGTAAGGATTTCCTTGGGAGAGAGTTCCTGTCATGTTCTTTCGCAAATCAGGAAGCTGGGCGGTTCTCAGTATTCTTTGCTCAGCCTGCGTAATAATTAAAGGAAGATTATTAACAAAAGTAGTCTCCGAAGACTCCAAATAATCCTGTATAGCGCTCTTTAATGTAGTAAAAGTAAAAGCCATTATGTAATTTCCACCGTTACTCGACCCACATGACCAGAGCAATCAAGGCCAACTGTTCGACTTCCCATTGCGGTGTTACCGCCGCCTACTGGGTCCCATGCAAAAAGCGCTCTGCTTTGAACGTAGCCGCCATCAGGTCTTGGGTCTCTCAACGCTTGAGGATCAGACATATTAATCATGCCCAGCTTCCACTGAGGATTGTCCACATCAAGCACATCACGACCCACTAGCATCCCATTTGGCCTGCCCGCCTCAATTTGAGGAACAAGGTCTCTTAGTGGGTATCTAAACCCAGTTCGGTCGCAAAATCCAAAAGCATGTTTACCGCTCGCAAAGCTACTCATAAGTATTGATACCCGCCGGGAACAACATACAACGCTGCCTTCTCTCGTGCCGAATCAGCAGCCATTGTCCACTGCTCTTCATAATCCCCTTTCAAAAAAGGTATTCTCGTTTCAGCTTGCGGTCTTTTAATTGCAATCATGTACGCCAATCCAGCCACCAAGCAAGGCAAGAAACGTGCCGGAACATCCATATCTAAAGATGCTGGAGTTCCTGAGTCTTCGACTCTTTCCATATAGTAATACCCTAGCGTCCATGTTTGAGACCCATCAGGAACAGGCCATACGTTAAAAGTAATGCCTGTCGGCGCTTGCTCTACCCAGTATTGAATAGGACGGCCTTGAAGTAATTTATTTGTTTGTTGAGAATATTGAGCAATGGATATCCGCTGCATGGTCAAGTCAGATTGCTGAGTAATATCGCCAGCGTTAGTTCTCATGAACGCTTCTATTATGTCTAACTTCTCAGGAGTAAGAGTGTAAGTTCCTGTTCCAGCAACAAGAGTTATAGAAGCTGATTTCACAGCCCACAGACTAAGACCTCTGTTTTGCCAATCAAGCATAAGAAGGTCTAAGCTTCTACGGGCAGTACGGTAATCAAAGCCAGAGCGCAATTCTAATCCACACCGCTCATAGGCTTCTTCCATAATGTCACCCAGATCAAGATTAAAGGCATAAGTTCCGCTAGTTGCCATTAGGTATTCCTGCCTCGCGTCTGACCCTGAACAGCGCGACCATCACCGAGCCTGCCTCCAGAGAACATTTTTTTATTTATGCCAGCTTCGCTCATAGCAATAGCCATCGCCTGATTCCGGTCAGTTACTTTCTTTCCAGAGCTAGACTTTAGCTTGCCGTCTTTAAACTCTTTCATTACATAACCAACCTTCTCTTTGCCTTTCATAAGCTACCACGCCTTACATGACCAGTATCTAGCAGTGAATTTATCCTTAGCGGTATCACACTTCATTCTTGCTCTAAAACTTTTTCTTCGAGCTGGTTGTTCTTTTTTGATCGTCATATTTTGATCACCAAACCTTACGATTTTTATTTCATCGCCTTTCTTCGCTAACACGGCAGATTTCTTGCTGGCTTTTGGTGTGCGCTTTGGCTTGTTGTAACCTGAAAATGACTCGCCACGATACTGAATTTTTCCGCTTGGCGTTCTTTTTACGTCTTTAATTGTTGCCATGTCAAAGATGCCTAGCCGCCCTAATGCCCTGAATGGCTATTCCTGAGCCTCTAACTTGACCGCCAGTATTCATTTTGCTCAATGTTTTTGCTAAGTTAGCCTGTTTTCGCGTAGTGGAATTACGAGAATTAGAAAGCTTATTTAATTCCTTTTTGCTAATGTCTTGGCCTTTCTTGACTCCGGCCTTTTTCCGTAAGCTGCCCGGATTCTTGATCGCTTTTTGTATCCAGTTTTTGTCTTCAGCCATACCGCCTCCAGCCATATTGTTGCTTCTGTTTGCTCGCCGTGAAGTAACGGCTAAGTTAGAAGATGCGTTATTGCGAGGATTGCCATCACGATGGTGAACATCGTGCCTGTCTCCCTTGCTTACTCTTCCGTTAGCCAATAAAGAATTTCGCGCCGCATTACGCCCCGCTCGATTCTTTTTTTGCTCTGTTGAGGCATGATAATTATCGTATTCTTTCCGGTAGTTTCTAGCCATCAAACTGCGCCTTATAGGCTTCCTTTACTAAGGTGTCCTTTTTTTCTCTCCGATCTAACTCTACCCCAAATTCTCTAGCAAAACTTTCAAGCTCCAGCTTAGTCAGCTTGTTAAGATCAGACTTGCTTGCTGCCTCAGTTTCTTCAACTACTTCTTGTTTTTTAGGGGGAGAAGGCTTTTTAGTTGCAGCCGCTGCCGGGGAGCCACCCATTTCTTTTAGTTTCGCTGCGGCTTCCGAGCTGGTCATTATCTCAAATACTTTAATATCGTATTCTCCATCGGCATTTTTAACGCCAATTTGAAAAACAGGGTCGCCATTACTAAAGTTACCGTTTTGAAAAATTTCTAATTTAGCCATAATAATATAACGCCTTAAACGCTCACATAAGATTTGGTTAAAGTTAAAACTAATAGATAAGTGTCACCAGCAGTAGCACCGCTAGTGGTTACTAAAATGTCTCCAGTCTTGCCAGCCGCTGCATCGTTAGGTATACCAAAATCAGAAAAATCTAATTGGTCTGACCAGTCGGTGAGAAGGTTTAACAAAGGAATATTAGTAGTGGCATCCCAAAACAATTCGACACCCATTCCTACGTTAGAATAAGTTATCGACTGTAACGTAACACCGTTACACACTTGTTTGGTGAGAGGGTCTGCGCTAAGCGTAGAGACATCAACAAGAACAGCTAAAGACTGTCCCGTCCCATCGCTAACATTTGTAAACTTTAAGATAGCATTTCGAGGGCCATCTTGAATTACTTGGCTTGTCAGTGCATCGGCCATTTTGTTCTCCAAAAAAAGCGGGGCGAACCCCGCAAATACCTTGAGTTAGCCAGCAAAAGGGGTAGACAAGGTGGATGAGCCAATGCTTGTTCCCTCAACATAGTACCTGTTGGTATAAACAGCCTGAATTTTCAGGCGCGTTCCAGCAACACCACCAGTAGTAGTTCCGTTCATAATGATCTGGTAGTTACTACTTCCATTAGGTTCGTGGAAATGCACATTAGTAAGACCGGCCTTGACAGATAGAATGCCACCCATCATTAGATCGGCAGAGCTATTACCTTGAATAGTGGTGCTAGTACCAGAACTTGTTAGGAACAAGAAGTCATAACAAATGCCAGTATTGTTTAAACTATTAGGGTTTTCGTCTGGGCCAGAAGTAATAGGCTCCATGTCGTTGTTAATAGTTGGGAGAGTGATGGTCAGCGTTGAGTTATTAATAAGAATTAATTTACCAGCGTGGTCATCGGGGTTGATTGTGGTGTTAGCAGTCAAAGCAACAATAGAGTCTGCGCTTTGCATATAGTAGCCGCCAAGCGCTCTAAGTACACCGAAAGAACTTCTTGATCTTCTAGCCATGATAATTACCTCTTACGAAAGGATTCGTCTTAGCGTCTTCGTAACGTCCACTAGGATGGTCGCTAAAACTAATATGTTCCTAGAATTAAACAAACAGGGAGCCGAAGCTCCCTATCTGCAACTCACTTTCTTACTCTAAGTAGCTCCGGGTGATCCGTAGATGCCTAGTGGATCAGAAACACCGAAACTGTAACGCTCTCGTGCTTTGTAACGCACGTTACCAGTATCGAAATCGCCATCCATTGAAGTTTCAAGCGGAGTACGCTCAAAGTGCTTCATGCCGTTTGGAACGTCAGTAATAATATACCATGCGTTAGTGTCAGTCAGATAGTGATTGACTGCATAACCTTCAGGTATAGAACCGTTGTTCTTAATGGCGTTGATGTCGTTGTTAGCCGTACTTGTGCGAAGCTCAGAATCTAGGATTCTGGTTGCAACAAACATCAAGTTTGGCGGAACAATCAAACGTCTTGGTCGGGCAGCGATAAGAAGTCCACGCTCATCAGTGTAAGCCGCAATCGCAATGATTGCGTCTTCTAATGAAGTTTCATTCAAATCAGCTCCAACCGCAGGACGATTAGAGTTAAAGCCACCATTAACTTGCGGGTGACCTCCACCTCCAGCTATGCCATCACCTACCGCTGTGAACAAGTTAACACCATCGCCAGATTGATAAGCGTTAGTGAAGCCGCTGTTCAATGGAACTGCGCCTTTGACTTGCTTGGTGTAAGCCATCGCTCTCGCTAGTGCTTTAGTGTATCGCTGAGACAGAGAAGCATAAAGGTTGTCTTCCATAGCCTCTTCTGTAATTGCGAAACCCTGTGCAATAGTTTCGTGGGTATAGCGAGCTGTAAACGCTTCTTGCGCTGAATCATAATTGATTGCAGAGCCTTCAGGCTTAACGGGTGCAGCACCAAAACCACTTAACTTAACCTCTTCTTCAAACGAACGATCAGAGGATTCAGTTTCGTAAATCATCTTATCTTCGTCTTCGTACTTTGCATACTCTAAGCCAAACAGGGCATTAAGACCCGGAAGCAGCTCTTTGAGCATTTGCGCTCTTGAAATAGCCATTCGCTAGTCTCCTGTTATGTGCCTAAGGCTCTGCGATACTGATGCATTCCGGCGTTATACGTCAGAAGAACATTAGTAAAAGCATCACCAACTGTACTTTCTGGGCCGTCAACAAACTCCAAAATTCGTAAAGGGAGAGTGTTAGTAGTAGCAGCAGTTCCGGCGTTAACCGAATTGTGACTACGACCAGCTTGAACAGTACCGGCTGTTTGAACAACGGCAATGTTATTGCCGAGCGTGGTTTGTGCCAATGCCGCATTTCCCTGCATTCTAAATACAGCGTCTGGGTCATCTAACACATAGGCCATTGCGTCAGACGCAACAGTACCCGTGGGCCAGCTTTGGTTAAAAGTTGGCTGGCTAGTATTTGGGTCTGTGTAAAAACAGCCCATAAATATACCAACCGGAGTCAAAGTAGCCGTACCAGTGTCCTTCTCGACAGTTCCGGTTGCTACCAATTTAACAAAGTCGCCATAAAAAATAGTGGCAGCATAAGCGCTGGCTATCTTGATATGTCGAACCTTGCCGGAAAAAGAACCACAAGCGCTTAAACCGCCAACTGGTTCTGCTCCCATAGGGGTTGCAGTTGTAGACATAATAAAGTCCTCGTTATGAAGACAATCTTACAAATAGATTATCTTCGTCCAAAAGTAGTCCTCGATGATTTCTCTTTATAGAGAGGCATCCGAGGGTCTTCTTCTCGCAGAAAATTATTATCAACCGCCTCCATTTGGTTCATCGCTATCTTGTTATAGTATTCGTCACGTTTCTTAAGCTGCTCTATTGGAATAGAGCAAAGTAACAAACCTCCGTATTCTATATTCTCAGGATAACGTGTACCCATTTCAGGCTGAAAATCAATCTCAGGGTATTCCGTTGCTACGCAAGGAACCCATCCTTCTCTCATTTTCTGCGACACATTTGTGTTATCCGCCTGACCTAACATCGATGTACGAATCCACCTATGGCGGATTCCATCTCTATGGTCTGGCGAAGGTAGTGAAGACGCAGGAATCCATGCATCACTCACTCTTTTGCTGTTATCCCGCGATTCTTTCTCGTGGGGTGCGCGTGTAGTATTTTCTTCCGACATTAGCCAATCTCCTGTCTTAACATTTGTTCAGCGTACTGCTCGATAGTTACTCCCAAGCGCTTTGCGAGAGCTTCTTGGGTTTGCGTAAGCGATACTTTGCGTGTCTTTGCGCCATTATTCCTATTGGAAGTAGGTGCTACCACGGAGGTATTTCTGCGTTGACGGGTCGGAGTGCTTCGTTCCTCTCTACCTTCCTGAAAGCCTTTATAATCAGGAAATCGTTCACGCATTCTTTTATCTATTTCAGAATAATAAGTCTGAGAATCAGTATTAGCAGTGACTCCTTCATGGAATAAATTATCATGAATAGCCAAGCCAACTGCTGTCATTTCTTTGTGCATTGGATTAACAGACTCTCCGGGTCTAGCCGTAGGCTGAAACCAAGGATTGCTGTGCATCCAACTTGTCTGTTCTGGGCTTACCTCAACCTGTTGTGGAGCTGCCTGTTGTGGAGCTGCCTGTGGCTGGGGGTTAGCTTTTTGATATTCCTGCATCTTGGCTTGTTTGTCCAAGCTGCGTTTAAGCTTACCCGCTCTAGCCTCCATGTCTCTAAGCTGAGCTTGAGCAGAATTAAGCTGCTCTTGACTTGACACCAGCAAGTCAGCATTTCCTTCCTCGTGAGCTTTCTTTAGCTCTTTCTTTGCAGACTCTAGCTCAGATTGAGCCTTGCCTTTCGAGGAATTAATAATAGCATTTTGGCTTTTCGCAAGCAGAGATTCGTATTCTTGAATCTTGCTGTGCTGCGACTTTGCCAAATTAACCGCCTCATCTCGCATTCGTTGGGCTTCCCCAATCTTACGCCTGTCTGAGTGGTTAATTGCACGAAGTTGGTTAATTCGCTTTTGAACGCCCTTGCTATAAGACTTTAACTCTTGGTCATTAAAACCATCGTTATAGTCAGGGGCAGGCTCACTAGCTTCTTTAGCCTTCTTCGGAGGTCTTTTTTCTTCAGGGGGAGTGTCATCAACAACTTCCACCAGTAAGTCGGATTCCTCTTCAGAAGAGTCCTGTTCGCCACCATTTCTGATGTGTTGCGTCTTAACGCCAAAGAATTTATCTTCGACAGACGTAGTTTCGTTATCTGCTTCGCTCATATCTTCATCACTCCTCTGGGATCGTCAACAACAGCTTCTACGCTGTCATCGTTGATAAGTCGGAACTCAGTACCATGAACCTTAAAGCGAGTGCCTGAATACGATCTCATAATTACGAAATCACCTTCTGCACAAAACGGACCATTAGGAAAACGCTTTTTATCAGCATAAGCATCCGGTCCTAACTTCAGAACAAATCCTACTATTGAGCCAACTTCCTCAGCTTGCACAGTTTCATGTGCTTTGAGAATGCCGCCCTCTGTAGCCTTGTCCGGCTCAGGCAAACCAATCAAAATCTTAAAGCCTTTTGGCTCAGGAAGTTGATGAGGTGTGCGAGGTTCTTCAGTGGTTTCAACCCCCACCGTATTTACTTCTGCTAATGCTTTTGCCATTAGAATTTCCTTGCACTGGATAAAGTGTCCAGAGTCACTCTGCACCGTAGTATACGGAGATTAGTCCTGCTCGATTTGTTTGTTCAAATCAAGTAATTCTCTTTCAGCTAACGCGAGTCCTTCTATGACTCCGCAAGCTTTTGAATATTCTTCCATTGTCCGACAAGAGCCTCCGCTAATATGGTCTGCGGTTTCGTTCATAATAATGCGTATCTTGTCTTGCAAGATTTTTAATGCATTGCTACTAAATACTTCACTCATCTAGCTCTCTTTTGTCAATGTCATCTTCGCGCTTAGTATCTCTCTTATCAATCATTTCTTCAATCTCTCTTTCTCTAGTGTCGATCATAAGCTCTTTGGCTATTTCCATGCCAATCTTTGCGCCAGCAAGTTTGTCCTTGGAACCAATCTTTTTCGATTCAAGTTCTTCCCTGCTGCTGGTCTCTGCAATTTTGACACCAAGTTTAGCCCCTTCCATTTTTTGATCCGCTGCCATCTTTTCTCGATCCAAATCATCTTTCGCTGCCGCCTTGGTTAGATCAGCTTGTATTCTTGCCATATCGGTTTGGGCTTTTGTTTGAATCTTCAGGTTCTCAAGCTCAAGTTCTTGCTGCTGCAACTGAAGCACGGGGTCTTCGGCTTGGGCTAACATTTGCTCAGCCTGCGCTTCTTGTTCAGCTCTTCCTGTTAACTGCTCAGCGGCAGGGCCAACTAATTGAGACAGCCTATACTCGATGTCTTCTGGTAGCGAAGAATCAACCGGAGGCAATTTAATGCCCAATTCTTTTTCAATATCTGTTCGATACTGAAACGCAACGTGTTCGGCAACATGAGCCGCAAGAGCTGCCTGCTTTACTTGCGCGTCTGGCGCAAGATTAAGGAGTTCGGCTATCTTTGGATCGCTCATGGCTGCGGTGTGAGCCTGAATGTGAGCCTTGTGATCTTGATATATAAAAGCTTTTACTGGTTCGCCAATCATCAGATTCATATTTTCAGAAATCGGATCAGTTGGCTTCATGTCATCGTTAGTAGGCACAATCTTATCTGCGTCACGAATGCCTAGCACTTCCAGCATTTGGCGATGCAGAAGAGGTAAGTTGTACATCTGGGGCGCTTGTTGGGCTAACTGTAAAGCCGCCTGATATTGCATGATTCTTTGGGCCATTGTTCCCGCATTTGGGTCACTGACGGGGATAATGTCTACTCGATCATCAAAATCCTCAGCAGTAATGGCGTTTTCAACGGAACCGTAGGGGTATTCTGTCGGCCCATAATCAGCAACAATATCGGCAAGAATGGCTAATTCTCTCTTCATTGCAGCATGAACACGCGCTTGAACAGCGCTAATAACCTTCATTTCGCGCTCTAGGAGCGCTAAAGTCGTGCCAACTGGCGCTTCGCCGTTGATATCAGCCGCTTTTACGTCACCAGCAGAGGCAAATCTACGACCATCCTCTACAATTTCTTGCAGCATGGTATGAAGTACCGCAGATGGCTCCTTATACGGTAAAAAGGTGATGTTATCTTTAATAATGCCGCCCGGAACGTCTACATCGCGGAACTCTCCCGGCATAATTGGAGAACTATCGCCCTTAATACGCAATCCTCGCGCTTTTAGACCGCCCGGAAGGTTAGCAAGTGTGCCAGCGTCAACTAATTGACGTAATAATGACGTTGCAGACTTGGTTAAGCCGCCAATCATGTGGACTAGGCCAAATCCGTAGAACCCAAGACCCGGCAAGTACTGATAATGGACAAAATGTTGACGCTTTAGCTTTAATTCATCGTCTTCTTTCCAGTTTCTACGAATAGACAGAACAATGTTGGACGATTTATCAATCGTAATGACGTAAGGCAGTCCAATATGGGTAGGTTCGCCGTCTTCTGTGTCCTCGAAGCCTGCAAGGTCTATATCTACCATGCATTCAAGTAACGTATGTCGTTGATCTACCTCGTAACTTGGGTGATCTCCGGTTAATTTGTTGTATTTTGCTGTAATTTCATTGGTATCGGGAGAAGCCGCAGGCAGTTCAATGTCTGCATAAAACCCGCTTTGCTGTAACTTCAGCACTTCGTTAGAAGTCTTCTTCATTACATGAGTGCAGCGCTCTGCTGTTTCCAGATCGGCAGCGCCATAGCTCACCACGAAGTCTTCTGCTGGAACAAACATAGAACATGCTCGCCCTAGATTGGGATCAAAGTAAACTTTTCTAAACGCAGAGCCAGCTATAGGTAAGGAAAACAACAGCTTTTCAGTTTCGGTGCGGTATTCCGTCATCTCAACAGTGGTCATGTAGTTGAGATAATCCTGAACTCTCTCAGCCTGCTTGACCTTTTTATCTGTCAGCTCTCCGACAATAGTGGTCTTTACTGGGCCACTAGCTGGAAAGATTTCCATAATTGTTTGCGACTGAAATCTAACAACCGCCTCGCTAAGCATCGGATGAAAAACTCCGCAGGCTCCATTCCAAGGCATTGTTCTGTCTTCAAACTTCATGCCCATCAGGTCGAGTCCTTTGATATAGGATTCTTCCCAGTCATGACGGCTTTCTTTGTCTGCATTATACGAATTGACTAAATCACTACCAAGGCGATCAAGCTCTTGCGAATCCATAAAATCCACAAGGTTGTCGCCATGTTCTGGGCCTAAATCCATTTCATCAAAATCCATAACGATTTCGCTTTCGCCATCAGAAATAGTTACCGACTCAGGATTCTCGATTTCTATTTCTAAGCCAGCAATCATTTCTGGGTTTGACTCAGAATAAAGTGATTTTTCAATAGCCATTAAGTGTTTTCCGTAAAGTTCCCGCCTCTGGTGGCAGCACCCATTCCGCGAGCTGTTGTTCTGCGAGTCTTGGGTGCGCCCATATTCAGGTTCACCCCAGTAGTGGCAGGAGCGCGGTTAGGCGCTTTAGTTCTTTCTATTTTTCCACCATCAGCCTTATTTATCATTTTTCCAGTCAGCACATTCTCACCCATAGCCATACGCTTATGCTGAGGAATTAACATCGACATTTGCCTTGCGCTGCTTGGTTTAGGCGCAGGCGCTCGCGGAGTTGAGCGGCGAGTCGCATTGCTTTCATTTCTTCGGCTTGTGTAAGATTGCGTCTTAGTGCTTTCTTTACCATCTCGCATTCCAAGACTTTCATCTTGCCTATCGGATTTGGTCTGGCTTCCTGTTGCCATTTTCTTAACTGTTTTCCCGCCCTTTGCTCTGCCAGTAGCGGCTCTTCTCGCCGCTTCTTGCGCTGCCAGTCCGGCTCTTGCCCCAGACTTCTCCGCAGAAACAGAAGGCATCGGGCCGCGACGCCGAAGAGATGGGGCGCCTTGCTTGGGCATAGCAGCTACTCGCTTGTTAATTCCTGAATTCATGCGTCCTAAAGAAGCGTTGATGCCAGCATCCATTCCGCCGCCCATGAACTTTTTAACTGTTTTTCCACCAGTCTTCATGCCCATGCCGACTGCTTCGCCTCTAAGTCTAGTCATTTCATCACGAGCATTACGCTCACGAGAACCCACACGAGATTCTTGGCTTTTCTTGTCTCTGCGCTCAGCAGCATCATGAGGACGGCGAGCTTTTACTCTACGCATTTCATCAGCGGCATTGTCTTGTACGCCAATAACCCTAGCTTCTTCATCACGAAGGTTTCTTCCTCCGCTACGCATCTTCTTGGTTGTCATTCCGCCGCCACGAAGCTTCTTTACGGGGCCAGCTTTCTTAGCTGCCGTCCCGCCACCACGCATGATTCTTTTCTTAACTGGGCCTGCTTTCTTTGATCCGCGCATCTTTCAATCTCCTGTAATATTCCTTTCGGATGTCATACATTTCAGATACATCGTAAGTCTTGAAGTACCTGTCATAGTAATTGCGACCAACTAATTTGTCAGACGCTTCCTGTAACTTAGATAATCTCTGCACGAATATAATCGCATATTCTGTGTCGCTGATTCCTTCAAAAGTCCCATCATCAATCAGCTCGTTAGAGTCCTGATAAGGATGGAAACCCATTACCCAAAAATCTTGATCTTCAAAAATTTTTTCAGAGATACACTCATTTATATCATCGAGGTACTTGTGAAACTCATCCTCTACTTCGATAAATGACGTATCTGCAACAATAACCAACTCTTTGGTGTCATCCCAATTTAGGATTGTATCAAAGACTATCGAGTAATCATCGGTCTCTTTAAAGACTATATCTACCTTATCATCTTTCCACGCTGCTTTTGCGTAGGGGCAGGCAGGTAAATCATTAAACTCTGGGTTAGGGATTTCTAAGGCGTGTTTTGACCACTGCCTTATTTCTTTTTTTATCCCTTTATGAACGCTATTAATAGTAATTGCCCGTTCTGGGCATATGAACTTCTTCCTGCTCGTCAGAGGACAGGCTTAAAAAGCCGCCCTGTCTGAACCTTAATAGTGCCTGAGTCGAGGAGTCTACTAGGTCATCATGCTCTCCTGCTGGAAAAGCCGCAAATTCAGCAATAACTTCTTCGGCAAAACGGGTTTCAGGACACCAGACAACTCCTGATGCGAACAAGTCAGCAACAGCGTTAACTCTTGCTACCTTGTCGTTACCCCTTGTCGGGGTGTATTCGGAAACGGGAATGCCCATTGCTCTCAATTCAAAGATCAACGGTGTGCCAGCCGCTTTTGCTTCAACAACAAAGGCATCTGGTTTCATTTCCATGTACATCTCATACGCCACTTTCTTCAGTTCGGGGAACTCAAGTCGCTCTTTATAGGCATCGAGAAGGATAATATTGGGTTTGGTTTGCCCTTCATCGTTAGGGCTATAGAATACGCCCCAAGTGGTACAGGCTGAGTAGTCAGCTCTTTGGGTCTTGAGGAAGGCTGTATCCCATGACTGTATAACAAATTCGCATTGTGGCGGATCATCCTGTTTCCACAGTCTCCACCACTCTTTCTTAACCAGCGCACCCTCTTCTGCTGTCGGTGCTTGCTGATACTGAGAGTTCCACTTGCTTGAGGGTAGTTCGCTTTTTAGCGCCTGAAGCTCTTTTAGGCTCCAGAATTCAGGCCATAACGGATTGCCTGACGGCATTAGCGCCGGAAACTCTATTATTTCCCATTCATCAACACCTTCGCGCTGCGTTGAGGCTTTTACAATCTTTCCGGTGAGGTCGCGCATGTGCCATCGAGTCATTACGATAACAATCGCACCGCCCGGTTGTAAGCGCTGGCGAGGGCCGGATGTGTACCAGTCATAGGTCTTATCAAAGACAGAGGGGTCAATGCTCTGTCCTTCCTGCTCACTATGAGGGTCATCAATGATGAGCAAGTCTGCACCTTTACCAGTCACTGCACCACCAACACCAATAGCGAAGTATTCGCCACCTTTGTTGGTACTCCATCGCCCAGCAGCTTTGGAGTCAGCCCGTAAAGCTAGTTGTGGAAAAACTTTCTTAAAATCATCATCATCGACAAGGTTACGAACCTTTCTGCCAAATCCAACAGAAAGCTCAGCGGTGTGCGCCGTCTGTATTATCTTCTTGTCTGGGTATTGGCCTAAGTACCATGCGGGCAATAAGAACGAGGCAAACTCACTCTTGGTATGACGAGGCGGCATATTAACGATTAACCGCTTTAACTCACCTTTAGCTATACGCTCGAAGGCATCTGCCATGATCTTGTGATGTCGTCCCTCTATAAAAGCAGGCCACATGTAATTAACGAAAGACATAAAGCTTTCACGCGCACCTTCACGTTTCTCAGCTTCTTCCAAAGAATTTAGTAAATCGAGTATCTCTTTTTGCTTGGCTTCCGGCAGGGTGTGAACAGAAGCAAGTAACGCAGGATCAATCTTTACAGACATAAGTCCGGCTCATTGTTTTTTTGCAATTTCAAGAAAATTCAGCATCGACCTGAGCTGATTATATTTTATCTTGCCAGCGCCAGTTCTTTCAGAGAACCCTTGACTGTCTTTTTCGCCCTTGCTAACTAACTTTGCAGAATCCCAAAACTCTTGTTTTCCGCACCATCCCATGAAACTAACGATCTCATCAGTCATTGAGGCAAAAACATAAATCCTACAGTCGTAATCTTTCTGATCAACAGTAACGTGGGCATCGTAGTCAGTGCAGGGCTTAACAGTACGTTTCTTGCACTTTACATCTACCTTGACCGCCTCTCCATTAAGCTTGATGACAAAGTCATACGGACCTTTATCTGATCCGCACCACTTAAATGGAATACCTGTTTCCATCAGCAAAAGAGCAAACCATTTTTCAGCGATAATTCCAGTAATTTGACCAGAACCATCGGGGAGAATCGTCATGTGATTAAAAGGCTTAATTGCGTTGATGGATATCCCCTGTCAGTTATATCACGGCTTGTGGTAAAACCGCTCGAAAACCAAATTCCATCAAGGAATTTACGTCAACTAACCTTACTGTTATATAACGTAGCGCAACTATGAGAAGTATACCATATCTTAGCTATTGACAGAGACATGTCAAGTGTTACAGCAGACATTTCTCATCTTAATTCAAATAGGGTATTTCAATAGAGGTTAAATTTTTACTACTGACATGTCAGCTAGTAGAAAAACAGAGTGACGATTTTCCAAAATTTTGCAGAAAATTTTTTTCCGATATTTAGGTGGCACTTCCTGTGGAAATTAAGGGTATACGAGTGACAACGGACTTGTGAGAAAATAGGAAGTTGTGAAAAGTGGGTAATTGTTTGCGTGGTTTACTATGTATATATACCGGATACCATCCGGCTGTCGGGGGGGTGGGGTATCATAGGGTGTGGCCTACGGATAAACTGTGACACCTGACTCCTCTGGTGTAAATGTGTGACGTGACCCCATGTTACTGTGTGACATGACCCCTCACTGACATCATATGGCTAATGTGTTACACCTGACTCCTCAGTAGTAACATCGTCATCATC
>Ga0209337_1001597_pt1 | contig 17088 bp, 13 predicted proteins | sample LinPmetageLP53_FD_184044 | JGI IMG/M metagenome (GOLD analysis project Ga0209337, IMG submission 184044) | Marine viral communities from the Pacific Ocean - LP-53 (SPAdes) (version 2) | ecosystem: Environmental > Aquatic > Marine > Oceanic | place: Pacific Ocean | collected 2010-02-08 | reverse complement strand
GTCATAACATATGTTCTTTTTTTAATTCCGAAGTCTTTAATTATTTTAGCTGCCATTGTTTGAATAAAAGCCGCTCCGGAAAAAAAGCCTTGCTCCGAATCACTTAAATCAAACAGACTAGCAGCAGTGTCTGAAGCTTGTATTCCAGATTTTATTTTTACTGTTTCTTTTGCTTTTTGTTTTTGTTCTACTGGTCTGGCAAGGTTTTGCTCAGCTTTTTCTAATTCTGCTTGACGAAGCGCAGGGTCTAAATTTTTACTTTCTGTTATAGGGTTTCCGGCACGTTGTTGAGACTCTCTAAAGCCATCCACACGCTCTTCAATATTTAATCTAGTAAGGGGTAAATACCTGTCTTGTCCCGCAAGAGCAGATTGCTCTGGAAGTGTAACTGTTTCAACTTCTCCCGTTTCTGGGTTTACCTGTTCTATGTTAGTTTCTGTTTCTCTAACTTGTCCTGTTTGCCCTTCAACTAAATCTGCTTGCGTTGGTTGATCTTGCATTCTTTCTGACTCGCCTCTAGAATCCGCTATATCATTTTTATTTAAACTACGTTCATAGGCATCTTGTCTGAAACTAAAAGCATCAGCTGATTCAAATTTTTTACGTACTGGTGGTACCAGACTAACATCCCTATCAAAAGTACCACTACTATCTAGTTCTTGTTTTAATTTAAAAATTTCAGCACGATTTTCAGCTTTTTCTTCTGCTGTTATTCTTGTTCTGTTTTCTTGTTCTAACCGGTCTATTATATTTAATCTAGCTGTAATACCTTGAACGTTTTGACCGGTATAAAATATACCCATATCTCCACCTTCTTCTTCAAATCTTTTTCGTGCTACTGCAACTGCAGCTGTACTAGAGCCAGAATTTGATCCCGTGCTATTTTCTGCTTTTACTTCTCGTAAGATTTTAGAATATTTTTTAAATTCTTCTATGGTTCTAGCATCTTTTTTCTTTCCCTCTTTTATACTTCTAAGTTCTTCACCTTCTTCTACTAACTCGGTTAAAGTTACCGATTGAGCTTCTGTACCTAAACCCCTGCTTTTTAATTTTCTACGTAAAATAGGAGTACCATACAGACTTGAGCTTGTTGAAGCATCAACGAACTCGGATTTATTATTAGCCGGGTCTTGTCTAATTAAAACTTGAAAACCTTGTTTTTTAAAAGCATCAAAAATATCTGGGGTTAAAGTAGCCAACGCCGTATTATATTTACTTCTATCACCAGCTACAATATTCTTTAATTCTAAAGAAATTTCAGGGAATGCTTTTAACCCAGCGTGTAGCAGAGTATGCATATTTACGCCAACGTCAGAATTAGCAAACATAACTTTTTTATCTTTAAAACCTAAAGTAGCAGGGGCGTTCGGTGCCGTAATTCTTAATATAAAACCAGGTGTAGTTTGCTCTCCAAACCTATTTGAAAAGCCTTCTATTACTGCCGATTCTATAGCCTGTTGCGCCTGTACTTCTGTGGTTTGTGATTCTCTAGTAACAAAAGAATAAGTAGCAGTATCTCCCGGAGTAGTAGCAAGGGATAAATCTGGTTTAGTAGTACGCTGGTTAAAAAATTCTTTTAACAAACTTCTGCTAAGGGTTTTCATGTTAGGGGAATTAATATCTGGTCCCCAAAAACTTTTTTCTTCTGGCGTAAGGTTATCTAAAAAGTCTTGGCGTAATTTAATTAATTCTTCATCTTGTGCTTTAGCTTTACCCTCTTTTTGTTCTGGTTTAGGCTCATAATTTGTTTTTTTATAAGCTATCCCCTCATCAGCTAACCCAACTGTAGTATTTACATCCCCTTCTTGTTCTGTTCTTGCTACTTGTTCAGGGGCAACGCTTAGTTTAGCTGCTTCTGCATCCCTATCAAAAGCACCTCGGTCAGCAGCTTCGGCCGCTTCTTCTACTCTTCTTTGTATTTCAGGCTCTCTAACTTGAAACTCTTCTTCCGTACTATTAAACTCTCCTTCTTCTGGAGCATTTTCTTCAGCATCTATAAGGATATCAGCTGGGTCTTGAGCAGTAGAAACTTCAGGGTCATCATCTAAAGATGTGTCATCATCAAAATCAGCTTCCTCATCAAACATTTTGCTAGTTTCTATTTCTATATCTATAGCTGTGGGTACAACTTCTGATCCAGGATACTTAGCTTGTAGTCTTTGTTGTTCTGCTTGTACTTCGGTTTCGGTTCCAGCAAACTCTTTTTGAGTTATTTGTACTCCATCTTTATTTACTACTCTAAGAATATGCGTAGGTTCATCCACTACTGCGCCTAAATCTTCACCGTCTAGTGCTTCAATAATGGCGTCTAAATACTGCTCTTGCTCAGCGTTCGTCGTATCGTCTCCTTTTATAGCATTACGAGCATTTATATCTACAGCTTTTTTTAGTTTTTCTTTTGTACCTACTATAAGTCCACCTTTATAGGGTAGTACTACATTATCTCCAAAATCTACACCTGCATAATCAGTTTTATAAGATGCTTCTGTTGTTTGTGGTAGAAATATAACGTCTTTATTTGATTCATTTACTTCTGCATTTACTGTTTCTGTACTTTTTTTTGTATTTCCGGTAGTACCTTTCTTTGCAATTTGTTCTTGTAGTTCAGTTATTTCATCAGATTCTACTAGAGTATTAACTTGTTGGAAGACTGAAGTAACGGCCCCTCCAGCTGCTCCTCTAGCTCCTCCAGCAAAAAACCCAGCAAAGGCAGCTTCTGCTAATCTTAATTTTGCTTCTCTTTCTGTATAAGTATCATCAATAGCAAATCTTTGAGCAATACCTAAGCCTTCTTGTGCTACCTCAGTTATACCTTCTGTTGCACCAGAAACGGCAAAACCTTTTGATATGTCAGTAAGGGTTCGATAAAAAGGGTTTTTCTTTGGTCCGCTATACTTGTTTAAAAGTGCTAGTTCTTTAGACGTTAAATTCTCTTTACCTACAGTTCCTAACTTTTCATATACTTTGTGTACTTTTTGTTCGCCTTTGCTTAAATTTTTTACTCCTACCGTTTTAGCTTTAGTATCTAAAGCAACAAGAGGAGTTCTCTTTAAAGCGTTTTTATAAAGAGCTTTAGCAAAAAGAACTTCTGAAGTTGTACCTATGACCGCTTGAGGTATACCTAATAATAAAGATTGTTTAGCCTCGGCTTCGGTTAATTCAATTCCAGCTTCTTGGAACTCAGATGCAGATTGAGAACTACCTATTACGTATTCTTGACCAAATGCTCCGGCTACCCCACCTCGTTTTGCCCATTTAGAAAAACCGAAAGCTTCATCAATTATAATTCTTTCTGATGGGCTTAAACTTGCTAGATTACCGTCGTTTTTCTTTAATTTGTCTAGCGTTTTAAGATAAACTTTATCAATACCTTTTTTACTGAGCCTACTACTGACTCCTCTTACTCCTGCTTTACCTACTAGACCAACAGCAGCTCCGCCTAACCCACTAGCAACCGAACTAACCGCCATTGGGGTAAATTGACCTACTGCTTTTACTACTTGCGTTGCAAAACCACCAAGGGTAGGTTCTTCTAAAAAGTCTTCAAAAGGTTGTATTTGATTGAGTAGTTCCCCTGCGTATTCACCCTTACCTTCAGCTAGTGCAAATTTATCCTTTGCGGCTTCAGTATCCCCCATAAGAATATCGCCTAGCCCTTTAAATGTTTTAACATCAGCTTGTAGTTGAGCACCCCCTGCACGTACTGAGTCTGCAAAAACTTCACCTAGGTTTTGAGTACTACGGTCTATTTCTTCATTATTACCCCTAAGCATCTCAGCATCTTTTTGAATATCGGGTGTTACATTTCGAAGTATTTCTTCTTCTAAAGTTGCCACTATTATTTTCCTATAGTAGGACCAGATGCTCTAGCAATACTAATTAAGGATTGAGCCGCTTCCTCGCCATATGTAGCTTCGAGCTCTTTTAGAGTTTGTTGATTCCCATTATCAGCTTGTATAGCATAGGGTTTACCATTACTCATTACTAACCTAGCTTTTATCTTGTTACTAAAAGCTCGTTCACTGGGGTTTGAAGCAAAACCTAACGTAGTTAACTCTTCCCAAAGACTTGGCTGAAACTCTTGATCGATTATGCCTTTAACTAATCGTTTTTCTGCATTAACTAAAGCACTAACTATTGCTAAATTGTTTGGTTGAACTGCGTATGATGCTCGCATTCGATTTATTCCACCCCCTAAAAGTTGTTTAGCACTACTCCAGTCACCCTCACCAGGATCATCCTTTGTGAAAAAGTTAGTGTAAGCTTTGTTGAAATCATCATAACCATCAAAATTACTTAAATCTCCCCTTGCAGTTTCAGCATCACGCGCAGCTTTTGCATTTGATGTAGCAGCTGTTAATGAAGCATTATTTAACATACCAGTTTCTGTAAAAGTAGCAAAATTTACATCATTTAATAATTTTACTCTAAGCTCACTTCCTGGTTGTGTGTTTTTTATAGTAAGAAAATATAAAGCTTTGTTATCTCTCGGTGAACCTTGTCTATAATCCCCACCCGTTTTTCGTAAAGAGTTTACTAAAACTTGTTCATCTTCATCAGAAAAATTAAGGCCATCAATAAGTTTTAAAGCCTCGTTTTCATTACCCGATTCTATTGCTTTTGATATTTTAGTTAAGTCCGCTTTTGAAACAGTTTTAGCTAATATTTTTTTAGAGTCGGGGTCAAAATCTTGCCCATATAAAGCTTCTTTATTTAAAGTACCATCTTCATTAGAATATTTAGCTAAAAATTCTTTACCGGGTAAATTTGTAAGATCCTTGTATACTTCTGGATTTTTAGAAAGTTGTAGTAAATTTTTATTACTACTTACAATTTGGTTAGCTAATTTTTTGTCCCCTTCTGGTAGGTTTTTAAATTTTAACGCTGAATAACCTCTAAGGTCTTTAGTTAAGTCATCATTTCTTTGTGTCATTGCCTCTTTAGAATATACTCCAGAAGCAAGAACTCCTGTTTTAGCTGTAAGAGATTTACTAGCCCTGTTTAACGCGGTTTGTTCGCTTTTTTTAAAAGAAGCCGTATCATCTTCTATATTAGTAGTTATATTTGTAAGTACCTTCTTTGTACTGTCTGAAAACCTTTGAATTTGATTTTCTATATTTTTAATTTTTTGTGCTTTACCCTTGTTTGAGTCTGGCTTTGCTTTTTCTGTTGCTAATCTGATATTTAATTTTTCTAACACTTTATTGTTAAAACTTAAAGTGTTTTGAGCAGATTTTTGGAAACCCTTAGAAAGTCCTTGAAGTAGTTCAGTTATTTCGTTGTCACTTATTATAGTACCAGGGACATACTCATTGACCGCATTTTTAGCTTTTATTACTTTCTCATCATTAGGGTCTACAACATAAGCACCATAGTTAACTGAAACTGGATTGCTTTCGGTATCATTGCCTCCCATAGTGCCCGTGTTGTCTGCAGTGGTTTCTGTAGTAGATTCTGTAGTAGAGTCTGTAGTAGGTTCTGTTTGTGAATCACCTGTTATTGAATACCCTAATTTATTTGATGTTATATCTTCTATCTTTTTAAGTACATTTTCTCTACTATTGTTCCCCGCAAGCTCCATAGCATGTCCTTGCATAGTATCTAGGAAAACAGACCCGGCTCCTGTGAGGTTTTGCCCATATTTAGGACCAGCTTTAGCAGCTGCTTCGCCTCTAGCTAAATCTATTACAGAATTCCACCTGCCCATATCTATGGCACCCATGCCTTCCTGTCCTGATTCACTTTGCGCGCTTGCATCTGCTGTTACACCATTAGTTCTACCAGTAACGTTACCATTTGCGCCACCCTTAAAAGTTCTAATTTTAGGGTCTACTACTTCATTACCATCTGCATCAAGATAAAATTCAGAACTATTGAGGTCTAGACCTTTTATTTCCCCTTTTTCTCTATCTTCTTTAGTAGTACTTAATGAAGTTAGTATATTAGCGGGTAGAAGACTATGTACTTTGTCTCTACCTAAAACTTTAACTAATTGTTGATAAGTAGGAGAACTTCGTTTACCTTGTCCAAACCCATACGTATCACGGTCATTTTTTTTAAAGTCTATAAATTCTTGTTCATCTTTAAAGCCATCTAACATTGTATTATTATCTAAAGCAGATCGGTATTGAGCATCTAACGTCCCAAAAGTATCACTATAATCTTTGAACGCTTCTTGTTCGATACGATCTACTTGTTGAGGGCTGTAGTTTTTACCAAACATTCTTTGGAAAAACCCGACATCTTTACCTAATTGAAATTGTCTCTCTGCCATTACAACGCTCCGTAATTAACCATTAAATAACCAGAGCTATGTTTACTAACAGCAGTTGGTTTTATCCCTAAAATTTCTTGGGCTATAACACCGTAGGTTGGTTGTGTATCTACTCCAAGAGTTTTGGCTATGTTGTTCCAAGTCCAAGTATATAGATTGTAGCCTTTTTCTTTGTGGCTGAATTTAATGTTTTCTTTTAGATTTATATCTGACATAAAAGCTACTGCCGCTAGTCCAGTTAACATGCTGGTTCTAGAGTTTTTATACGATGTTCGGTCAGCTTGATATTGTTGCCTTCTAGCAGAATCATTACTTGCAGCAGTACCTAAAGCACTTAAGGAACTTCTATTTACCCCTTGCCCAATATTAATTAAATCAGACATAAGCATTTTGTTAGCATCATCTTGCGCTACCCTAGCATTATTCAGACCGCCGGCTAACCCTAGTGCGCCGCCACGTTGTTCAGTTCTACTTCTTTCAGATTTTAGTGCTGCAGAAGATTCAAAACCATATCTTTCCCTATTTCGTTTGCCAATATTAGCGGCAATGCTTTGTTGTTGTTTTACATCATCTGGTACTGCATCTATTAAACTAGTATCAGTTTGACTTTCCTCTATAAGGTCTAGTTCAAATGGTTGAAAATCCCTAACATAACGGTCGTATTGCCCTTTAGATACATCGGCAAGGGTTTTATCAGGGTTACCTACAGGTTGTAAAGTAGATGTAGAAGATAAATTAGGGTAGTTCTTTTTTTCTTCTACCGCAGCAGCTTTAACCGCTTCTTTAATTTGTCCCATTGGTATTCCAATCATTAGTCACCACTCCCAGACGTTTCATCAGCTGAAGGCGTACTTTTAAATTTAAAGAAGTCTTCGCCTCTATCCTGATATCTTCTAACACCGGCTTGACCTAGTTTACCCATGTTACTCATAATGTTTGTACTTCTACGTAAGCTATTACTGGCTGCACTTAAACCTTCTGATCTAGCTAGCTTAGAAGCTTGAGCTAAACCACTACTAGCATCAGCTGCTTGCCCTCGAGCCGTGCCTATAACATTACTTTTATCTTTATTTTGGAGATTTTTTGCCGTTATACTTGCCCCTAAAATATTACTTATGGCTCCTGCTGCTATATTAGCCGAAGTATCTACCCCAGAAATATTGCCATAGTCTAGCCCACCCCCGGTTAAGACTTGCATTGAATCCGCCCCTGCTCTACTACGGGCAAGGGAAGAGATATCAGCAGACTTAGCTTTATCTCGCATGTCGCGTAATAGCGGGTCATAATTTTGTTCAAAAAAACGAGCATCCGCTTGCGCAACAGAAGCTTGTATTTTTTCTGTTTCGCTAGGTTGATATTCGGATTGTTTTGGTTTACCACCCATTATAGTTCCTTTTTAAAAATCGTTGTTACTGCTTTAAATCCGTGCTTATTAGCCAGCCTGGTCCATCCAGGGCGGTTGGAATGAAACTCCATTCCTGTTATAGCGGTGTTTTGTATTAGTTCTTCTAAAAACTCAACACCCGCACCTATTATATTATACTTAGGGACGCTATAAGCAACCCAAATATATAAAGTTTTTTCTCCACCAGAGTCGTTAAGTATTGATACTATAACAAATCCAGCATAATAATCTTTTTCATACGCCATGTACAACTCAGAGCTGCCATTGCGAAGTGCTGCATATACATCAGCTGGAATCCAATCCGCGTAAGATTTACTCGTTACACGTTCTAAATCGTCTTCAATGTTTTTGTATGCAACCCTGACATCTTCGACAGGTATGTACTCAAAAACAGTGTTTCTAATAGTCCAACTCTTTGCCATAACGTCCATACCTTTTCCTAGGGCTTAGACCAGCGCCTTTATATTTTACTGTTCTTTTAACTCCGGTGTCACCACCACGTCCTTTTAATTCTGCTAATCTTATTTGTTCATTAAATAGCCCAAAAAAATCAGCGGCTGCACTTGGGTCTGTCCATTCTTTAGCTGGGATTCGTAATAATCTATACACAGCGCCATACATTAACCCATCTCTATAAGTGTTACTAAATTCAGTACTAATGCTATTACTAGTTCGAGTAGGTTTTAAAGCTACCCCCATAAGTAACTCTTTATCTGAGTTGGCTACAGGTACTAGCCAAAAACTACTAGGGGTTTTTTGTAGGTATACAGTAGGTGTTCCACCACGGTCACGCCAATCTGGAAAATTTAATTCTAAACTTCTAGGGCTAATTGGGTCTAAATCATGCCCATCATATGTTGCCCATAATACTTGATGAACTTCAGTACCAGTTGGTTGGTCAAATTCATATTCAAAAACACCAGAAACAGTGTTGATTGCATCTAAGTCATGTACATAAGCTCGGCTTTTTTCACAAAACTCTATAGTTGCTGAACGTAAATTAGACTCAATTAGAGAGTCTGGACAACCTGGTACATAGGGTAGAATATCCCTTATTAAACTATCAAAACTAGCCATTCGTTACTCCTTGATTAGGTTCCATAGCTTGTTGCACTATTTGCCCTCTTGCTAAACTTTGAGTAAAAATTTGGTAGTGGTTACCAGCTCTTTGTTGGTTACCTGCAAATTCTGCATCTTTTAAATATGCTCTATACAAAACAAAATTCATTAAAGCATTAGCAAAAATATCATCTACCTGTATTAAAGTACTAGCCGCGCCAATGCTAGTTGGGTTTTTTGAATATACTACTTCTACAAAAGCGTTACCAGCCACTCCGGGGTATACATAAAACTTTCTTGGGTCATCCCCATCAAAAATGTAATGTTTAACAGAAGTACCATGAACCGCATCTCCTGTTACAGTAGGGTCATGCCAATTAGGTTCGGTTGAATTTAAAGAATCTTCAGTTACTACTCTAATACTTCTAGCGCCTGTAGAACTAGAAGCCGTGCCCGACATATTACGTACTACTTTAATTAGTCGTAACCCATCGCTTGGTATTGATTGTTCGGTACCTGTAGCTAACTGTACATTACTATGTGTTGCAGTTGCATCTGGTCTTATGTTTGCAATTTCTCTTTGAGCGTCACTTAAGTAATCAAACAGCTCGCCGTCTGTCCAACGGACACCGGTATTATCTTGTAATACATTACGTACCCTGGAGAGGATGTGTTGTGCTTGTAATGTACCCGCCATTTAATTTACTTCTTTTTTATTGGTTTCTCTTTAACTGGAGCTTCACCATCTTCCCACGCTTCATTTACATCTGGCGTAGTAGGGTCATCTGCTTTCAGTTGTCCTTTTTCGTTTCTTGCCCTTACCGGTTTTTTAACTTCTTCTTTTACCTCGGTAGCGCCTGCTTGCATACATGCATACGCAATATATGAAGGGAATTCTCTTACTTCTCCTGCAGCTATTCTGACTGCATCACCTGTTGTTAGGGATACATATAAATCTGTTGTTGATGTTACTTTCATTCTTTCCATTTCTTAACTCCTGTATTGTAAGAAAGGGGTGGCTATCGCTAGCCACCCAGTTCTAATTAAAATGCGCAATCAACTCTGATTACACCAAAGTCTTCGTCCTGACCGGAAATGTCAGAATTGTAGACTGGCTTTTTAAGGCCCATTATCTTACCGATAGAGATACCGTTTTGGTTTCCGTAGTCGAAAGTATCTTCAACTATTTCTGGTAAACCGATATCTGCCATAGCAAGTGATTGAGCTCCACAGAACAAGCAAGCGGCAAAATCAATGTCGCTACCTGAACCACCTTTCTGAGAACCTGAAGTTCCTTGAGAAGTGTTTGGAACGTGTCTGAACTCATGAACCATAACACCGTCAACCATTAAGCTAGAAGACCCAGCAAATAGTTCGTTGTTTGGCCCTCTGATCCCAGCGCTTCTTACGTTTGATAAGAAGTCTGAATCCAGTTTAAGGTCAGCCATTACTTGTGGAGTAACAAAAAGATGGAACATCTCTTCATTACCTGCGCCTCTCATACCTCTAATGTACTGGTCTTTAGCAAAAGCTTTTAACTGGACAATGTTTTTGTAAGACATTGTGTCAGCAGCCACTAAAGCAGAAGTATCACCAGCAACAATACCACTTGTTGCGTCGACTCTTCTGTGACGGTTAGATGTAGGAGCAGTGATGTCAGCATTAAATGCTAAATCAGACAAATTAGCACCAGAACCTAAAGCAGGTCTCGTAGCAGCAGAACCACCAATATTGTTGTTCTTTCTGTTATACGAAATACCAGCCATAGTTAAGAATGCTAACTGATCCATACGATCCGCCATTGCGTATGCAAGTGCGTCTCTTGAGTGCTCACGGAAGTTTACAACAGATTTTTGATCCGCAAGACGACCCGAAAGTCTGTTTGCAAATCTCATTTGATCTAATTGTACGACGATGTCGAACGCTCTTAGTGCCTCTTCATTACCTTCAAGAGTATTGTCTCCAACGATACCGTCACCAGTCATGTCAGCAAGAAGTGTTAAAACAGCTCTTGCGCCTTTTTCTGATTGAGTAAGTTCAGATATGCTCTGAACCATTGCGTTGGGTCCACTACCCGCAAATTGGTTAATGAAAGACATGTTACGAGCAACACGCCAAAAATCACGAGACCAGATAGTAAGCTGTTCACTAGTCAACGCGTTAAAGTTTGTATTAGCCATTATGGCCCTCCAAATAAAATTATAAAAAAATAACCAATCGCTATTTGGGGCGATATCCCGTATACCCTTTATCGTTGGGATACGATATCGTTAGTTTAACGAGCACGACCTCGAACAGTTAACGTCGTTGCAGACGAATTTTTACGATGTTTATACTGAACGATCAGTTGTTGGATATCGTTCCAACCAACGAATTCTTAAATAGTATACTATTCTTTAATCAAAGTCACCACGTAATCTTCGTAAAGTATCTTCAGGTAATGCTTTAAATTCATCATCTGAAAGTACATTTATATCTACTACTTTTTTATTTTTAGCCGACTCACCTTTCATTTCAGGTGGTTGCGCTTGTGAGGCTTCTACTTTCTTTTTAACTGTAGCTTTTTGTTTGCGTTCTTGAACTGCTTTAGTTAATTTAGGAGCGGGGTCCGCTTCTGTAGAAATATCGCCTTGTAATAACTCCGGTTTCTTGCTTAGTAAAGTTACTTCAGTAGCTTTAGCAAGAGAATCAGCAGCGCCATAACCTTGATATATAAAAGCATCACGTAATTCCATGACTTCACTAGTTAGTTTTTCGTCATATGACTTACTTTTTTCATTAAATATTGGAAAAACTTCCATTATTTCAGTAGCTTTTTGGGCTAATTCATGTTCTTCCCTATCTTGTTGGACAGTTTGACCCATTTTGTTCTGCATTTCAGACATTATTTGATCGCGTTCTGCGTTTCTAATTTCTTGTCTAACTAAAGCTGCTTTATCGGTTTCGCCTTCTAACACTAGGTCCTGGTATTCTCTTTCTTTTATAGTAAAATCATACGCCGGAACTTCTGGTGTATCTTTAGCTTCACCTTCAATATCTTGTAGTCTTTTTTGCATCTCTTTATTTTTAGCAAGTACTTCATCTAATCTAGATTTAGGAACCATAGGAGCTTTAGCTTCTACTTCTTCTACTTCTTCTACTTCTGCATCTCCTTCCACTGCTTCCACAGGTTGCTCATCATCTCCTTGTAATGCTTCTGGTTCTGTTGTCTCTGGAAGTTCTTCTGGTTCTGCAACTTCAACTTCTTCTGTTTGCTCCTCTGCAACTTCTTCTGTTGTTTCTTCTGCAACAACTTCCTCTTCTGTTGTTTCTTCTTCAACCTTTTCCTCCTCGGTCTCAAAATTTAAATCTACTTGAAAAGGTGCAACCTCTTCTTCTGTTTTCTTTTCTCCGCCGGGCATACTATCAAACATTAGTTCGTTAGTATCTTTATCATTTTTATCTTTAGCCATTATTTACCTCCTGATGGTTTCATAGCTGCAGTAGCAATTTTTGCTGCTGCTTGGGTTTCAGTCTGTCCTTTTCTCATATCGTTAGTTACCGCTGATAACTGACGACGGAGATCAAGTTCTTGTTGCTTCATTTGCATTTTACTTTGTAGCTCAGCTACTTTAATTTGTGGGTCAGCAGCAGTTTCTTGAGCTTTTGCCATATTAAGTTGAGATAGAGATTGTAGGTTTTGTACTTCTGCTTCCATTTTAGCAATCTCCAATTGTACTTTTTTAATTTCAGCTTCTGCTTGAAAAGCTTGAATCTGTGCTTGTTGTTCAGATGGTGGTTCCATACCTTGCATTATACGTATACGTTGTGCAACTTCGCCTTTTTTAGCTAAGTGTGAATAATCAACAATTAGGTCGTCTGGGATTGGTACTCCTACTTGACGTAATGAAATAGCCTCAGCAAATTGTACTTCATCATAATTATCCCTAGCTGGCATTGTACCTACTACTACTTTGTATTCGCCTAAAGTTAAGTCATTAATTATTTCGCCTTCTGCGCTAACTTCATTTACTACAACAGGAACTTCAGGTTTCATTGGGTCTTTTTCGTCAGTAATTTGTATTAAACGTTCTTCAGTATAATATTGTTGTACAACTTTTAAAATATGTTCAGCTAGATATTGTCTAGTCTTTTGTAAATTATCTAAAGGTACTTGAATCATCAAGACACCTCTATTTTGTTTTGCTTGTATAGCAATACCTGATACTTCAGCACTATCCGTACCTAACATAGCATCACTAATACCACTAATAGCTTTTATATTAGCCGCAGCTTTTTGCCCTAAACGATCTAACCCTGAAGGTATTTGATTTGGCGGTATTTTCGCTGGTGGTGAAGACCCACGATTAAATTCTAATACTAATCCAGTTTCCGCACCGTGTTCTTCTAAATCATCGGCCGTCATACCTTGTAATGAGCCTGTTTCTACAATCCACCCACTGTTAGCTGTAGTGTTAACAATGTGTAGTTCTTGAGAACTAATTTTATTTAACTGTTCTTGTGGGGATATTAAGTTTCTTACCATACCAAATGGTCTACCTCTTCGCCAGTATGGGAAATAAGGGACAATAGTAAAAAAAGTATATGGAGACCAGTCATCATGTAACACAAGTTTATCTGCAGTCACAGTCCAACGTACTTTACGGTCTTTTCTAGATAACATGTCTAAACCATAGTCATCAGCGAATTTTTCAAGCTTGCGTTTACTCCAACTAGTAGGTACAGGTCGCATGTCACCAGTTACTCGGTCAACATAATAAGTACAGTCTTTAAGTTGGTAATATTGCCTTTCAATAACTCTAACAGAACGTAACTGTCTGTTTTCTTCTGGGTTAGTTGTACTGCTTTGGTTGTATTCTACGCCTGAGTAAGTATCACCATATCGAGTTTCTTCATATTCAACAGAATCTTGACCCATAGTATTGCCATACTCTGCGGCTACTCTTAATTCATCGGCTTTCTTTTGCCCATATTGTTCTTCAATCTCATCTAAACTCATCCACTTGGTTTCAAATATTTCATTCCAAGTTTTTGGGTCATATTCTTTTGCATCTGGATCAATTAGGATATCTAATGGGTCTTTAGTAGTTATACGTACTTCACCCTGTATGTGATCGTCAAAATCTATTCGAACATCAAAATAACCACGATCTTGAATAAGACCATCAGCAAATACTTGAGATTCTAACCAATCTAGCTTATTAGTATCAGCAATGTGCATATATAGTTTACTTAGTACATCAGCAATTTCTTGCGTACCATTACCTTTTGGTTTAAAACTAACATCTGCTCTTCGAGTACTTTGTTCCCCTAACACAGTGTTAACGGTGGGTAGTATTGTATTAATTGTTAAGGCTGGACGTCCTTCATCGTCTAAACTAGCAACATCAGCAGGGTCCCACTGATTACCACGATAAAACGCATCACATTTTTTTGCGGTTTCAACATATTCTAGGTGTCCATTGTCACGCGCGCGCTCGTAACGTTCGAATTGATTGGAAGCGATTAAATGCTCCTCTTCTTTACTTAATCTTTTTTTCTTCTTGCTGTAATCCATTAAGAACTCATAGCGCTTTTAGTTTTTTTATCTCCTTTAGCAATAAACTTTAGTTTATCTCGCCAAGAAGGTTCATGTTCTATTCTTTCTACAAAAGTAGCAAATTCTGTCATCATCAGTCCAATCCAGGCTAGCGCATCTACTTGGTCATCATGTACACCATTAGGAAAACGCAAAAGTTCCGCAATAAGCGGTCCTACCCATACTGGGTCTTGCGGAAAGTATACCATGCCTTGTTGCATCCTACCTTGAATCGCACGTGCTCTTGCTTCTTTATCTCTTCGACCTACTTTTAAATCTTTAAAGTAAGCTTCGTTAAGTCCACGTTCGCGTACACGTTTCTGTAAAAAAGGTCCTAATGCCATCTCTATATGTCCTTTCTCTATACCTACAACATGGGGTCGCCAAGTCTCATATAGATCAAGGATTTGTTCGACGAGTTCAAAACCATCGTACTTTCCTCTTACACAATCAACTACATATAAATTATCGTATTCGTCAACTCCAACAACTAGTCCAACGGAGTAGTCATTACGTTCGCGTTGACCAATGGCCAAATCCCATGCGCAGTAATAGCGTAATCTGTCTAAGTCTACTTCATCTTCTCCGTAATACCTAATCATTTCTCGGTTGAAGTATTCACCTTCATCGTTGACTGGGTTCTGCTGATACAGAGCTGACCAGTCTCTTGGACCTACCGCTTTTTGAATCTGCGTCAGAGCCTCGGCACTATATCTTTCTGGGTGAAGCGCTTCGCCTTGCTCCCTAAATTCTTCGTCTTCTTCTGCTAAAGCTGGATACTTAACAACTTCCCACTGATCGGCACCGCCGGCTCCTGCTTGTAACAAACGTCCAGCTAAATCATCATCATGCCATCGGGTTAAAATTACTAGTACACCGCCTCCTGGTGCTAACCTTGTGTAAGCAGTTGAGGTATACCAATCCCACACAGACTCTCGATTGTGTTCGGATTCAGCATCCTCTCTGTTTTTTACTGGGTCGTCGATGACTAACACGTGCGCACCTTTACCGGTAATACCACCACCGACACCAGCAGCTACATAACCACCGCCCTTGGTTGTATTCCAAGATTCCACGGACTGCGAACTAGGGTCGAGCGATACTCCAGAAAAGACATTTTTAAAATTAGGCTCTCTTAATTGTTGACGGACCTTACGACTAAAGTTCATGGACAACGATCCAGAGTAGGAACAACTAATAAATTCATGTTCAGGATTCTTACCTAAATGCCAAGCTGGGAAGGCAACAGAAGCTAAGGTAGATTTACCATGTCGAGGTGGCATAAACAACATTAGTCTTGGTGACTTCTTATCATTAACATCTTGACTAAATTTTTCAAGTCTTAGACAAATATCTTTATGTACCCAACCTGCTTGATAGTCTGAATTAAATCTTTCAACAAATGGTAATAAGTGCTTACGTGATAAAGCTCGTAAAGCTAATTCTTTTTGGGCTTTTTCTTGGTCACTTTGTTCTTTAGTTTGAACTTCGGGTTCTTCAACCTTTTTTGGTTCAATACGTTCTGCTTCATCGGCTTTACAGTAGACACAAATACCATCAGAACTTGGGAATAGGGTATCTGGGTGTAACGCTTTACACGTTGTACATTCAGTCTTCTTTATTTCCATCTTTTTTAGGCATTAAGTATTGGTTATCTGTTCCGGCTATTCTTAACAACTCAGCATCAGGTAGTTTTTCTAACTGTTCAACTGCTCTGTCTAGATTAATATTAATTTGAGTAGCATGTTCTGGAGCAAATAGACCGTGGAGCTTGCACAATGAATCGGTAATAACTTTTTCTTCGGTTGCGGTTGCTGATTTACGGTGCGCTTCTAAGTACATAGAAGTAGCTTGTTGTTTATCGAATTTAATTTCTTCTTTAAACTCATCACGCATCTTGGCCACCATCTTTTGTACAGCAGGTTTTTTAAATACCTTATATATATGTTCGTTATCTCTGTAGCCAGCGGCACGACCAGCGGCAGCTTTAGACATACCACGTAAATGAAATAAAATAAGACGTTCTTCTTGGACACTTAGCTCATTTAGTTTTACATCTGCGTAAGGATAATGAGACTGAAGCTCAGCCCTTTCTTGGTCAAAATTTTCTGTGTTATCAGTCATTTTCTTTGAATTCTACTATATTTTTACACCACCAGTACAAAAGGTCTTCACTTAAGGTGTGTTTTATTATATTTACTCTGCTACAAACTAGCTGCAAATTGCTCGGTATATACCAAACTTGTGGGTCAATCCTATCAATAGATGCGTTCAAATCTTTTTTACCTTGCCCATCCTTATGATATGTCATATATAAATTAGTTAGTGCACATTTGCCGGATTGTTTATCCCAAAGAAGTATTAAATCTTCTGCTTCAATCTCCCAGACTACATTATCATTCTTAGTACGCGAATACTTTAGGTGGTGATAAAGACTTTTCAAATATGCTTCGGGTGTTTTGCTTTTACTTTTGTTCCTTTCGGTAGTACGGCATGAAATACAACGGGTTCGATAAAAAACTCCTTTAGCATTAGACGACTTAAATTTCTCTTTGGGGAACGATTTACTGCATCCCGCACATTTCTTTGTGCTCATGCTTAGCTAGTGTATAGGAATAAAGCAATTAATAAAAACAATAAAAAATTCATCTGCATTAAGTGCTTGCTATCCATACTCATCTACTCTATAGGGTAAATATTTTTTTGTAAAATTTTTTTCAAAAAATATTTTGTCTATATCACTCACACAGGGTCTACTATCATCAACATTTG
>Ga0209337_1001593_pt1 | contig 17099 bp, 14 predicted proteins | sample LinPmetageLP53_FD_184044 | JGI IMG/M metagenome (GOLD analysis project Ga0209337, IMG submission 184044) | Marine viral communities from the Pacific Ocean - LP-53 (SPAdes) (version 2) | ecosystem: Environmental > Aquatic > Marine > Oceanic | place: Pacific Ocean | collected 2010-02-08 | reverse complement strand
ACCAATATCTTTGAGTCCAAGAAATGGAGAAGATAGAATAGAAACTTATGTATGGAAACTATATCGTACAGAATGGACAGATAAAATATCACCTGGTGAATATCTTGTAATAGTAGGAACAGACCACGATAGGAGACCATCCAAATCAAACTTATCAATAAAAGTAGATGTACTATGACAATAAAATACTTACCAATCTTATTATTAATAAGTGTTGTACATTCCCAAGATGTTAATCAAACATCAAAAATTAAATCATCTACATTCAGAGGTACGCCCTGTGATGATACCGAATACAGAAATTCTAATGGAACGCCTAATTGGAAAAACTACGGAAGATTTTTATCCGAATGTGATTCCTTATCAACAACTTATTTTGATGCTGAGTTTGCTGAAATGGATAAAGTTAAACGAAGAGAACAAGCAACAAAAGATAGTCTTGAACAAATAGAAATAGCAAGTATGGATATAGACGCTGAATTAGATATGGATGCTATGTGGGATAATACGATATGGCAAGAGATAGAAGAAGTCGGTGAAACTATATATGGTGAAGTCGAGCAAGTAACTTCAGTTGCTGGTGTTCGTGGAGCTGAAGCAGAAGATGAAGCACTAAGTTATTTATATTATAGAAGAAGTATGAAAGGTATTGCTATGATAGACTTACAGAGAGCATATGGTAAATTAAAAAATACAAAATCCGAAATCATTAAAACAAATCCAAATCATCCAAAATTAAAAAAAATAAACTTTTTAATATTAGAACTTGAAAATAAAATAAATAAATCGTAAAATCTCCTAAAAAGTCGTGTTGTTTCTGATAATTTAAGATATCTATTATTGGGAGATGATGACACTCCCAATAGAATAATAGTAACTTATCATTTTAAAATAGGAGACACACATGAAGCGATTAATGTGTTTGTTTTCAGCAGTATTAATGGGCTTCGTTTTTGCCCAAGACGTATCACGATTACACACACAACCACAACCAAAAAAACCATTCAAACTCACATACTACGATATCAGACAATATATAGTTGAACAGAATCCACAAGGTAGAATAATTGTAGATTTTTTTATCAATGAAAAGGGAGAAGTAGAGGATCCAAATATTACGGATACTTTTAATATTAATCTTAATGCAGTAGTATTGGCCAAGTTAAACGAAACATCTTATTATCCTGCTACTCAGAATGGAGTACCAGTTAAAATAAGATACACCTTACCAATAGTGTTCAAATGATTGAATACTTTATATTAGGAGTTTTGGCACCTATCTTTCTAAATCTTATGCACTTATGCGTAGGAGTCTATGTTGTATTACAACGAGGAAATATGATGTCGTTAGGATTTACTTGTGTGGGATTTATAACCAAAACCATAGGGATATTATTTCTCACTTGGTTAGGAATAGTTAAGTTTAATATGGACTTCCAAATCTATGTTCCACTATTAACATTCTTTTGGTTCTTTACCCATATAGTAGAGGCTTTCGTAATTAATCATTATATGAATGAGAATGTACCAAAATGGTTACAAGAATTACAACTCAATTAACAAATAACTATTGAGCAAAAAAAAGGGGAACTAATGTTCCCCTTTTTCATTATCCGATAATAGCTATTTACGAAATAAACCCACCAACACCAATAAAGCGACTAATCCAGCGAAACCGGATTCGCCGAAGTTATTTATGATTGATGTCAGGTTACCAATAACATTTACGCCAAAGATTCCACTCCCAAACAATACTTCGCTTACAGCTCCTATTGCTATGAAAGAGGCGAGTAGTTGAGCGATATCGTCTACCCAACCTTTGACTAATGTGATGACTTCCTTCATTAGTTATCTCCCGTTATTTTTTCTTATCATTTAACAAAAAAGGATACTTAACTTCCGTTTTCTGTGTCGAATAAAATCCGACATATATAATTATAATATATACACATTTTCGGTTAGCAATATATATGCATGAAAATTTATGTAATTTTTATGATATTTTATATTTATATAAGAGTTATAACATCTATTTTTAATACAATACAAGGAAATCAAAATGAGTCAGGATTACGAATTATTTGAGGGTAAATCACTATCATCATTATTCAAAGACATTTACGATAATTCCAAACATAATAAAACACAACTTGAGATATTAGTCAAGGAAGTTGCTGGATATATTAAGGATGGGGATATGGCTATTCAGTTAATCCCTATGATAAAAGAATATTTGGAAATCAATGTAAAAAATGATGAACAACTTGTTAAATTAGCAACTGTTGTACAGAGATTGATTGCAGCAGAAGCAAAGGGTGGAAGTGAATCAGAGTATGGATTATCGGAAAAGGAAAAAGAACAATTATTAACAAGTATAGATGATGTGGTTGTGGACTTACAAAAAAAATCAGACAACATAACAAAAGATATTACTACGGCTAAGGAAAATTAATGGCTTGGTCACTATTTAAGAAAGACGATGCTATCGTTCAAGGTGACGGGCCTGTTACTGAACGAGAAGTACGAAAGATAATATCACAAACTCCGGCACCTGAATTTTATGAATTAGAGGCTGCTGAAGTAATTGAATGTTATCTCGATGATGAAGATTTACCATATGTTCCCGAGACGGGCGAAAGAGATTATAGTAAGTATGGATTTGTAAAATGTAGAATGATACTTAGTAGTAATGGAGTACACGATACAGTAGAGGCAGGACCTATGGATTCAGATATTAGGTCTTATCCTTATCCTGGTGAATATGTAATCATTTGTAAATATATTGACCAATTTTTTTGGAGTCAAAAATTAAATTTACGGAATAGATCAGATTCCAATATACTTCCTGGTTTAAGTAATGTACAACATGCATTTGCAAAAGAAGATTATAAAACTAATTTACCACCGATAGAAAACACTCAAATAAGAGCACTTAATGCGGAAGAGGGTGATATAACTCTTGAGGGTAGATTTGGAAATTCAATTAGGTTAGGTAGTAATGTTAAACAAATTAAAACAAAAGATGGTGTAGATGAATCTACTGGAAAGTTTTTTTCACCAAGTGTAATTATAAGAGCAGGTCAAGGTCAAACTGAAACGGCCAGATTTAAACCTGTAAAAGAAAATATAAATTTAGATGGTAGTTCCTTATGGATGACAACTAACCAAACTGTACCACTTGAACAACATAAAAGTAAAATTCAAGATGTTGATCCTAAAACATTTGACGGAAAACAAATATTAATAAATACAGATAGGATAGTTTTTAATTCCAGAAAAGATGCATATTTATATTCATCAAATGATATAAATTTAATTAGTAAAAATAGAATTGTATTGGAGGGACATGAAAGAGTTTATCTTGGTAATGCTCCCAAAGAAGGTGAAAGTGTTGGGTGGGCAGGACCTAGCGACAATCCATCAATTCAACCGGCACTAAAGGGTGACCAAACAATGATAATTATTGAGGCATTGATTGGATATATAAAAGAATTTGCAGTTGGTATTATGCCGGCTAAAGGTACTTGTGTAAATTTTGTAATTCCAATATCAGATATAAACACATCTGCCGCTGGTTTAATTTCAAGTTTAAATTCATTAAAAACTCGATTAGATGAACCAAAAAGTGATGTAGTATTCGTAGGGGATAAGAGGTAATATAGATGCCAGTAAAATGTAGATCAATCGGTGGACAGAGAGTAACATTGGGACCAGGAGAACCAATAATACCTGGATGCGAACTTATAGATGGAAGTGGAATCTTTGTAAACAAAGAAGAATTTCCAATGATGTTTGCGGAAGTAAATGGTGTGGCAGGTGATAATGGTGCAGTAGTAATATGGCCTGATACGGGTAATGATTTACTTCAATATGGTAATGGAGAAACAGTTCCAGCTGGTACGGTACTTCATGTTGGGTGTGTAATAGAAAATGGTGAATTAAAATGTGCACCATATACTACACAAGACACTTCGGTTTCAGCTGGTAATGATGGTAGTAAAAAAACAAGTGGTGAAGATATAGATGGTGAAACTGATAGAGGTGGATTTTGTGCTGGTTCAGGAAATGTATATGATACATCAAAAGATGAAGATTTTCTTAATCAATTAGTAAATTTTGAAATACCAGATTTAGAAGCATTTGCACTAACTGGATTTACTGCAAAAATACAAGAGATGATGGGTAAACTTAACGCCGTATTAGGTAAACTAAATGGTGAAGTAGATAAGATAATGGCTAAAGCTGTTATTGATCCTGAAGATGTTTGTAGACCACCATTAACAGATATTATACGAAACCTTTTAAAATTAATGGCAGCCATAATGAAAATTATGCCTGTACTACAAAAGATAATACAAGTTATAAAAGTTATTAGAAAGGTCATAAAGTTAGTTAGAAAGATTTTAAAATGGACACCACCATTTGTTGTACCGATTATTGAAGCATTAATGAAGGTATTAAACATTATGGGATTAGTAGATATGTGTGTTTCAATATTAATAAAAACAGTTGGAAGATTTACAACAATAATACCAATATTACAAGCACAACTAATGAGTATTTTAGCACAATGTGCAGGACAAGTTGCCGGTGAGATGACCAAAGAGGAATGTGAAGCAGCTGGTGGTACTTGGATAGAACCACAAGACTTAGCAGATTTACAAGATATGTATGAGAAGATATCGGATGGATCAACAAGTTTAGATGTAGATGAAAGTATAGGGTTCTGTTCCATAACAGAACATTTAGATAAAAAATCCTGTGAGGATGCAGGTGGTGTTTGGACTGATTTAGATACAGACACAGATTTTGATGATGTAGATACTTCCGCTTTATCAGATGAATTAGCAAAACAAATGGAAGAGTTGGATAGGTGTTTCGCAGACAAAGACTTAGAACCCTATCTAAGAGGTTTTTAAAAAAAGGAGATAATAACCATGAAGAAACAAGAACTAATAAAGATAATTGAATTAGTAGTTCGCAAAGAAGTGAAGAAACAGGTAAATGAGATATTTATTAAAGAGAATAAAAAAGTTCATGAGCCATCATTAACTGAATTAGTTTCAGAACCAATCACTCAAGTTGCAACCAAACCTAAAAAGGCAGTACACTACACGGATAATCAAGAACTGAATAGAGTTCTTAATGAAACTGCAGGTGGAGTTCCACAAGGTGAAGGTGGATATGAAACTATGGGTGGGGGAACTTATGATACTTCAAAAATGGGTGAACTTTTAGGATATGGAAATGTGGCAGATAAAGAAACTAAACGAAAAGTTGCAGCAGTTGATACGATTAAAAAGGCTGGTGTGAATGTAGAACAAGTTCCTGACCATGTTCAAAATGCATTAACTAAAGATTATTCTAAAGTAATGAAAGCTATTGAACAGAAAAAAGGTGGAACGAACTTTCGTCCATAGTGAGGTAAATAATGGCATTAGATAAAAAGTTTTTAAAGTATAAACTTGAAAAAATTAAAAATGATAGAATATTTAAAGACCAAGATACAGAAACCAAACGGAGAATAAGAAAAGAAAATGCTGAAGTTGCTAAGGAAGAAGCAGACGCTATACATTCTTATTTAACTGGAGAAGATGAGGTAGATAAACTTGATAATCAATCTTTCTTAGAGAATAGAGCACCAGGTAATTTGTTTTTAATACCGAAAAGAGTTACGAGAGGAAAGAAAACTGAGTGGCAAGGTGATTTAAATATCAGACAAGTTCAGTCTGATCCTAAAACTAAAAGGACAACACTATCAAGATTATTAAAAAGGTTTAAGACTATATCATCTGCAAATCTTGATTCGGCCAAACAGATAAAAATATTTGGAAATATTTTTAAGAAGTTAAATATTATTTTTAATATGACAGAATTAAGAATTGATGGTATTATAAATTCAATAGGATATAGAACACGAGTAGGTAAAGAAGAACATACAGGAATATCAGAGGACTTTAGAGTAACCGATACTACTGAAAATACAGATGGAACTCTATCATATGTTCGTAAAAGAATTATAGTAAAGAACGGATTAATTGTCGGACAAGAGATAATAAATCAATAGGAGAATGTAAATGGGAGCTAGAGAAAAAGATTTAAATCCAGATGTCTTTATAGGACTTGAACTTCCTATGGGATATTCCGATACTGGTTTTTTTAAACAAACTAAAACTACACTCCAACAGGCAAGACATAATATTATTAATTTGTTAAAAACAATTCCAGGTGAAAGACTTGGACAGCCAACATTCGGTTCAAATCTACATACCAAATTATTTGAGCCAATGACAGAAGATTTTAATGATGAATTAGAAGATTCTATTAGAACATCATTAAATAAGTGGTTGCCTTATATAAACATTAAAAAAGTAGAAATAAAACAACCAGAATATAATGTTAATAGAGTAAATATTGCAATAGATTTTGGATTAGCGTTTGAACCCAATAGATTTGAAAGTGTTTCTATAAATTTTGATCAGTTTGAATCAGCCGTGAAACAATAGGAGAATATAAATGGCTAAGAAGAGTGTCAGTAAAGACGTAAAATATTTAAACAAAGATTTTTCTGCGTTCAGAGATGGATTGATTGAATTTTCAAAAACTTATTTTCCAAATACCTATAATGATTTTAATGAATCAGATCCAGGTATGATGTTTATAGAAATGGCATCATATGTCGGTGATACATTATCATATTATATGGATGAGCAATTTAAAGAAAGTATGTTATCTTTTGCGGAAGAAAAGAAAACTATATATGAAATTGCACAAGGATACGGATATAAACCAAAACAATCATCTCCTGCTTCTGTAATTCTTGATGTGTACCAAACTGTACCTGCACGAACTGATATAACAGATTCAGATGGGAGACGACCACCTGATGAAGATTATTGTCTTAATATTTCTGCGGGAATGAAAGTAACTTCTAACAATGGAACTTTGTTTAGAACTGTAGATGATGTAGTATTTTCAGATTCAAGTTCTATGAGTCCACGAAACGCTTCTATAGCAGAAGTTGATGATGAACAGAATATTTCTAAATGGTTACTACGAAAATCAGCTAAAGCTGTTAGTGGAGAAGTTGCTACTGAATTTATAACTGTTGGAGAAGCTGAAAAATATAAAAGAATAGCTCTGGCACAATATCCAGTATTAGAAATACTTTCAGTAACAGATAGTGATAATAACACATATCATGAAGTTCCATTTTTAGCACAAGATACGGTATATGCAGACTTTCAAAACAATACAAAAAATTCACCTGACTTGGTTGAGGGTAGAAATTTTGCACCTTTTCTTTTAAAACTTATAAAAACATCTAAACGATTTAAAACTTATATAAGACCAGATGGTAAGTTGGAAATGAGGTTTGGTTCAGGAGTATCATCTACTTCAGATGAAGAACTTATTCCAAACCCATCAAGTGTTGGTTCTAATTTACCAGGAACACCAAGTTTTCTTGATACAGCATTTGATCCTGCTAATTTTTTAAATACAGAAACATATGGTCAATGTCCAACCAATACAACTCTTACAATTAAGTATTCGTATGGTGGTGGGATAGAAGATAATTCACCTTCCAATTCAATTATTAACATTACTGAAAAGTCTGCAGTAGTAGATAGTTCATCTGAATTAAATGCAAGTTTAGAAACTCAAACATTAAATTCTGTAGCAGTTTTAAATCCAAATCCAGCAACAGGTGGTAGTGGAGCTGAAACACTTGAGGATGTTAGAACAAATGCACTTGGATATTTTCAAGCACAAGGAAGGGCAGTAACTAAAGATGATTTTATAACTCGTGTTTATTCATTACCAGCAAAATATGGTAATGTTGCAAAAGCGTTTATGTTACAAGATGAACAAGTTGCGGGAACAGGCCAAAACACAGGTGATCCAACATTTCAACCTAATCCATTAGCATTAAATATTTATATGTTAGGATATGATGGTAATAAAAAATTAGTTCAATTAAATAACGCTGTCAAAGAAAATATACAAATTTATTTATCTCAATATAGAATGATGACAGACGCAGTACAACTTAAAGATGCTTTTATTTGTAATATAGGTCTTGATTTTGCAATCTATACCAAAAGGGGATTTAATAAACATGAAGTGTTATTAAATTGTGTAAATAGATTAAAAGAATATTTTAATATAGATAGGTGGCAAGTTAATCAACCTATAATTTTAGCAGATATAGTATCTGAAATATTATCAGTTGAAGGAGTTGCTACAGCAGTCAAACCTCGTGAAGATAGTGAAGAACTAATTCAAATAAATAATAAGTGGGGAACACAAGGAACTCGTATTTATTCTGATAACATATACGATGTAACATCCGCAACATTTAATGGAGTTGTTTATCCGTCAGTAGATCCTGCAACATTTGAAATCAAATACCCTGATAATGATATTCGAGGTAGGGTAATGGGAGACTTATAATGCATTATTTTGAATACGCAACAATAGATACAACATTATATGAAGTAAGTTCAAGTATGAATACTGGACTCGATGAGATACTTGAAGTCAGAAAAGATATGAATGCAGATGGTTCTGTTATTCATACCTCAAGAGCATTAATTAAATTTAGTACAGATTTTATATCAGACTCAATTAATTCAGGTTTAATAACTTCATCATCAAGAACAAGATTTTATTTAAATTTATACGATGCTAATTCAGAAGCATTAAATGTATCACAAACTTTATATGGATATCCTGTAAGTCAATCTTGGGAAATGGGTAGTGGATATGCACAATCTAATCCTATCATAGAAGATGGAGCCAGTTGGAAATGGAGAGATGGGGTTACTCGAAAAACTCAATGGAATGAAGTTTCACAATCAGGAGGAACTTGGTATAGTGGAAGTTCATATGAAGCATCTCAATCATTTAACCATGAACCTGCTGATTTAAGAATGGATGTAACTGATATTGTGTGGAAGTGGCATCATGGAACAATTCCAAATGAAGGATTTATGATAAAGAGAAGTGGTAGTATTGGTAATGTAGATTCGAATGTAGAAGAAGGAAATACTACAAGATATGGAAATTTTATTTTCTTTAGTAGAGAAACAAATACAATTTATCAACCCAAGTTAGAAGTAGTTTGGGATGATTCATCTTGGTCAACTGGTTCACTATCATCATTAAGTTCCGATAATTTACAAGATATGGTCGTGTATATGAGAGGGTTGAGACCAGAATATAAAGAAAATTCAATAGTAAAATTTAGAGTCAATGGTAGAGAAAGGTTTCCTGAGAAAACGTTTTCTACAAGTGGATATTCAACAGGATACACAACCGTAAAAACTTTACCAAGTGGAAGTTCATTTTATGAAATTAAAGACGCCTATAGTGAAGAAGTTGTTATTCCATTTGGAAGTGGTTCTAAACTTAGTTGTGATTCAACTGGAAACTATTTTAATTTTCGGATGAATGGGTTACAAGCAGAAAGATTTTACAGAATAAATTATAAAATAGTTAGTGGAAGTGGAACATCAGATGAAACTGTAGAGTTTTACGATGAGAAACATTCATTTAAAGTAGTGAGATAAAAGATGCCATATTCAAAAGACGAATTAGAAGAACTACCATTCTATCAGAGTATTACAAGTAGAGATGAAGTTAAATATTTAGAGATGATAAATAAGAAAACTGAAGATGGTCAAATTGTAGATGGTATTTTAAAAGATAAAAAGGGTGAGAAAATTATATTATTTGAAAAAATAATACCAGGACAAGGAACTGATGAATCAAGTCATCCTCAAAATCACACTATACAATGGAATGAAAAGTACTTTAAGTATGAACGAACAGAAGAAATTAATAAAATAATCAAAAGAGAATTTACGGAATTCTAATGGCAACTAAAAAACAACTTACACTCGATCCTGTTTCAGGAAAGTTATCAAGATTATCAGAAAAAGATTTACCATTAATTGCAATTGATGGGTTACATGATGGTGATCCTGTATTACCATTTGGTACATCACCAAAGGACATAATTGAATATTGTGTTTATGATACTGATGATAATTACATAGCCTCAGGAGAACTTCAATCACCCTTACCTCAACATTTAGATGTAGGTGCTCATGTTAGAAATCTTGGATATGAACGAGGGGTATACAAAGTAGTATATAATTTTTTAAGAAAAATAGGTGGTTCAGAAAAAGTTGTTTTAACTAAAAAATCAGATAAGAGTATTTTTAACGGCCAGTTCATGGTGGAGCCTAATGGTAAGATATTGGCTTCACATAATCCTATGCCTGATATAGAACCAAATTTAGAAGTTCCATTATTGGATGATGACCAAAAACAGATAGAACTCTTGGTACAAGATGACAAATATTGGATACAAGAAATTTCACCATCAAGAACTGAAATTAGATTAAGACCTAATCCAGCTATAGTTGATTTAGACGCATATGAAAAATTTAGATTATTAGGATTTACTTGTTTATCATTCTCTGATGTAAGTGGTGACTCACATATTACATTTAGTAATGATGGAAAAGTTGCAACAATTCAGAATAGTACTTTATCACTTAGTCAGGCAATGGTAGGTGGAACTCTTAAAATAAGAGACGCGTTTATTATAGATTATGAAGATATAGATGAAGTAATATCAAGATATAGTCCAATAATAGATACCATACCAATTCCTGCAATACAAAATTTAGTAACAAACGGACATTTTTCAGATACAGACGCCGATGGACTTGGTAATAATGTCGGTGGATTTGTAAGTAAAGCAAACTCTACTACTATAATTAAAGATTTTCCAAATCCAGGAAATAGTAGATATGTTTTACAGAGTGATGGTTCAATAGGAGACGATAATGATTATCGGATTCAATTAAAAGGGATTCCTGGTGAAAGTTATATAATTAGTTGTTGGGTACATTGGACAGACCAATGGTCAAGTGCTAATTCATTATTTCGTGGTTCAACTGCAGAAGGTGGAGAACCAAGAACTTTTGACGATGCCGATAGAAAAGAATTTGATACACGATACTTATATGATGCTCAGATGGGAGAAAATGGTGGAACAAGGGAATGGAAAAGATTATATAAAAATGTTACAATACCACCAAGTTCTACTGATGGAAGTTTACTAATATGGTTAGGTGATACTCCTGAAGTTACTAATTTTAATATTGGTGCATATAGATACATTACAAATATTCAAGTTGAAGCTGGTAGTGTAAATGGAGAACCAAGTCCATTTACGGTCACCGAAAGGGTAGAAGAATCAGATGCAGCTGTAACTGGATTAATTAGATTTATAGAAGATGATAAAGTTCAAACGGTATTAGCCGATGAAGATAATGGATTTACCGATGCAATGATAGATGGTACACTTACTATTAAAGATGCATATGTTATAGATGAAGCTTATACTCAAACAGAACAATTAGTTGTAATTGATGATATACCATTAAAGAATCCAGACGCATCAGATATTTTAAAAGATGAAAGAGAATTTAGAGTAAGTCCTTATCACGGAAGTAATACAGATAATAGAATTTGGATTAGGGCTGATAACTACTTTACCATAACTGCCTTTGACTCTCAAAATAATCCAAGTGAAGTTGGATCATCCGAAGGTATATCAGGAGCATATTTAGAATCATATGAATTTGCACTACCAAGTAATTTAGCAAGATTAGAGATACAGACTCGTGAGTTAACAGGAGAGGCTGGATTACTTGCAAGAATTAATTGGAATGGAACTATAGTTAGAACGGGTGATGGTCAATCTTCTTACGGAGATGAAGTAAATGATTGGAAACGAGACCAATATGGTGGTTCGGATGAAGTTGATGCACCAATCAATACTGTTTCTTCAGGACCATTTCGAATAATAGCTAATTCAGCAGATGTTACTGATTTAGAGTGGAGAAGAAGTAATAAAAGTACAAGAGGATCACATGGAAAACTAAGGGGTTCTGATTGGGTTTGGGCAACAACAAGAGCAGATAATCAAAATTTAATTTGGGAGTGGACACCAGAAAGTTCTGTAACTGAGTTTATTTGGCAGTATCCGGATCCAATTTTATACTCCGATGCAGTAAAACCTTCTGGATGGTCAGATGGATTTAACTCATTTAATTGGGGTGGTTCTAATATGGATGCAATGCTTACACGGACAAGGTGGCATAGTGGTTGGTTAGGACATCATGCAAAGTGGGTAAATGGTGATGGTGAATTTGGTGGAGTAGCCATGAAATTTATTGACCAAAATAGTGAGTTTGGTACTCCAAATTGGATTGATTATGTAGGTGATCATAAAACAGGATTTGTACCTTTCGATACAACTCAACCTACTACATTAGCACATAGATGGTTGGGTATTTCTCAAACATTACCACACTCAATGGCAGCTCAAGGAATACAAGTAGGGGATAGAATTACAATTTCTTGGAATCAGAAATCAGATACACCAAATAAAGGTGCAATGGTTGGATTACACCACTATAAGAAAACAGATGGGAATCCATATTGGGGAACTACTGATAGAATTAGTGGAGATAATCCTGCTACATTAGACGAAGGTAGTCTGTCCGCATATGAATATGAATTTAGAAGATACAAACCAGTTTCACAAGTTGGACAATGGGAACGAGTATCTTATACTGGTATAGTTGAAGAAAATTGGGATTTAAATAAAGCAACTTCTATTTACATTTACGGACATTATGGTCCAGAGGGAATTTTATGGTGTGAGGATGTTAAAATTGAATTAACAACTTTAGATGAATCTATTGAAGCAACACCATTAACTACTGATTTAATTGCAAACATTGTATCAGTTGATGGGGATACCGCAACATTAAATACCACATATCAAAATTTAGCACCTGATGGTACAATAACTAATAATGAGCTCAACATTCAATCTTTTAGTGATTTTGCAAGTTTTCATGTTGATTACACTTCATCATTAGGTGAAACCGTTCCAGTATATGGTTCACTTAGAGGTGACATATCACAGATAGTCGGAAATAATATTTTCCTTACTGATAGTTATGCAGAACTTGGTTTTGCAAATAATCATGATTTTGAAAATATGTTAGATGTAACAATGGAGTCATCATTTACTAATTGGTTTATTCAATATCCAAATGATAGTAGTCAAGATTTAAGTAAATTACTTAAAACTGGACCTAACACATTTAATTTAATATCTAATTTTAAAATTGATACCCAAACCTATACTGATTATCCACATGCAATAGTTTATAAATTATATGAACCACTCTCACCTGATATTAATGAGAAAGATTATACTACGGTAGTTAGAGAAATGATTCCACCAATTGAGGAAACGATTCAATTGTTTCCATTCGTTGAAGAAGAAATTAGTGATATAGTTTTAAGAACTCCAGAATTTGGAAACTTAGATTCGGGAATAGGTCAAGGTATAACTGAACTTCAAAATTATAATAATTTAGTTTCAAATGATCCTGGAATTAAAGAGGGAATTGAAAATGAAGTAATTAGTGGAAGTTTGACCGCAGACATTAATATAGATTTTGGTCAATTTGAAAACTTTATTCATTTCAGTTCTGCCGAACAACGACTTAGAAATTTTAAATATAAATTAGATTTAATAGAATCATATACAGACAAAAGTGCTTCATTATCAGGCGCAGGTAGTGGTTCAACTGGTAGACATAAAGTAAAGGCAGATCCCGGAGCAGGTGCATATCTTGGAGTTCAAGATTCAGTTTCAAGTCATCCGTCATTTGTACCAGTAAGTGGTTCTGTTACTCAAATAAACCATTGGGAAAATTTAAGACGAGAAGTCATTACTAATTTTGATAAATTTGAAAAATATATGTTCAACGAAAGTTCTTCTTTGGCAACTTCATCACTTGGTTTAAGTTTTGATAATACATGGCCTAAAGAAAGTGGTGGGGGAACATATTCAAGTCCATATGTAAATTATAGAACAAGTCAATCTGTGGCAACTACTTGGTATGACAATCAAATAATTTCTGCATCTGATTTTGATAAAGATAATAAGCATAGATTACAAGGTCATCTTCCAATGTTTGTTCAAGATGATTCTTCAAATAGTGTAATGTTAAAATTTGTAGATATGATAGGACATCACTTTGATGACATTTGGGTATTCATAAAGGCTATGACAGATGTTCACGATAAAAGAGATAAACTTACAGAAGGTATTGCTAGAAATTTATTACATCCTGTAGCAGCATCTCTTGGGTGGGAAGTACAAGATGGTAAAGATTTAATATCACTACCACAATATATGTTTGGTATGAGTGTAACTGGATCTGAAAAGCCTGTAGAATATTCTATAACGCCCGATAAAGATATATCAAGAGAAATTTGGAGTCGTATTGTAAGTAACATTCCATACTTCTTAAAAACAAAAGGTACTTCAAGAGCTATTAAGGGATTAATAAGTTGTTATGGTATACCATCAAGTGTTTTACGAGTTATGGAGTATGGTGGACCTAAGTTACCTGGACAACCAGATGATTTTCTAATAACAAGAAAATTTACAAAGGCATTAGATTTCTTTGGTGCACCTAATAACACATATGTACAATATAATGCATGGACTCCATCAGTATCAGGTGACGCACCAACAAATAGAGTACCAGATACAATAGAATTTAGATTTAAAGCTGATAGTGGTTCAAATCAAGTATTAGCAAGACGAGATAAAGATTGGGCAATTAGATTAAAAGATAATGGTTCATCAGATAGATATGGTCATGTATCATTTATGTTAAGTGGTAGTAATGGATATAATGAAGTTTCTTCATCTGAATTACCTGTTTATGATGGAGAGTTTTGGTCTGTAATGTTAACACGAACCACAAAGAGTGGTGGTGTCTTATCAAGTGATACTGGTAGTCAAGATGTTAATTACACCTTACATACTAAACAATACGATTCGGGTAGAAGTAAAATAATTTATGAATCAGAAGAAGTCTTATTGATAAGTGGTTCTATGTCAGCAGCTTCTGCATCTTATAATATAGCATATTCTGGAAGTGCAACAACAGTAACCATAGGTGGTCCTGAAGAAAATTCAAACTTCGGTGAATCATTTAGTGGTTCTATGATGGAGTTTAGAAATTGGACAACACCACTTGGTGAAACTTCATTTGATAATCATGTAGCCGCACCTATAGCATTTGATGGTAATTCACCGTCAGCTTCTTATTTGGATTTAGTTACTCGATTTTCATTTGATGATAATAAAGATTTAAGTATAGGTGCTAATCAATGGTTTCAAGATGCATCAGCTGACCAAACATATACTTCATCTGCAGAACCATATAATTATACATCTGGTTTGGGAAGTCATTTTTCATCAGTAGTAGATGAAACAAAATTAAAAACTCCAAACTTTGGACCAAGTACCTTTTCATCAAGAAAAATTAGAATTGAAGCTGACGAGAGAATTGATAAGGTTGGTAATCCAGTATTAAAATTCGGAGAAAGTATAACCGTACCTGCATATGATAACGCACCAGTAGATAGTAATAAACTCGGAATATTCTTTTCACCATCAGCTGCAATTAATGAAGATATAATAAGTTCAATGCCAAATATTGATTTTGATCAATATATTGGTGATCCTCGTGACCAATATAAGGAGAGATATACTTCTTTATCAGAGGCCAGAAATTTATATTGGAAGAAGTATTCAGGACCTAATAACTTTTGGGATTATTTAAGATTATTAAAGTATTACGATAGTTCATTATATAAACAAATTAGAACATTAATACCTGCTCGTGCAAATGCTACAGTTGGTATATTGATAGAACCTACTATACTTGAACGTGATAAAGTCATTATAGGAAAACGACCTACATTTGAACCACAACATCATACTACATTTATAGAAACACAAGGTTACATTTCTGAAAGTGCACAACACCAATTGTTTGAACAAAATATTAATTGGTCTAATCCATTTGGAATAAACAAACATAAAATGGAAACTGGTTCATATTTATCTTCATCTGCACAATATGAGGTACATGAGGTTAATTTAACTTATACAGATCCATTTAGGGTTAATTATTATACACAACAGAGTGGTTCAGAACCAAGAGGATTTATATCAGCATCTGCTGAAGATGTAACACCTTGGGGATTAAATACAGTACCTTTAAATTTTTACGATCCATTTAGGTTAAATAATAAAACACAGAATACTGGATCTGGAGTAGAATTATCAGCAGAACTTATTTCGTTTCAAGCACCAAGTCATACTTTTTCAGAGATGGCATCTGGTACTGGTTCATTTGTATTGAAACATATATTAGAAAGACCAGCTTTATATGATATAGGTGACCAAGATTTTAGTGGATGGTATGGAACTGATTATCTCGGTTCAACCATACAACAAGGTAGTGTTAAGGTAATATTTGAAGAAGTAGTTCAACCACGAATAGAAGAAAATGTACTTTCTCTAAACAATATGGAAACAATGTTCTTTTATGGTTCACAAGAAAGTGCCTCTTTACATAAACCTAATTCATCAAGTTTTATATTATCTGATTTTGATAATAAATGGGATGAAGCATTAGGAACTGATAGATTATTTTATGTTGGGTGTGTACAAACAGACAATACAACAATAGTTGATCCGAATTCGGATTATATTGAAGATTCACCTGCATTTGAAACATTCCTCGTTTCACCTACCAAGTTGGTAACGGGAGATAAAGCTACAACTAAAATGGATGTTAAGAAGAAATAATGACAAAAACTTAAAAGGATTATATTTATATTAGATACAATTAAGTTATAACAAAACCAATCTATAAAAATAAAAAATCCGTACATAGGAGAACAAAAAATGGGATATTTAAATAATACAAGCAGAATATTAGACGCTATATTGACAAAGAAAGGTCGAGAGATTTTGTCAAGTGGTGGAGATTTTGCGGTAACGAAATTCGCACTTGGTGATGATGAGGTAGATTACTCCTTATGGGATACTACACACACAAGTGGTACTGATCACTATGGTGCAGTAATTGATAATTTACCTGCACTCGAACCTTTCAACGATCCTTCAG
>Ga0209337_1001592_pt1 | contig 17100 bp, 32 predicted proteins | sample LinPmetageLP53_FD_184044 | JGI IMG/M metagenome (GOLD analysis project Ga0209337, IMG submission 184044) | Marine viral communities from the Pacific Ocean - LP-53 (SPAdes) (version 2) | ecosystem: Environmental > Aquatic > Marine > Oceanic | place: Pacific Ocean | collected 2010-02-08 | reverse complement strand
ATACAAAAACTTGTAAAGAGTGTCATGGAACAGGAGATACAACATGAGTACAGTTGAAAAAATCAAACCTGTTTGTGTATGCTGTGAGGTCAATACTGCATTGACATTCATGGAACTCATAACCAAGTGTGATGAGAACGGTATTAATGATGAGTATATGCCAATCGAGGATTACTACAAGGAAGATCTTACCTGCTATCAATGCTATGAAGATAGTGTTAGTGAGTATTCTCAGGCATTATATGAGATTGAACATGACCTCTAAGATAACAGTAGTCGTGGATTTAGACGACACAGAAATACTAGAGGAACATGGTAGTCTTGAACGTGGTGTGTATGGTGTAGATCGTGATGGTGTATATCATATGTATTATAGTAGTAAGACTTATCTTGTTACATTCTCCCCCCCTAAATCATGCGAGTATTGTAGTCACAACACCTGTAACTGTGAGGAAATCATAGACAAAAACATACAGGCACAAGAGAGGACAGGTCAACAATGATACTATTCGTGTGTGACATATGTAATGCCGAACTGCCTGATGAATATACTAGATTGGAAAGACACAATGAATGGCACAGCAAGGCACGAATACAAGGCAGAAATACAGCACAAGGTATTCCAAACTATATAAAAAAAGAGGTATGATATAAAATATGGAAGAAGAATATGAAGAACGACCTGAATGGGCATGGTTAGTTAGAAAGACATGAACATATTTGTTTTAGATACTAACCCTAAGAAATGTGCTAAACTTCATGTGGACAAGCACGTTGTCAAAATGATATTGGAACACGCACAAATGGTATGCACTACTCATCATCTACACCCAAGTGGTAAGTATGACATACCTTATAAGAAAACACATGAAAACCACCCATGTAGCAAGTGGTTAAGAGATAGCATTGAGAATTATGATTGGTTGTATAAGATGACCAAAGCATTGAATGATGAATACAAATACAGATTCAATCATGATGTTAATCATAAATCATTTGATGTTATAGAATCATTACCTGTTCCAAACATACCTGACGTAAGCATGACTAGATTTGCTAGGGCTATGCCTGACGAGTGCAAGGTAGGTAATGATGTTGTTCAATCTTATCGCAAGTATTATAGAGATGAGAAGAAGAACATATTAAAATGGTCAAAGAGAAATAATCCATCATGGATTTAACCCCACATTTATTTAACGATAGAGTGGAAAGGTTTTTAAGAGGCTTTCGATTTCAGGAAGCAACGACCTCAACCGAAAGGTTGTATGTTACAAGTATCTAACGCTAGTGTGACGGTATGAAGATTCACACAGTTATTCCATACATTGTAACCACATATATAAATAAAGCCAAGTGCTTTATACAAGGAGGTAATTAATATGAATTGCGACAATAGAATACTAACCTCAAAAGATGTTAGTGAAAACATACAAGAAGGATTCTTTAAGAATTCATTGAATACAAAAACCCTAGTAAAACTCAGCAGTATAGTGAGTGAATCAGATAGATTAAAGGCACGGAATTTCGCTGTGTTATTGATTGAAGTTGATGGGCAAATGTTTAGAACAAACAATGGATTAGGACAGTTAGTACCAGAAGGAACTACTCTTGTAAGGGATAGTAAATCACAACTCGTTGGTCTACCAATGGTTGCTGGTGGCTAACCCCACACCTTTTTTTATTTTTGAGTCCACAAAAAAAGTTTGATTGCTATCTGTGTGAAAAAGAATACGGTGGAAGAAAACTAGGATCTTCAATAGGTTCTGGTAAATTTATTCATAACATCTGTAAGAAATGCACACAAGAAAATTACGTTTGGGATCACGATCTTAGACCTAATTACACAGCAATCGAAAAAAGACAAAAGGAACTAGAGGTATAATAAAATGACCGAAGAATATTATAGACCAACAATAATTGAACCAAAGGATCTTAATATTGATGGCACAGATTATAATGCTGACCTCAACGTTATAAAAGAAGGCAATACAATCAAGGTTACTATGGATCAAGACGTAATGATACAGCGTGTATCACATGAGATTTATAACAACTTTGAATCAGGCATAAGGGAACTCATCAACAACGAGTATCGTGCCTGTCGTCAAGCAAGGGATAAGTATAACGCCAAGCCTAGACTAGAGGTTACTATCAATGCAAGGACAAGGGAACTAACCATAGAGGGTATTGATTCTCTTGGTATATCTGTTCGTGTATTTGACAAGGTACTTAGACGTCTAGGTGTGTCAGGTAATGTTGATGGTGGTAATGAGATTGGACAGTTTGGTATGGGATTTGCTTCTTATACCACCCTTTCCGAACTGATTAACGTAGAAACATACAGTAGAGAGGACAACCAAGAGTTTGCTTTCTTAGGAGATAGGGGTATTGATTTCAAGATACTTCCTAAACCTGAACGAGAAACATTCGGAACTAAACTATCTGTAACCTGCAAAGAGGGCGTGTATTGGTCTACTGTTATCAATAAGATACAATCCTGTGCATTATTTTCAACCATACCAACTACCATTGTTGTAACAGATGACGGCAAGGAAGATGGATATAGTTCATCTTATTCTGACGACATAGACGAGGGTGTGTTTGAGTGTGAAGTATATAATTCAGGCAAGGAATACTGCCGAACAACATATCTAAAAGATTGTTCTCATCAGCATGACAAACTAGGTCAATCAACTGACGGGTTATGCAGTAATGATTATGCAGTAGGATTCCACAAGGAAGTTCACATAGACAATGACGATTACGAGTTCTATGGAATAATATCAGTTGCCAAAATGCACAGAATAATAACAGGTCAATCAAGAAGTGGAAGCAGATTTGAGATCAGGCTAGTCAATACTCCAATACAATCTGAGATAAAAATTGCAGGTAATTGGACAGGCTACTATCTTAATATAAAAGACGAGAGAAAGTTTGTTCCGACAGCAGATAGGGATAGATTAAAAGACGAATCGTCAAGACTAATCAGTTCTCTATTGGCAACCGAACTAAAGGAACACTTCACAGGTCTAGGCATAAAGACCATTGATGATTACAATCGTTCCCTACACAAATGTGTATTGGACAACTTGTATATTATGAAAGACGTAATGCCTGAAACAGATTACGAAGAATCAACATCAGTAATGTCAACGTTAGACCACAGATTCCCAACCATAAACAACAGGCGTGTCCAACTAAGAGAGGTATTGTCACAAGGCAAACAGCTAGTAGTATTGAAAAGCCTTAGAGCTGACATGATGGCAAGGCTATCAGGATCTCTAGGAGAAGAATCAGATAAACCGTTGGTGTTTGTCAGATGGAGAGCAGGGGATTGGACAGGATCTCATGGAGATAACGAATCAATACTAGCATTGTTTAGTGAGATCAATGCAGTTTATGGAGAGCAATACCTAAAGGACAACAAGGTCAAGGGTATAAAAGCAACAGGATCTACCGTAAAGACACTTGCAGAAGAAGCAGGTTGCGTAGTATATCATCAGGGAAACCATCAGCGTTCAGGATTGTTCGGAACAGATACAAGTTACTACGTTACAAAACTATCCACTACTGTTGGGGAAGTTAATTACTCAGTAAATGGAGAGAACACAACCTCGTCTATCAACACAGAGAAATGTCAAGACAACATAATGACAGTTCACAAAGACGATTGGAATAACTTCTATGAATATGCTATGAGTCAAAACAGTAACATTCCATTCTGTGTATTAAAACCTCGCAAGGGATTTCATGAGAAAATTGAATCCTATACAGATAAGAAAGAGGAATACAAGACAAGAAAGTTCCAAACACTAGGTGGCATAAGACAATCAATAGACGAGATATTCCCGTTGTCAGAAGATAAACATACAATGTATAATAGAGATGCAGTTGTTATACTCGTAGTCGTTAAAAACAAAAACAACAGGGAAGGCATATCAGATATGTTTTCCAACGAGGACATGACAAAAAATGATTGCACAAACGTGATCCTTTGTGAGAGCAACAAGGAATTGATATGTCTACACGCATACATTAACGAGAGAAAAACTAACGTTGGTGTTGAAGCATATAATTCACATGGATTCCTTAATCTAGTTCAACCACAAAACATAGGAGATTGTCATAACAAATCCATAATGACCGACAGAAAATCAAATGAATGGGAATGTATAATGAAGATGGAATCATTTAAAAGAAGTGTTCCTAATGACATATACAGCATGGTAGTTCACGCAATCAAAGACGAATCAGATCTCGGTGTGAAATATATGAAAGCAATATATGATTACGGAGATCAGCAAAGATTGGCAGGAATAGAATACAGAGCACAACAACATGACTAGATGGGAACACACAATGAGTTTTCTCAGGTGTAATATTTGTGACAGTCTTAGTATACATTGGTCAGATAGGCAAGACGATTTGGATCTGTGTAAAGAATGTTATGACAAACGCTGGGATAAAAGATGGAAGATGTATTCAAATCCGACAGAAAATACATCTCTAAATCTACAATGAAACGAGAAGAAATACATTTGATTCAGGAAGCATTTCGTGAATTGATTAAGAGTACAAAGGAATGTATAAGCACACCCATGTTAGATGATGATGAATCTGTATATCTTACAGGTATCTTGCAAGGCTATCAGCATGGTTACGAGTTAGTGAGGAATTTAAAATGACCATTACTTTCCTAGACGAGAGAGATGGTTTGTATATTATTATGCGTGACAACAAAGTTGAAACCGTAGTAAAAGATACATACTCAGAACTCAAGTATAAAACATACAAAGGGATAAGAATCTTTTATGATTTCGGAGATGGATTAAAGATACAGGAAACATATGATGACAGGATATTTAACTGCTATCTAAACAATGTCGTCTTAAACATTAGAGATGGTAAGAAGATTGCCGAGTTCATACTAGATAAAAACAAATCAGGTTATGAACAGTATGTAAAGGAACATTACATTGAGCAACACAGAACTGAACTGCTAGACAAAATCATTGCAACATTTAACGACAGGGTAACTAAGGTTAAAGACGGCTATGAGGTTGACGGTATGTTCAAGGTAGATAACAAGGGAACGAGTTACTACAAGACAGAAAAGGATTGGCACTTCCTTTGCACAGTTGCACAAGGAAATATAAGGAAGATGTCAATAGATAGTGAGGTAGGATTGCTAGAGTTAGACACAACGTGTATGACAATACTAGCAAAGATTGGATTCTTCTGTAACCCAAGAGTTACTGACAGGGTATTCATGAATCAACTACCAAACCAAATACAAAAATTCTTGATAGATCAAGATAAGGAGGATAAAATATGACAAGCATAGGAAAACAGATAACTGAAAAGTTACTAGAAAATTTAGACCAAGACACAGTAATAAACTACGTTGTGAACAACTATTCACATGAGGTAATAGATGAGTTGCAAGACGACATACATGATATGTATGTTGATCAGGCAAACTGTTGGGAAGATAACGATTGACCGACATGAATGAAAAACTATTTAGTGGAAGTTACATTTCCCCTGCTGACGTTAGAATTCATTACTGCAAATCTAAAAAACATATCGGCACACCAATAGTAGTCAATCCAAAGGATTCGCAGGAATATGATACAGATAATTTCCAAATGAATAACGTTGATGTTCGTGTCAAATTCAACAACGCTGTATCAAAGGAAAAATCTAGTGGAGCTACAAGCATACTAGAGGTATGGAAGCACAGGCACATACCTATGGAATGGAACCCTACATTAGATTATAGACCAACAAAAAATAGTAACAAAAGTGCATACAATGAGTGTATTAGTTGTGGTCACGAATTTGATAGTGGAGAAATAAAACACAAGTGGAAATTAAGATTGAGTAATTGTAGCAAATTTCATAATGGCTCATTTCTTCATGAACAATGTAGTAAGTGTGTATTGGAAACCTGTGATCAATGGATAGACAGTATGAATACATTAAAGGAGAACGTTAAGAATGAATGATAAGGAAAAATGTATTCACAGCATAGTATCCTTGACAGGATTCTTTAGACGAGATGGTGTTAGCGAACCTGATCCTGAGATGTTCAGATACCTGTTGGAAACAACTAGGGTTGCAATGTTTTCTACAATACCAAAAGATGAGATGTGGAAAATTGCTGACGATTGTGCCGAACAAGACAAGGAAGTTGTCAAACTGACAATGAAGATGGTCAAATATTTAGAGGCAAGGGAAGAAGAAGAATAATGTCACACAGTTACGCAGGGTTGTATGGTTACGGAACTGTAACAACCAAACTAGAAGATACTTTTGATAGACGTGACCTAGTAGAGCCTACACATATTAGACTACACGCATACTATGGTGGGGAAAGAAACGGTGGAGCTTGTACCATGATGTCAATAGGAGAAGGTCATAGTTATGAAGCGTTCGGCAAGGAGTGTTCCATTCATCTAACAAAGAAAGATGTAGCATTACTTATCAAGCAGATGTCGGCATGGTTGGCAGATGTTGAGGGTAGTGATGATTACGGAACAATGCCTGAGATAGATTTACAACACAAGCCACACCCTGACAATGATTTGACACATGATGAACTTGCAGAAGAATGGGCAAACAGGGATTCACGTTTCTGTGTAGAGGATCATTAAAATGACAGATGAAGAATTAGTTACCTGTCCTGAATGTCTAGGTAGTGGAGAGTATGGATCAAAAAAAGATCAATGGTGTCGTAAATGTAATGGAAATGGGTGGCAATTAGATTGCAACGATACATAGAATAATGACAGATGAAGAAGTAGATTGCGAAGAATTTCCTGACCATGAGGATTGCAAATGTATGTATGATGACGGAGATGCATTATATGATGCGTGGGCAGATGACCGAGTGTCAGATTTCTTTACTGCATTAGAGGAAAGAGAAGTATTGTATAAGAAGCTATTGTTGTGCGACCACAACGGAAAGAGTGACGAACGAGATAAACTAGAAAAGGAACTAGTTTATAATCTTACAGGCAAGAGAGGATTGTGGTTGAACATGAATGATCTTCACGAATGGAAACAAGAGTAATGAACTGTAAAACATGTAAAGAAGAATTAATATGGATTCCAGATGAACGTGGTTGGTGGTGTATTGATTGTCAATCCATGAGGATACTAGAGTAATGGTCATGAACTGTAAAAACTGCAACATGAGGTGTGGTGCAGTAGAGGGATTCGAGCCACCTTTCTGCTGTGATTCCTGTAACAAGGAATGGCACGTCAAGTTAGAAGAAAAGATGAGGAGAGAAGAATGAATACAAAAGAAGCAAAAGACATTGTAGGTGGACTAACCTACACAAGTAAAATGCCATGCCCTAGCATATCGATACCGTCACACGCCTGTATCACAGGGGCTAAGTTAGTAAAGATTAAGGGATCTACCTGCGAGGGTTGCTACACATTCGGTGGAATGTATAACTTCCCTGCTGGTAAACTTGCTAGGGATAAAAGGTTGGATAGTTTATACAAACCTAAATGGGTTGAGGCTATGGTCACGCTAATCAAATCTAGGAAAGCATATAAGAAAGGAAAGGATTGGTTTAGATGGCATGATAGTGGAGACATTCAGGGTATAATACATCTGTGCAACATCATGCAGGTTGCAGAACTTACGCCTGATTGTGACCATTGGTTGCCTACTAGAGAGAATGCTTTCCTTAATGCCTATGTAGAGAGTGGTAAGGTTGTTCCTAGTAATATGTATGTTAGAGTTTCTGCTACTATGATTGATGGTATGCCCCCCTCAACATTTGCCAAACGTTTGAATGTTAAGCATAACGTGAAAGGATTCATAGGCACAAGCACAGTACATAAGGACAAGGAAGCCATTGGCAGTAGTTGTATTGCCTACACTCAAGGTGGAGAGTGCAAGGATTGTCGTACCTGTTGGTCGACAGAGTTAAATGTATCATACCCCAAACACTAGTATGTCACATAAGACAGATCCAAGAACACCCAAGCAGAAAGCACTAGAGATACTTGACAACGACAAGGTCAAGCGTGTGATGAATGGGTTGTGGGAAGTACAATCAATAAGCGAGAAAGATGTGTATGAGATAGAGTTAGTCAATACAGATCAATCTGTTAGTGGCTATACCTGTGGGTGTAAGGCATGGAAGTTTTCTGACGACAAGTTATGTAAGCACGTAATTGCTGTCAGGATATTTGAGAACGGATACATAAAAAAAGGTATTGTCGACAACATTGTTTTCATGTCCTTAAGTAAAGCCTTTACAAACGAGGAGATATATGATCTCATTAACAGATAGAACATCTGAGGTAACTTTCCGTAAAAGGTTTATTAAGAAGAACGGAAGATACATATGTGTGGACATAGATGACGATAACTTTCTCGGAGATGACAGGGAAAAGTATATAGATATGTTATTGAAAATTGAAGAAAGGATTTGGATTCCTATGCACAGGGAAGAAAGATCACATTGGGAATCACTAACTGATTCCGAAATCATACAGAGTTTGAAACGTCTTGAAGATGTTGAAAACAATCCTGTATAAAATAAATAATAGCCAAAGGCTAGGAGGAATATAATATGACAAAATTAGATTATGTATTGTCTACTCACGACAAATTGTGTAGCAATGCAAAGAGTATGATCGAGACCAAAGGTAGCGATTACAATAGAAAGCAACAGAATGATGGAGACACATTGTTCAATCTTACAGTAGCAAAACAACTAGGAATAGTGGACAGCGTTACACAATCCATTCTCGTCAGAATATCTGACAAGTTAATGAGGTTGGTTTCATTGACATCTAACCCTAGAGAAAACCCTGCTGTAAAAACAGAGCGAGTACAAGATACAATAGAGGACACCATAAACTATCTCGTGTATCTATACTGCAAGTATGAGGAAGATCGTAACACAAGGATCTCTCAAGTAAAGGAGAATCCTACGTAATGATACCATTCACAATAAAAGGCGATTTTAAATATTATTATTGTCAAGGTTGTCACAGTATATGTCATGATAAATCATCAGCATTTATACATCAACATGAACATACATTGAAAAGATTAGAGGAATTGAAACAATGATCTTGAAAGAATTTGATATTCAGAAATCAAGAAAGGTATACAGTTGCAATGTTTGTAACAAGGACATAAAGAAAGGAACTGACTACGGTAGACATTATTCGTCAGGTGGAATAGGTCACTATAGTGACACGATATATGTTCATGAGAAATGTTACGAGAAGCAACTAAAGAAAGAAGTCAAATACTATTTTAAAAGATGGGGCTTGGTCAAAGCATGAAAGGTCTATGCCATATATGTTTTACATCAAACGTGGAACTCACGTTATGCAAAGGCACAATGAAATGCTTGGTATGTTACGAGGCAGAAAAATGCAAGGAAGATATTAAACTTGATTAAATATAATGACACCTCAAAATCTTCTCCTCAAATTGCAAACGAGTTGGCAGAAGCAAACAGGCTAAAGAGATTGGAACTGAAACTAAGATACAACATACCCGAGTTTGATTTAGAGAGCTGGGGATTGGTAGACAAGGCATGAGAGATCAGGAAGATCCATATGAAGAATTGTTTACAGATGTATTCAAGAGACTAGAGGCATTGGAAAAAGTAGTTGAAAGGATTCCATGTGACCATGTCGAGTATCCTTTAGACGAGGGCTATGAGTTAGACGAGGATAACAACGAGGTCAGGGTTCTGTATTGTAGAAACTGTGGAGAGATAGCATGAGTGACTATACTGCTGAGGATATTAACAACGCCATACTTACAGGCATAGTCAAGACGTTGGAGATAATGAGAGACGTTCATGATCAAGGAGATGATCTCAATGAGATAGACTTTGACGAGGTTATCGAAATGAGAATGAGAGACATGACAGATACTACCATCTATAATGAAACCAAAGAAGCAGATGATGTTGAGGATAACCAATAAGTATGAAAACAAATGTACCGAATGCAGTAAGACTATTGCAGTTGGAACAGAAGTAGATTGGGAGAAGGGTAATGGTATCCGACATACTAAGTGTCCTAAACTGCGTAATTATTCTTACAAGAAACTTCTCACTCTCAAGAAATGTCAGGAATGCAAAAGACTTTTAAGTGGAGATACATACATATCTGACATGAATAGATTATGTGAAGCCTGTTGGCTTAAAACATTAGGAGGTGTACAATGAAATGCAATAACTATATGTGTGATAATGAATCACAAGGAAAGAAAGGATACTGTCTAAGATGTTTGCACTCAACTGCAAACGTTGTTGCCATGTGTGAGATGTGCAGAAACACATTCAACATTACTATAGGCATTAAAAAGAAATACTGTTCAAGCAAGTGCAGAGGCAGGGCATACTACATACGAAAGAAACTGGACATGGTAAAGCACAGGGGTATGATAAATGTTTGACATATTCATGGAGATAAACAAGACCCTGTTGGAAATGCGTGACCTTATGGTCAAGATGGAAAAACATTTAGACGACCTTACTGTTCCACCCAACATGAAAGATTGGGCTAGGGCATTGAAAGAGGTAGAAGAAGAATGAACTGCTGTAAGAACAGATGTGACAACTATCCCTCTATCATACATCTAGCCAAGACATATCAGGAGGGGGAACTTGCATACTGCAAGACCTGTTCCAAGAGATTCTTTAGAAAGGATTGCAATGGATACAGATGTTTCTGTTGCAATTCAACAGTAAGAACTAATCCAAGATGGCGAAGCAAGTACAAGGTACGTGTTACAGTTGACTGAGTGTTATGAACACAACTGTCATAACGAGGCAAGTGGATTCAAAGGATTTAGAGGACAGTTCTGTAGAAGATGTATCATTAGTCCTGAGTCATTTACATTGCCATGTACTATATGCAGGGGAACTTTTACAAAGCACACACTAAACAGTAAGATGCCGTTGTATTGTTCTAATGAATGCAGAAACAGATCAGGTTATATAAGAAGAAGAACAAAGGCAATCAACAACGGTACAGTAAAACCTTATGACAAGAAAAGCATAATATATTTTCTGATGAAAAGAAGATGTAATACAAATATGTTGGCAGAAAAAACTGGCTATAGCAAGTCATCAATACCTACAATGATATACAGATTGAAACAAGATGGTTGGAACATAAAGAACTATCATGGCTACTTTGAACTGGAAGAGGATTCAAAATAATAGTCTAGGTATTATATAGTGGTCTTGCTTTTCGCTGGTTACTTCTCCTGTTTCCTCTATACATCTGTGTAATTCCTCATGGAGTATAGTGGATATCAGTTCATAGGGGGAGTCTATTAATGCTAGGTTAACTATTACCGTACCGTCATGTGACCAATACTCTCCAAAATTACAGTCAGTTTCTCTTTCAGGCTCTATGATGAAATGCATATACTGTGTTAGTCTATAGTATTATTAATGTTTTTGATATATATCTGCCACCCCTTACGCACGAATGTAGTATTTCTAAACTGAAATTCCATAGTCTTTATATACTGCCTTAAGTTCACTTCTACTTAAGTTGTCGTCTTTATCTGAGAACAGGCGTGGACAATCATTATACCATATATCTATAACCTTGCAGTCGTAGAACTCTAAGGTTTTCTTTTGAACAGAGTCGACCCTCTGCATACCCAATCCATCATGATGTGGATCTTGAACTCTAACAACATAGGTTTTGTCATCAAGGAAGTAAACTATGTCAAGAGTTTCTTTCTCCTGTCTTTCCGACAATCCCCATTCCTTATCTACTAACTTACTAAGTGGATACTGTGTTACGAATATTGCTTCAGGGTATAAGGACTTAAGTATACTTAGACAGGCACGTTCGCCCCTACCTATTATCTCAGTCATCACTTACCTCTAAATCTGTACACTTATACTCCCTAAGTAAAACTTCATGTGTTCTCTCTTTATACTTTACATTTATTACTAGGACTTTTATTCCATTTACTTTCTTTAGCCATTTTAATATAGGTTCCTTTGATGCCCATGCGTTTGTTTTTATTTGTAGGAATGTTATTGTTCCCCCCTCGTCAATACACACACCGTCAAAGAGATTCCACAAGTCTAAGGCTCGATACCATGCTCCCTGACAGTAAGTTAAGTCCTGTCTACGACCATGTGCCTTTAACCAAATCTCATCATAACCATGCTCGAGGAGATAGTTTACTGCTTTCCTGTTACTCCACCTCATTCTTTGTCTTGGATTCATTATTGAACATACCCACATATCTCACAGATTAGTATTCTACTTGATGATTCTGTCTCTACGACATTTGCTCCACACTTCATACAGTCTTTAGTATCCATTGTTAATCATAATAAGTGATGGCATCAATGAAGGAAAAATTCAAGAAACCTTTGCCCAGTTTTTCAAATGACTGAGTTCTAGCCACCACATGACTATGCTAGGTAACATAAGTATTTAAAAGTTATTCAGGAACGTCTATTCCTTTGGCATTTAAGGAAAACTGTATGTCTTGAGTAGGATCTTCAGGACTGTCTACCATTCTAGCGATACGTTTCTTACCTGATTTCTTAAAGTATATTCTGTAAGTAGATGCATGACCTACTACGTTACCGCCAATAGGTTTTATTGGATCTCCAAACATAATGCTTGGATCAGTTTGTACTTGGTTGGTAAACAATACCACACAAGTAAAGTAAAATGTTATGTTTTTTAGGTGTGTCATAAGTCTAGCAAGTTGATTCTGTCTTGCAGCTAGAGTTCCTCTGCCCAAATATTCTTCACGAAACTGTCCTATTGCTCCGTCTATTACTATGAGTTTAGGTCTATCATCTAACATTAACTTTGTCAAATTGTTTACAGTTCCCATCAAGTTCTCAGTGTTGGGTGTGTATAAGTAAGTAATATTATCAAGTAAGTCTATTGCTGTATCCTCATCTGGAACAAGTTCTCTTGCCAAAAGTATTTCAACCAAGCGTTTTGGTTTGAACGTGTCTTCACAGTCAATCCAAATTACCTTGTCATTCTTTGCTATAGTCTCTGCTGTTAGACTGTAACAAAACTGTGTTTTACCTGATCCAAATTCTCCATAAATTTCATAGAGTGATTCAGGCTTAAGTCCACCACCAAACATTGAATCAATGTCAGGAACGTTGACTTTGAGAGTTTCATAATTTTGCTGATACCTCATCAGTTCTGATACTTTCATATTTGTTTTTCTAATGTATCCTTTTTCTTCCAACATAGTCTTTGCTTTGTAAACCCATTCATCTGCTTTCTCTTTAGTTGCTCCTGTTAATTGTTGAATCTCATAAGATCCTCTTACACATAAATCATAAAGTGTTGATACTCCAAATGCCATAAGTTTCTTTTCTGTTACAGCACCAAGTCCATCTAATTGTTTTACAGAATAATCTAAAGTCTCTTCAACAACACCTGACTGTATTGATTCTTCAACCTCTTCAAAAATAACGGCATCAATTTCTTCAGTCATGTATAAACAAAGAATGGGTAGAATAAAAACCTATGTATTAACTACACAGTCTTTTCCCAACTACCGTCTTTGTTCTGTTTGATCTGACATTCCTTTACCATGTTGTTCCACATCTTCTCTGCTGAAACTGCATCAAACTTTGGATGTTCTGCAAGTGCGTTAATATAGTCTCTATACTTTAACTTCTTCTCTATACCTGCTATGTTATCCCATGTCTGTTTTGCTACATAGTCTTTGGATGAGTTCTCTGTTATCATCTGTTGTGATGCTCCTTCTCCTTTATCCAAGTCTATTCTAAGTGAACGATAACTTGACTTTAACAACTCTGTTACCGCCAGCACATCATCTTCGTCAACTTCGGACTTTAACAAAAGCTTGGCTCTTGCCATCGAGAACCTGACCAATGCTTCAAGTTGTCTTACACCTACTGTAATTGATTCAGATGTTGACTTGCTTCTCATGTTGTTGTAAACAGATATCAATTTCAAATGTGTGGACTTTGACAGAGTCGGCTTCAACTGTCTTGCATAGTTTAGATAAGCCATTAGTTTTTGTTCTGACATACCTGTATTCTCATACTCCATGTTATAAGATGAAAGTATATGCTGTGCCTTACTTGTATCATCTTCTGAATTAACTACGTCTACCAACAGCCAAATGAAATCAAACCTTGTCAAGAGAGGTGGAGGTAGATTCAAATTTTCTGCCAAGTTTCTTTCCAAGTCGTACTTTCCATAGATTGGATTTGCAGCTGCCATGACTGAGGTCTGTGCAGGTAGCGTAAGATTGATACCTGCCTTTGCAATAGATACTGTCTGCTGTTCCATTGCTTCGTGCATTGCACTTCTGTCAGATGGGTTCATCTTATCGAACTCGTCTATCATAGCGTGACCGCCAGAACACAATGCCATTACCCCTGCCTGTGCAACCTTGCGACCGTTTGGTAATTCCACTATGCCTATCGTTAGTCCAGCTGCTGAGGCTCCTCTGCCTGATGTGAATACTGATTTTTGTGTAAGTCGTCTTGAGGCTTTGAGCAGTTCTGACTTTGCCATGCTTGGATCTCCTACTAGTAACTGGTTTATGTCTCCTCTCTTTCTTGTTTTTACCCCCCCTACCAACTGCAATAGTATGCTAAGTTTGATATCCTTGTAGAGATTGTCAGCGTAAATCTCTGGAGCAAATGAGTCAACCAACTGATTGATAAATTTATTTTCATCTGATGACAACTGTTTTTTATAATCCTCTATATCTGAATCACTTGGTAGAAGAGTGTCACATAAGTCCAAGTCCTCCATTGATATTAACTGTATGACAATGTCATTCTCATCATCTTTTGTAACTATTGATTTGAATATTCCTGTAACTCTTTTCTTCTGACCGACAAATACTTTGCCTATATGACTGCCGTATATCTTTGCTGTAAAAATTACGGGAGAGTTGTTAACCGCCTGTTCCAACGGTTCTTGAATAAGAACAGTCTGAATATACTCTGTCTTTGTTCTGCTCATGTCAGGCTCCATCAACTGCTTCTTACACGTAGGGTTAGCACAGTATCCTTTAGGTACTTTTTTGTAAAAGTCTGCTACCAATTTTTCCTCTGTAAAACATTTTGGGCATACGACATAAGTTTCTATGATATGTGACTTTCTTTCATCCATACCTATTACCTCGCAAACAAACTGGATTGGACTGTTCTCATATTTTGGAGAGAGGTCGTGTAACAACACACTCTCATTTACTGTAAGTTCTATAGTGAGTTTAGCAAACTCAAATGCAATATCAATTCCTGGGAATGATTGCTGTTTAATTCTTATTACTGCATTCTTTAGTTCCTGTGAAAATATTGAACTGTTGTCATTGAACAAGTCCACTATGCCTGACTCTGATGCATTGAATCTGAATATGCTTGTAGGTGTAAGACTGTCTATCACGTCCAAATATCTTGGAGTATACAGGTATTCCTTTAATGCATCTTGCAGTCCAGAGTTTGTATGTGTACTCATTGTAGGTAACTCTCCACTTTCTTTTTAATCATGTTTGAAATTTGTGCGTTACGACTTTGAAGTTTTTTGATTTCGTTTGGATTTAGTTTGTCAATATACTTTAACCATACATCAACCTCTGCATACATCTGTGGCATTAACACTGAGTTCTCATTTGTAAACTCGTCTATCTTCATTGCACTGTTAGCATGATTACTAACATATTCATTTGCGGCTTGACCTAACATACCACTAAAAGAAACGTGATTAGGTCTAAGTTTATCAAGTCTTTGAAAATGTTCTCTTGTAGTTTTCGAGACTGATACTGATATTATTGTTCTGTCAAATTTACTCATGCTGTTTTATTTCAAACCATATACTTAAAGCTTATTGAAACTTGTATAGCTTATATAACATTACTTGTATAAGTTTAGTTTGATGGAAATCATTTTGCGGACTTTGAAAAAAATGAAAAAAAATTATCCTTTCTCTGGATAAGTCTTCTTTGGTTTAGCATCTTCAGGTAACTTGTGACTTTGTTTGTAAACATCTAAAATCCTTTTGAACAAAGCAGAGTCACTTTCATTCATGACTCCGTTCTTCGTATCCTTCACTGGCTGTGCATATTTTCTGAATAGTTCTTTGTCTTCCCATCTTATGCTTATTGTGGTATGTGTGTTTGATTGCTTTCTCCCCACCATGAAGATAGGTATATATGGTAGAATATAAAAGTTGTTGTGATACGTTTTTGTGAAATGTTTATATGTATCTAATATAACTTAAGTCATGACTATCAAAGCAAAGTTTGCAGGAAGTTGTAAGTTGTGTGGAGAGGAATGGTCGAAAGACTTTGACATCCACTATAGCAGGGAGCCAAGAGCAATCTGTATCAACGAACCATGCTTCAACAAACAGAAAGGAAATGCTCCACAACAAAGCAGTGGTTATCAAAGAAATCAAAGCATAGTTACAATCAAACCTGATGTTAAAATTTCAACCGCTGTTAACCATACTGGAGAACTACTTAAATCATCTATAGCAAAAGCACATGATGTAACGGTAGAGTTGTATCCAGAACTTGACGTTAACAGTCACACGTTCGGACAAATCAGAAGCAAGTTTACAGACCAGATATTATCTGTATACTTTTTTGAAAACTCTTAAGTACATCATTACTTTTATTTTTTCTATGAATACGAAAATATTTTTAACTGCGATGCTAATGGTTTCATTTCCGTTAGCCTATGCAGAAGAATATGATCTAAGTGATCATCCTGTATACAACTGGACATGGAACGAGGATATAAATTTCAGTAATGAAAGATTTAGTAATCCTAAAGCTTCTAATGAATATCATTTGGAAGCACTAAGTTCTTTCATTGATCCAAACTTTGATCCTACTCATATATATTATGAGAAAGGAGTATCAACTTTTGATTACTGTGATATAGAACAGTTTGCAAAGTATCCAAGATGTAGATAGTATTTTTGAAAACTCTTAAGTACATCATTACTTTTATTTTTTCTATGAATACGAAAATATTTTTAACTGCGATGCTAATGGTTTCATTTCCGTTAGCCTATGCAGAGACTTCACAAGTTGAAGTACCATTC
>Ga0209337_1001591_pt1 | contig 17118 bp, 15 predicted proteins | sample LinPmetageLP53_FD_184044 | JGI IMG/M metagenome (GOLD analysis project Ga0209337, IMG submission 184044) | Marine viral communities from the Pacific Ocean - LP-53 (SPAdes) (version 2) | ecosystem: Environmental > Aquatic > Marine > Oceanic | place: Pacific Ocean | collected 2010-02-08 | reverse complement strand
CCGCTATACCAATAAACCTTGCCACATTGGAGTTTACGGCTGTGACTTCTTTAACTTTTCCAGAGGTTTCCAACGAAACGGCATCACCTGAGCTTATTGCGCCATCAGCAACAAAGCTAACTTGTTTACCCGCCCCCGCAGGGAATAGATCGGAAAGATTTGTCATCCGGTGTAGTCCTTAATGTTGATTTGGGTGGCTGTTATGGCTTCACCAATAAGCTGCGCGGGGGAAGCACTAGCCGTGGTTATCGTGCCATCACTTTGAACGTAGTAGTCAGAGCCAATTGTAAGGCTTGTCTGCACTTCGTTCCTACTACCCCACGTATTGATCGTTCCGGTAGCTGTATTCAGAATGACCGCTGAAGCTATGCCTAACAGATTGGTTGCGGTGAGGTTTGTAGCTGAAGCAGAAAGGACTACTGATCTTCCAGTGGTATCCTTATAGACAGTGATCACTTTGCCCGCGCTTGAGTCGTAAACAGAGTCTACGAAAGTAGTAGCCGCGCTATTAAAAGTAACTGCGGTGTTAAATGAAAGATTTGTTCCGCTAACCGCCGCAGCTATAGCTTTCCCTAAATCTGGCGAGCCATTCATGTAGGATATAACTGTTCTGTCCGCACCTGTGTCATAAGAACAAGAAGTATCTGATACACTATCGGTATTAAACACGGCTGCCGTTCCGAACGAAATACTTGTTCCGCTCACAGTCCCTACGATGCTTGTGCCGTAGTCGGAATTAGTGCCGTCTTGATAACTAAAAACTACTTTGTTAGCAGTTGTATCAAAGGAAGAACCAATCATGGACGTACCGCCACTATTAAAGGTTGCTTTTGTGCCAAAGCTGATACTGGTGCTTGACACTGTTCCGACAACAGCGGAGCCTACCACTGATGATGTCTCATCTCTGCAACTAATAACTACTTTATTATTAGAAGAGTCATAAGCCATACTGATCTTGGAAGACTCTCCAGAATTAAATACAGCTTCAGAGCCAAAGCTGATACTTGCGCCACTGACCGTCCCAACAATTGCGGTTCCGTATTGGCTATTGGCTCCGTCATTAAAGGCAATAACTATTTTGCTGTTTGAAGAATCGTAGACGCAGTTTGTATATTCTGACTTAGCACTTGCAAAAGCAACGGGAGTTCCCCACGCAATGGCTGTTCCTGTTATTGTTCCGACTGCCGCATAGCCATAATCGTCATCATTACTTCTGTAGCTCATAACTACTTTATTGTTAGTAGAGTCATACGCCATCGATGCCTCTCTCATATTCGCATTGCTCGGCAAAGCCGTTGCACTGCCATAACTGATGCTTGTCGCTGACACGGTTCCAACAATCCCGTATCCCGTGCTTGATGTTCTATATCCAACAACTATTTTGTTGCTGGTGGAATCAAAAGTTATACAGTGGTCATTACTATTGGATGCGTTAAAAACAACAGGAGTGCCTACACCTATGGAACTAGCTGCGCTTTGCCCAACCTGAGTAACCGTTCCCGCGCTGTTTAAGATCACAGGCTTACCCGAAGCTATCGCCCCGTCAGCAACAAAGTCGGTATTGTTCTGACCGCCTCCTGCAGGGATCAGCTCGGAAAGATTGCTCATTACACACTCCAGCCAATAGTTCCATCGATGTAGGTTAGCGTTATTTCCGCGAAGTTTTTGTCGAACGTAAGATCAGTAGCAGAGCTTGCAATGTTAGAGCCATTACGCGCTACGGTAAAAGCTGTAGTTGCGGCTGCTCCGGTTCCATCTTTGATAATAACGCTATCCCCTATCGCTGGAGAAGCTGGGAGAGTAAAGGTAATGCTGCCTGCGCCTGCCACACAATACTGCCCATCAACAAGAGTAGCAGGTGTTGAGGTATGGACATCGGCTGTAGCAGGTAAAGCAATAGACTGTCGTGCTGCATTGACTGTGGTTGCGTTTGTACCACCGTTGGCAACAGCTAGAGTACCCGCAACCGTGATCGTGCCAGAGCCTGTAATTGGGCCACCAGAAGTAGTAAGGCCCGTAGTGCCGCCAGATACCGCCACAGAGGTAACACTACCACCAGAATCACTTGTATATTCTAAAGCGGTTTCTCCAGCATTGACCGTAAGAACTTGCCCTGCCGTTCCCAAAGCCGTGAGTGCTGTACCGCCGTTAGCGACAGCTAGTGTTCCAGCCGTTGTAATAGTTCCCGCGCCTGTAATCGGGCCACCCGAATAAGTCAGCCCTGTTGTTCCACCTGCCACCTGGACAGAAGTAACAGTTCCGTTGCCAGAGATAACTTCCCAAGATGTTCCATTCCAGACAAACATCTGATCTGATACAGAATTCCAATACAGCGCACCCTCAAAAGTCGTTGTTGGGGCAGACGAAAACGCGCCCATGTATCTTTCAATAAAACTGGCATAGCTGGCAGCAGCGGCAGTTGCAGACCCAGCAGCAGCAGTAGCCGATCCAGCGGCAGCAGTTTCACTACCGGCAGCGGCAGTAGCACTACCCGCAGCAGCGGTGGCTGATACGGCAGACGCAGTGGCTTCCGCAGCAGAAATTACAGCACTAGCAGCCGAAGCAAGAGCATCGACACCCGCTGCCGTGGCACTTCCAGCCGCAGCCGTAGCCGATCCAGCCGCAGCAGTAGCACTAGCAGCAGCCGCCGCACTTGTACCAACCCACCAAGGCGCACTTGATGCAGGCACATGGTTTATGTTTGAGTTCTGTAAAGAGGTGTAGAGAATGCCGTCTGTGCCAACCACGTTCTCATTAATTGCGTATGTCCTGGTGGCAAGCCACGCAAACGCAATAGATGCCCAATAAGCCGTAACTGTTGATGGATTCTGATTAAGATTTGAGTCCTGCAAAGATTGGTACTGAGTCGTGCCATAAAGCACAACATCGCCAGCACTGTAGGTTATGCCTGCGTTCCACTCGACTGAATACAGCAGAGTCCAGAAGCCAGTTGTGTTAATAGGGTTGTTGTTCTGATTGCCATTGGTCAGGGATCGATAGAATATGCCATTAGAGCCAAGCACAACGTCTGTGGCGTTATATATCTTGGTAGCTACCCACTGATCACCAAAGGCTGATTCGGTCTGCCCAACGGGGTCACGCACAGCTATTTGAACATCGGAGCTGTTAGTTAATACTGCCTTGGCAACGCCATCAAAGAATACATTAGGCTGTCTTCCAGCCGCAGTAAGGATGACAGGATTTGTGTTAGGGATGGAGTTATTAACATCCGCATAGGTAGTTTTAAAAGTCGTTGTTCCTGACTCATAAAAGTATATCTTGCCTGATACAAGCGGATCACCAGCGTTGTCTAAGTATTGATCAAAATCACCGAATCTTGCCATTAGTTATCACCTGTTTAATCTTGACGCGAATATTGTTGAGCAGACTCTGAGGTTCCAGCCCATATAGAAGAGCTAATTATAGCAGCTATAAATTTGGCATCTTCTTCTGACATAGATCGGTTCTCGTTAATATCAGAAATAAGTTTGACCGCCCTTCTAGCGTTTAGCCCTTTAGTGTTGATAAGAGCGTTAGCAACTTCATCTAAAATCTTTCTTGCTCTTCTAACAGGAATATTTGGGTCTGTTCCAGTTAGCCCTCTAATTACTGTTCCTACTATTTGACTGCCGCCGCCCTGACCAGAAATTAATTCATTGAAGGTTGGCTGTATTAAATCATTTACTATTTTAATTCCTTCCTGTCTATATGCAGTTTGAGAGCCTCTTTGTGTAGCGTATGCCAAGTTCATCATCTCAGACACTTTCATCATCTCGCGTCTTAATTGGCCCATTTCTCCGCTAGTAAGGAATGTAGCTAGTTTCTTTAAAGAGCCAGCAGACGATAGCGCCTTGAAAGCATTGATCGCACCCTTAGCGCCCTCTTCTGAAAAATCAGGATCAGCTAAAGTCGCTCTGGCCTTTTCTTCTAAAGTCTGTATTTGGGTTCTTAGCATACGCTTCATGCTTTCTCTTAACTGGTCTTTAGACCGCCCAGATGCTCTGCTTAAAAGTCGTGTAAACTCCTCAAGATTCGTTGTTGCAAACGACCTTACTAGCTTTATTGCGCTTTCTTCTAAGTAGGTATCAAGACCAAGCTCAACAGCATCCTTGTAGACAGGAACCGCCCTGCCTATTGATGCTGATAATTCTCCATATAACCTAGAAGCCAGCCCCCCTTTAACACTTAAAGCCCCAGTAATGTTATCGGTTTCATCGCTAATTATTTTTCCTAATCCTCGCTTTATATAATCGAGCTGAATAATGTTAGGGTATTCGGTTATCTTACCGGCGCTATCAATGACAATAGAGGGTATCCCTTTTCCCTCGATACTCATTAAATCGTTTGCGGCCTCAACTGCCTCTCTCATATAACGATCTGGAATTCTTCCTAATACGCTACGGATCATCCTTCCTTCTCTGGAAGTCGCATCAATATAAGTATCGTATGCGGCATCGTAGGCTTCTTTTCTCTTAGAAGCCGTAGCAGCCCTAGCCTCTTCAAATATTTGTTTTGGCCCTGTCGCTGGCCTTCCCAAAATTGTATCTAGCTTTCTATCAAAACTCGCTCTTAGCTCTCTTCCGACAGTTTTTACACCCTCTTGAGTAGTTCTGAGCGCATCACCGCCAGTTGTTTGTGCAACGTCTAATAAGTTTTTCATAGCAGGGCTAGAGTTTACCAGTCTTGCTTCTGCCCCCATTATTCTTAGTTGCCTTTCTAGCTCTTCTCTAGTCCCGCCTGACTCAGCCATGTCAGAAATAATAGTTGCCGCCTCTTTTGAGACTCCAAGCTCTTCCGATAAATCAGAAATAATCTTGTCAATATTGCCTCTTGCTGATCTCTCGACTACATTTTGAATTGTGCCGCCGATGCCGCCTAGTGGCGTGCTGATTACGCCGCTAATAGCGCCCCTACTTTGTGCTTTTGCTGCCCTTTCTTCTGGTGTTGTACCTTCTCCGTACCCAGAAACAGCACCCTCCACGGTTCCAAAAGTTCCTGCTTTCGCGCCAAGTTCGGCAATTCTTGCCACTCCTCCTTTAGCAAAAGTTGGTGCTAGACCGAACGGGGCTGTGCTAACTATTCCTACCCCAGTTTCAAGCAGGGCAGATTCTATGGGCCTTGTTTCTTCCATTGCCTTTTGAGATAAGCGAACGCTGTCTCTAGCCTGCGGCCCAAACACTTTACCAGCAGTTTCGTCTATATATTCCCCAGCAAAGGGAATTCCTCTTAAAGCAACAGCAGCCCTAGATGAAACCGGCCTTTCCTCTATCACATCTTCATAAATTCTTTCTTGAAAAAGCTCTCCAGGCTTGGCATCATTTAAAATCTTTTCAATTTCTTCCGGATCAGTAGTTGAATAAACATCATCAAAATAACCCCTATCTCCACTAGGAGTTTGATACAAATAGCCGTTTCCTACAGGCTCAACTACAGACCCTTCTGGAAGAGCCTCTACACCGCGAGAATACTTCCCTTCTTTAATAAACAAAGGATCGTTTGGGTCTAGTGGTTTTCTGTCGGAAGCAGGGGCATCACTTATATCAAAATTAGAAGGGTTATCAACTTTAAGTTGGGCCTCTTCTTTTGATGCCGCTCGAACGTCATAAGACTTTCCGTCTAGCACAGATATAACTTTAAAAGTTTCCATATTGATTAGTTACTCAAGGTTATATCTGAGTTTATTGGGATGTATATAGCATCTCTTCGGGACTGGGCTACACCATCAAAGAATCCTGGTGAGATTGAATTAGCCTTAGCCCTCATGGAGTCAGTAAAAATACTTCTTCTTCTTAACTCTGATGAGGCAGAAAGATATTCATTTAGCGTCATCTCTCTGTTTGTATACTTTTCCTCATTTAAGATTTTCTCTCTTTCTATGTCTGCTGCCGCCTGAAAAGCAAGGTTGGTTAATTGCTGTCCTTCTGAGGACTGCAAAAAAGCAGGAAGACTTTGTATATACATTGATATTTCAATGTCGGAAGTTGATCCGCTTCCCTTTGGACGCATTCTAGGTGCAAGTTTGTTGATTAAGGTTTGTGCGGCCTCTGTCTCTGGCCCAAGACCAGCCAAGGAAATACCGCGCATTCCGAATCTATCGGCAAAGAATTTTTCTCCTACATTTAGGTCAGCACTTCCTAACGCTTGAGTTAGCATTTGAACTTCATTTGCCGTACCAATAATAGATTCAGAAAAGTCCAAGTCTGATTTTATTCTGGACATCTGACCTCTTATTCCGTCCCTGTACATCTCCTCTTCTAAAGACAAAACTTCTTTTTCAATTGTCTTATCAATAGCTGGATTTGAAAATACTTGCGCGTTTGTTTCTGGATCAACCAATGCGCCTCCAGCCCCAACAGATATAGGCTTGGCTCTTTCTGGCCTATCTAGCACCTGATATTCAATACCAGTATTAACGTATCCTTCTAGCCTTCTTCTTAGGTTTAATAAATCATCTGGGTTTTCAAAAGCACCAGCCGCAAGCCTTTGAACATCTTGAGACAGTTTTAAGTTTGTAACTCCCATACTTGGAAGAACATTTAACCTATCGGTAAACTTTTCATAAACCTGATTAAGATTTCCAGCGTTTAGAGCATCTAAAGCTATTTTGGAATCTATAAATAAAGTTTCTTGTCTCTTTTCATCAATAGCTGCAAGCCTAGTAGCCTCTGATGCCGCTAGGCGGTTAGTTCTATCTGACAAACGCATTGCCCTGTCTTCTGCGGCTATGCCCCTGTCAAAGCTGCGATCAGCTAAGAACATCTCCCGCTCCGCTCTTCTCTCAGCGTCCAAGTCCTCTTGACGAACCTGCTGCATAAAAGCTGGCATTTCGTTCTTGAATGCTGCGCCTAGACCTGAGAGTGCGCGTCCTATGTTTATATCAGCCATTACTGAAATTCCTTATGATTGCTGAGTGGCTAGATTAGAAGCATTTGTTGCCTGAATCTGCCGTGGATTCATGGCGTTTCCAAACGCATATTGTTGCTGATATGGGTTTAGGTTGTTAAATGCTTGACCCTGATTATTGTTCTGGTTCTGATTCTGGTTCTGGTTGGTAAGCATACCGTAAGTAAAACCGCCAGCCTGTAGCGCATTGCCTATGCCCTGAGCGTAGTTAGGGTTAGCAAGTCCAGTCTGTGCCTGACCGGCTAGTGCCGCGCCTGTATTCTGCTGAGACTGGGCCAAGGCAGTAGAGTAGGCCGTTTGAGCCTGCGCCTCGGTTATTGCTCCAGAATTGACTTGGTTTATCAGGGACTGCGCTTGGGCGTTAATCGATCCAGCCAGGTTATTGCCCTGATTGCTGTATATGTTGCCCATAGCATTAGCGGCAGCACCGTACTGGTTAGCCAAGTCTCTGCCTGCCTGAGTCCTGCCTTGGGCCAAGTTAGTACCAAGGTTGCTCATCTGTGATGCCTGCGGAAGTCCAGTGTTCAGGTTGTAGCCCGACAGTTGACTGCCGAGATTGGTGCGCGTGTTTAGTTGCTGCGCCCCAAGTCCAGTAGCCAGGTTGGCAAGGTTAGACCCTTGTCCTGTGTAGGCTCCCATCCGTCCCTGACCCTGAGCCATGCTTATGTCTGCAAGGTTGCCGCCCATATTGGTTCCGGTTTGAAGCTGTTGACCACCAAGAGACTGGGCTATATTTGCTAGGTTCTGGCCTTCATTTGTAAAAGCTTGAAGTCCAGCCTGACCGCCAGCGACATCAAGACCGGATAATTGATTACCCAAGTTCATATTCGCTTGAAGCTGTTGCGACCCTAAATTAGAGGCTATATTGGACAAGTTACTGCCCGAAGACATAGCCGACTGAAGACCGGCCTGACCTCCCGCAATACCAAGGTTAGCCAAGTTAGTGCCGCCGCTAGTCGCAATATTAGAGGCGCTTCCTGCCGCATTAAGCCCTTGGCTTGAAAGACCTCCCAAGTTGGCTATCTGCTGTTGAAGACCTTGTGATGCAAGACCCTGACCAAATCGAGCTAGTTCCTTCTGTACGTTACCGCCGCCAAGACCGCCAGTTGCGCCAGCCCCAGCTAGATTAGCTCGCATCCCTTGCTCTCTAAGGAATGCCATCTGTGGCGACTCTTGGTAGGCAGCATTAAAAGCGTCCTGTCCTAAAGCGCCTGAGAGTGCCATTTGTTTCTGTAGGGCAGCAGTTCCAGCCTCTTGATACGGATTAAACATACCCTCGGCACGACCAAAAGAGTCCGTTATATCTGTCCTGGCAGCACCCAATCCCTGATTAAGAGCTTCCATGCCTCTAGTTTCTGCGCCAGTGATGTCTCCCCTAGCAATAGCCGCCTGGTTGGCTGCATTAGCAAGCCCTGTGTCGTATTGGCTTGTCAGATTGTTTTGGGCGGCAGTAATACCCGTGTTTAGGGCGTTCAAGCCTTGGGTTCTGCCTGCGGCAATATCTTCTCTGGCAACATTTGATTGTAGTCGCGCATTCTCTAATGCTATTGCGTACTCATCTCTTAGATTAGCGGTTGCGTTAGTTGCGCCAGTATCTAAAGCGTTAATACCGCTAGTGGTTCCTGCTTTAATTGCTTGCTCGGCTATCGCTTTTTGAGCCTCTACTGCGGCCAGTCCCGCTGCGCTTTGTGTAGTTAGGTCTGATCTGCCTGTAGCATTAATCTGGTCAAGCATATTTATGGCGTTAGTTGCGCCAGTCTTTAGTGCTGTCTCTGACCCAAGAAGGCCCGTCTGAATGTCTGATCCCTTGGTGTCAATATCAGTCAATCCACCGCCACCGGCAATAGTTGAACCGCTAAGGTTATTAGCAACTGCGGCAGCATCGGCGGCGGCTTTAGCAGCAGCGTCTTTTTCAGCTTGAGTGGCATTAGAGGCAGCTATTGCGGCAGCATCAGCGGCGGCTTTGGCGGCGGCGGCAGCAGTAGCAGCAGCAGCAGCATCAGCATCAGCAGTGGCAGTGGCAGCGTCTTGGTTAATAACAGCCATGTTGGCGATGACTTCATCCTCATTCACCCCAAACTGTTGAGCGACTTGGGCAGTGCTTAACAGGCCGTTGTTGATAGAGTCGGCAACCATCTGAATTTCTGCTTCAGTGTAGTCCCCGTCAGCCTCAATATTTCTAACATCGGCAGATGCCACCGCTATGCCCTGTTGTACATTAGACAAGTCTTCGGCGGTGTACATCTCCACATCTGTAAGATAGCTCTCGACAATAGACGGATCAGCAGAGAAGTAGTCAGCAACGTCAGTAACACTCGCAACGCCGCTATTGATCATCTTCATAACAGCATCAACAGAGCTGTCGGTATAGCTGCTGTCAGTATAGGCATCAGGAGATATGCCAGTTAGGTTCTGAATTACTGAGGCAACAGACACATTGAAATGACCAGAAACGTCATTTACGTCTACGGCTCCGCTGTTGAGCATATCCTTGACTTTAGCAACATCCTCATCACTGTAGGGTGGCTGGGCAGAGATGCTTGCTAGTGGAGCCTCAAAAGTTCTATCTATCATGTCAAAAACCATTGGGTCTGACTGCTCTGTAGGCCGTCCTCTATTTTGTGCGGCGGCGGCAGCTTGTGGAGGCGTTGGATTCTGTTGTTGCCACGCTAAAAAAGCCGGATCACTTAAATTCTCTCCCCCAAGTTGAGGAGGCTGTCCTGTGGCTTGCTGCCAATCAGAGTAAGCTGCTAAGTTTTTATAATATTCTGGAGACATTCCTGGAAGTGCCATTATGGGTTTACTCCATCGAATCCAAAACTGTTTTCCTGACCATCGCCTAGTGCGGCTCTGACCTGTTCGGATGTAAATTTTGCTGGCTGTTTAGCCGTAGAGTTTGTTGTAGAATCTGCTGTCGCTAAAGGCTGAAATGTTCGACCACCTGCCTTTCCATAGTTATCCCAATGCCACTTAGCATATCCCTCAAGGCTGTTAAAGATATCGTTACCACTGTCCTTGATTAGCTCTTGCTTATTTTTTTCATAGTACGCAGAAAGGTCTGGGTAGTTTTTCAAATACTGGGCAGCATCGCCTGAACTCCAATTTTCCTGCGCTTGAGTATTGGTCGAGCTGCCGTACTCTGGTGTTTGAAACGCCTTAAAGTCTAACCCCTGCGGGTTAGTCAGTCCGGTCAGTGCCGAGTAGTCCATAGGCACGTTCTGTGGGCTTAGGGCAGAGTAATCAATAGGATCGCCTAGAGTGGCATTGCGCTGACCCATCAGTCCGGCCATGATAGCCTGCTGCTTCATGTAGTCGCCGCTTTGCATTACGTCATTCGCGGGTCTAAACGTCTGTCCAGCCAGCCCAAGGTTCTGATTTAATGCTTGTTGGCGTAAATCTTGAGCGTTTTGGTATCCAGGCGTTAATGTCTCGCCGACCCTGCTGCCATACTTTTCAATCAGCGCCATATTCTCTTTGCGCTGCTTCTCAGCGAGCTTTTGATTCTTTTTGTTTTGCTTGTAATCAAGCACAGAGCCTACAAGACTTGCTGCTGCTGATCCTGCCGCTGCCGCTGCTTCTGCTGACATAATATTCTCCTAGACTAAAATCCAACCTTTGGTGCGATCACCGCCGATTTCTGGCTGCATTTTTCTGTACTGGATAGCGGATGCACCACCGCTTGAGTCTAAATATAAACTGTACTGAGCCGCCTCGATTACGCCCTCTGGACTGCCTGCTCCCACTATAGGGATCGATAGGCTTGCGTCCTGCGTAAACTGTCTAAATGCCTGCGCCATTGTACCGTTTTCATCAACGATAGGTTGGCCTACATTAAGCCTTGGGCCTGTCACTTATCTCCACCAATCATGTTGGCAGTAAGCTGGATAATTACTGGCTTAACCGCATCGGTGAGCGTAAACCTAAACACTTCAAACCTTGCGGCCCTGCCGTTCCTGCGCCAGATCGCCCTGCGATTATATTCACCAATCTTGCCAAGCCCTCTGGCAATTGCGCCACTCCAGGTCTTGCCGTCCAAGCTGCGCTCTAAAACAATTTGCGGGTCTTCTACTGCCGCATTACCTACTCCAGACTCAACAGTTAGCTCAAGGCTAGGAAAGAACACAGACTGCATATTGTTCTGAAAGGGCTGTGTAGCAATAGTCCTAGTGATTGTGTTCCCGTATTCAGTATAGACCTCGGCATCTAACTCACCAACTCTGCCATCAACTATATCCCCACAGAGGATTCGGTTATACGCCTTAACAACAGAAGAGATTCTTGAAACGCCTATAGCTCCTGAGATTAAAGACTTTCGCTCATGCCATTTCTGAGATGTTGTGTCATAAACAAGCGTTGTTGATGGCAAAGAAAAAGCTATAAAGTATGCGCCCTTGTTGGCATATACCCATGAATATATCCCAGCCACCTGCGTCTGGGTCAGCTTGCTCAGTATAGAGTCTATTGCCGTTGTTGAAATCTTGACTGTGCTATTACCACTTAGCGCCCAGATCGCTGGCGATTCATTATTACCACCACCCACCCACATGAAAGTGTCTTGTGCATTAACCAACGAGTAAGGCGAGAAACAGCCTTTTTGAAGGAATAGTCCTGTTCTGCTAAAGGGGAAGTCTGCCCCACCGATGTTCTGGAAAGCCTCAAATGTTTCGCCGCCTGATATAAATAGTTGGTTCTTAAATACTACTGGGGCAACTATGTCATCAGGATCAGACTCGGCTGTACCAAAGTCTAGTGCGTTATAGGCTAGACCGTTATTGATCGCGCTAACAATGAACTTCTTAGTATCGGTTGTAATTAAAAAATAGCCGTCAATAAACACAACAAACTGAGGTGCGCCATTGGCTACAAAGTCCGTGTCTGTGATCTCAGCAAAGACATCAGTGACATGGTTGTAGATGTATCCCTTGCCGCCTGGAACCAACACCATAAGTTGAGTTCCGTTATCAGCCATCGATACCCTAGCAGTCCCCTCAATAGTCCCTATTGTGGTCAGTTTAAAGGTATCGCTCATGCTGTATAGCTGAGTGCCGTTTACAAAGTAGGGAATCCCAGCCATCTCGTGTGCGCCACGATTGATCTCATCGAGTACGCCAGTGGTGGCAAGCTGTGTTATTCCTTCAGTGCCAAACAAAGTCTCTTGGTTTAAGCCTACGCCCTGCACGATATTGGGATACCAATTGGTGCATTCTTGAGCAGACAGAGGCAGAGAGTCACTGACATAGAACCCGTTAGCAATTGGCAGGACAGTGGCAGGCATTTAGTCAATACCGAATAGTGCGCTGGCAACGGTAATATTGTCAGTGCTAGTAGCATTCCTGACAAAAAGCTCTACATAGTCATTTGTAGCAAAAGACTGATTAGTGGATAAGGACAAATTCTGGGTTAATCCAGCAGAGATAAAGGCTGAAATTCTAGTAGCGGTAATTACTACCCCATTCTTAGCTACATACACCGAAAGGTCTTGGCTTGCAGCAGAAACTGGGTCTAGCGTTATTGATGCGTGGATAGTCATTACAGCAGTAGTAGTGCCGTTGTATGTAAGCCTGCCTCCTGACGTTTGCGTGAAGCCAGTATTTACCCCAAAGGCCCAAGTCCCAGCTATCAGAACAGGTGTGGCAGTTGCACCGATCACAGTAGCCGTTGCATTGGCTTGAAGTGAGCTTTCAACATAAGCCAAGTCATCATTGGCTGATATAGAAATAACATTGCCAACGGCTGTAAGCGTAATACCGCTGCCAGCCAATAGGCTTACAAAAGTAGGGCTAGTCGCTGTCGTGTTCAACATCAAAGGCGATCCGGTAGCGTCAACCGTAAAGTTGTGCTTGATCTCTACGCCATCAGTAGCAGAAACATTAGCGGCTATGCCAGAGCCATTCTCAATGCCCCGAATATTGTTGATGTCTCCCTGAGTGTCCAGGATAGGTGCAGCAGTTACAGCTCCTGCCTGGACAATAGTCCCAGTAACGCCCAACCCACCAAGAAAATCGGTGTAGGCTATTCGGTAGTTGGTATTGTCAATAATGTAATTGAGGTAGCTGTTGGAGCCAGAGATAGTGGTCTTAGCTACAAACTGGCTTATCTTCCTGCCTTGTGCGCGTGTAGTAGTCATACAGTGCTAGTCTCCAGCCCAATGGCTCCGGTAGTTTCGGCAAGTATCTGAGCCTCTTGATCCGCATAAAAATGACCAGACAGACCAAAGCCTTGGCCCTCGTTGCCTGATCCTATCGGCAATGTGCTTGGTGGATGGCTAATACCCATTACCTGCCCGATAGTTCGCATCGTATGCAAGCCCTCACGCGCAGCAGCAATTAAGCCTTGAGAGATAACACCGCCGTAATCAGGCGATACCTCGATAGCCATATTAGCTATGATTCCGCGTAATGCTCCAGCGGGAACCGTAACCGAATCACCAAGGTCCGAAACCTCAGTATAACCAAGCTGTACGCCTTGAGCGTCTAGCTGAGTCATGTAGTTGTTCAATGCAAATATGTAGTCTTGGTATTCGGCAGGCTCAAGAGGAGACTCTGCCGCCTGTACCAGAATTCGTTGGAGTGATGCCTTAGCGACCTGAGCTACAGTAGCCATTAGGCGTATGTGTTCCCAACAGGGCCACGCTTCATGCCCTTAGTCATAGCTGTCATTTGACGCTTCATAGCTGCCTTCTTTGCCATAACACGCTTTCTTTCAGCAGCAGAGTTTGCGCCAGGATTGTCTTTAATTCTAAACATCTGATCATCAGCATTGCGAACCATGCGCTCAAGCTCTTTCATTTTTTGAGCCTTGGTAACGCCTGCATCGGTATAGGGAAAATTGAAACCTGCAACATTCGGCATGATTGTCTCCTAAATTTAAAGAAAGAGGGCCGAAGCCCTCAATCTAGTGGTGATTATACTCCGTAACCTTGACCAGCAAAGTTAGGATTAAAGACCGCGTATGCAGGAAGAAGGTCAAAACGAATCTTCTGCGTATTAGCATCACCGTCTGAGTACTTAGATACTCGGATAGACATACCATCGCTGGTAGTCGCAACAGTATCTGTAGAGTACAGCTTAGGTAGCTTCACTGTGCCAAGACCGAATGCCTGCTCTGTGTAGAACAAGTTAGGTTGGTAGACAGCGCCAGCAGCACCAAGGATAGTCACAACAGCGCCAGCAGCAGGAGCTGCATCAACATTGTTGTACTGACCATTTGCCTCAAAGATCGCAGCACCAGAAACCACAACCGTAGCCTCATTACCTGCAATAGTTACTACTGAAAGAACAGTGCCAGTCCAAGGAACCGCTGCGCCAGTTGCATCAAGAATCAATTGGCGAGTAGCGATGTTCAAACGATTAACACCAGCAACCTGAATTTGATCACCAGCCTCAATAGTTCCAGTACCCAAAGTCTCGATTACCATCGTCTGCTGCATAGTATCTTTAGCAGTGACATAGGTAGCATCAGGTGCTGTTTTAAGATCACCAAGTCGGTCAGTAGTAGTACCTGACGTATAGCTGCTCAAAGCGTTAGAGGTCAAAGCCTTCATGCCACCAAAGTTGGAAGCAATCTGTGCCTTTTCAAACGCAGTTCGTACCAGGCCATCAGCCGCATTCAATCCACTCTGAGCCGAAGCTAGTGAAGTGGTAGTGAATGGATTCATCAGGTAGTATTTGGAGTCGCTCATCGGAACGCCAACGCTATCCATCATCGCTCCTGCACCAGCAACATCAGACCAAGCATCAACGGCAGTGCCTCTCGCTCCATAGTTTAAGCCAGTGTTAATACGCATGAACTTCGCAAGGTCTAGCTCAAGATCAGTTACAAGTCTTCGAGCCATTGGCTCAAGGATTTGATCTAACTGGTCAAGCTCTAAGGCTTCTTGAATATTCGACCACTCAGTAGCTGAAGTAAAATATTCTTGGACCGTGCCGGTCGCTTTTCCTGCAATGATGTCAGACTTAGCTGCGGCAGAAATGTCACCACCAGCACTGCGGATAGTGTTGTAGTCGTGAGGACGCTTAAAGTCTACTTTAGTGCCTGTAGACGGATTGAACTTGCCCGAAAGCAGTTGAGTGTTAACAGTCTTGGTGACTACTCGGCTGGATTCAAATGCCTCTAGAAATATTTTGGCTAGAGGCCGTGTAATGTTACTCGATAGATTATTAGCCATGATTTAATTTTCCTATTCAAGAGCAGAATAGGCACTAATGGCTTCATCTACTCAAATGTAGCACCTTGAGGCCCTCTCTTTGAAGAAGCCTTTCCAGCACCGTGAGGACGCTCCAATGGGTCAGGAGTGTCGGTTACCTTTTTGGGTTGTGATGCCGCAGCCTTTGGCTTGATTTTAGTCTCGATAGCTACTGCCGCTTGTGCGGGAGACAGATATTTCAACTCATCCAATTCAAGAGGATTGTTAGCAAGATATGTAGTTATCAGTGGGCCTTGATCAGACTCTAGGATGTATTGTCCTAGCTCTGCGCCAATTCCATGCTGTGCAACTGCATTTCCTGCAACCTGCAAGTCTTCCGCTTTAATGCCTAGTTTTGCGGCTCTTCCTGCATAGTCCCGAATCTTCTCATCTTGCTGTGTGTGCTGCGCCTGCGCTTGCTCTTGCCGAACACGTTCTTGGTGTTCCTGCTGTTGCCTGCGCTGGTGATCGAAGTTTGCTTGAGCTAAGACTTGCTGATCACGCTGCGCCAGATTTCTTCGATATTCCTCATCAGAAATAGCGAATGGGTCTGGAGGCGCTTGAACTACTGGCCTTTGCTCAACAGGAACCTGAGCTTGCAGTTCATTAACTTGCCTTTGGAGTTCGTCAGCTCGGCGTTCCATGTCTCTGGTCTGCCTAACCTTCTTACCAATAGCATCGTTGAACTTCTGCTGTTGTCCTGGTGTAAACTTCTCATCCGGTGCTGAATCGGAATCTTGACCTTCGCCAAGCTCTTGAGAATCTTGTGTGCTTTCCTCTTCGGATGCCTCCGTAGTGTCTAGCTCAACGTCATCTGTTTGCAGCTCTTCATCGTTCATAATGCGCCCTTAAAAAAGGTAATCGCCACGGGAATAGGCCGTGTCCTAGTTAGAGGATACCATTGGGTATAGCAAATGCAAATATTATTCGTAGGTTGCTTTCTTCTTCCGTGATTTCCCAGCCTTGCTGTACGCTATAGCGGCTGCTTGAGCTTTAGATTTTCCATAGCTCATTTCTGTCCTAATGTTATCTGAGATGACTTTCTTAGACTTGCCTTTCTTCAATGGCATTACTTGTCCCCCTTTGGAGATACTATGTTGACAGTCCAGACAGTATCCAGTGGCTGACCATCCTTGCCGCTTATCTCTGTCTGCTTCTTCTCAGTCCATCCAGCTCTTTGTGATAGCCATAGCTTCATGCTCTGAAAGTCCCCTTCCATGCCGTTTGCATACAACTGACAGATCATTCTACTGCTTGCATCGAGTAATGCCTTGTTATAAACCGCAAGTAGTTGAGGTTCTCTGGCAAACATTGATCGCAAGCAATTGTCTGACATACCTAAGTAATCAGCTAATTGGCTATGAGATAATTGAGGAGCCATCTTCTTTAGCGTCTCAATCTCGTTATCGTCTAAGATTCGTAAGTCCATAAGTCATTATACTCGGCTTATCCGTGTTGGTACATATTCTCTCACGCCACGGCCCAGTTCACGTTCTAGCTTCTGGTTGCAATAGATGCACAGTCCACAACCATCCTTGATCTGATTTGAGAGGTCTTCTGCATACCTTTTGATGCCGCACATCGTACACAAGAACTGCTTATCCATGCTTATCTTCCTTTCTTAATTGCAAACAAATGACTGAGGTCTATCAGGGGCAGGATTGAGAACTTGATGTATTCCTCGCCCTTGGGAACAATTACCTTGCGCTGTACACCCTCATAAATCTGAGAGTCGTTAAATCCGTAGAAGGCTTGAAGGCAGTCCTGAAAGGGCTTGATGGGGTTGTCGTAGTCAGCCGCCTTGTTGCTTACTCCAAATTCAAGGAGCAGCGTATAGGGAGGCTCTGGGAGGGTCATCTTGCGGAGTTTGAGTGCTATTTCTTGCTGATATGCCTTGTACTCCTTGCTTCTAAATCTTCGCCCCTGCCATGCTTGATTGACCGACAGAGGTTTGATCTTGAGGGTTCTTATGCGCCCCACCTGGCAGGCTTCCCAGATCGCGTGTCAATATGATTGAAGGTTTCATACAG
>Ga0209337_1001590_pt1 | contig 17130 bp, 29 predicted proteins | sample LinPmetageLP53_FD_184044 | JGI IMG/M metagenome (GOLD analysis project Ga0209337, IMG submission 184044) | Marine viral communities from the Pacific Ocean - LP-53 (SPAdes) (version 2) | ecosystem: Environmental > Aquatic > Marine > Oceanic | place: Pacific Ocean | collected 2010-02-08 | reverse complement strand
AGTTTTTGTTTTTCTGCATCATTGAAGTTTCGCATTGTTTCTCCTTTTTTATTATTATACTGTAGGATTGGAAAAAAAGCAATTACTTTTTAGGTTTAGTTGAAACTCTTATTGGTGCTTTACCAGATGCGCCTGTGTCTTTGCCGCCTCTGCCTGCTTTACTTTGTGCTTTTCTTTTTCTTGATACTGCTGATTTTTTTTGGGATTTGCTCATAGATCTTGCTTTAGAGGCCGGAACACATTTAGCATATCCTCTCTTGGAACCTGATGTTCCACATTCAGGATGACCGCCACCTTTTTTCTTTTTGGCAATGTTTACCCATTTTTGTTTGAACCATTTACGTAAGCCACCTTGATATTTTCTTTCATTAAGCATTAAGTCACCACAATTAATACAATAATCAAAATCATCTACCAAAGCATTTAGATCATAATCAGGTTTAATTGCTCCGTGTTTTTTCTTAGCAATCATATCCATTTGCACTGCTACTTTAAAATCAAAGTCTGTAACGTCTTTAGTACGATGTGTATAAATTTTTACTAAAACTTCATCATAGAATACTCCAAGATCAGCATGATGGTCTAATTCTTCCTGTGGTTTAATAGTATCAATTAAAAATTTTATAACTTCAAAATAATCTTCAAACTTGTATCTTTTTTGTAAACTGTTATCTTTGTATTCCCAATCAGGAAGATATTTTTCTCTTAAATTTTCAATAGTGGCTTTATCTAAACTTTTATATTGTCTGTCTACACCCTCATCTATTTGGCCACTCATCATTTGTACAGGTTTTCTAGTAAAAAATTCTGTGTTAGCAAGTCCTCTAGATCCTGCTGAACTAGGCGAAGCAATTTGTTCACCTGAACTTACGTGTCCACGGTCTTTAAGTTGACTTATATTTCTATAATATTGCTTGAAATTGAATGGTATCATTGACAGTATTTATTTCCATAACACCTGTTTAAACTTCTCTTTTTCAATGCCAAAAAACTTTGTTTTGTACTCAGACTGTTCAAAAAATTCTAAATGATGCCACTCAGATTTGTAGTCTAAAAGTCTTTGTGCTTGTTCATCAAAGTTTATAGTGACTAAAAATTCTTCCATATACTTCTTTTTATCTGCTATTTCTTGATAATCAAAACTGTCCCACTCCCAATGTAGAACTTCAAATACATTGCCGTTTTTATCTGCATAATCTATTGAGAAATCTAAACCCCATTTTGGTTTCATTTGTATAAGTTTTTGAAGTAATGGACATTTTTCACTCCATTTTTCTAATTGCTCTAAAGCGGCGCCTTCAAATCCTTTTCTTTCAAATATTACAGCATGATTTATATGACATCCTTCAACACTTTTTTCTTCGTCAGTAAACCAAGTTTCTCTTATAACTGAATGATTACTTCTGTGGCCTTTAATTCTCCATTGATTTTTTTTAGCATAAAGTTTTTCTATTGCGGTAAGATCAAAGCCATTTTGATCAAAAAGTTCCATCATCTTATTAAGATTTTCAAACCATATATCTGTTTCTGAATTTTGAAGTAATGGAACTTTGTAAGTTGGTTGTTTGCTGAATTTATTGTCTGTAACTTTAATTTTCATACTGCTACTTATAATGTTCCAAGCTCATGCTTTTGTTTTTCCCAAGCTTCTTCAAAACCCTCTTCCCATTGATAGGCCTCTTGGTTGCACCACAATCTACGAAAGTAGTCATTATATATTTCTTTACAAGTTTCTTTACGATTAAGCATTGGAGGTAAGTGTCCTTTGACCTGCCAAAACATTCTACAAGCCATTTTGATCTCATCTCTTGACATCAAAAAGCTACCTGTTATTTTTTCTTTTTAGGTTTGCCCATTCTCCAACCGCCGCCCATTTTTTTGTATTCTTTTGAGGCGTATGCGTTTGCGTAGGCTGAGGGATAAACATCAAATTTAGATCTAGCTTTTGCTTTTGCTCTAGACCACTTTTCAGGTGATGTTGGTACTGGTTTTTTCTTTGCTTCTGTTAGTTCGTCAGTATATTCAATTTCTTCTTCTGGTATTTCAATATCGTCTTCGCCTACTTCTTCAGTAGGTTGTTCTTCAGTAGGTTGTTCTTCCACTGCTGGCTCTTCTGTTTCAGGCTCTTTTTCCTGAACAACTTCTTCTTCAGGTGCTTCTGCCTTTTCAGCATCTGCAATTACCTCTTTAGTTTCTGGCGTTTTAATTAAGAATGAATCTTCTTTAACTTCAACTTCGTTGTTAGAAAATGTATTATAAAGTTCTGCTAGTTTGTCTGCTTCGGCTTCTTTGACGTAATCATTTATTTCTTTTACAAATGTTTCTCTAAATGCTTTGTCGTCCATTGTAGCATCTTCTTTTTCTGCCGCTTTTAAGTCTTGTAATTGTGCTTCTAATTCTGCAATTTTATCTAATCTTTTTACTTCTTCGGTGACATCTTTTTTAATTACACTAGCAATTGAATCATCTGCATCTGCTTCTGCAATAGCTTTTGTTATTGCTGATTCTTTTGTAATTGATTCAACTAGTTTTTCAGCTTTTGGTGAAACTTTAGGCTGATCTTGATATTCTTTAATTCCTGCTAACTTGGCAATATCCGCTAATGAAACTTCTTTTTCATCAAGAATTCTTGGTTCTTGTGTTGCGGCCTCCATTAAACTTGCTCTTTCTTGCTCAGGAGTCACATTACTCATAGCATTTAAACGTGCTACTAGGTCTGCGAAGCTTGTATCTGTTCTTTTTTTTGTTGCCATATGATTATTTATAATTGTTACAGTTTTATTTAAGTTGTTGATTAAGCATTATAGCAAGTTTTGACTCGTATGCCAAGCCTTCAGTAGGCATAAATTTGCTGTATTTGTCTTGTAGGTATTTTACTTGGTTTAAATCATCACCTGATGATAATCTTACTTTTGCTCCTGATATATCTTTTTTGATCATAGCGACTAGTTCTGTGTTGCCTTTTTCAGTAGCAAGTTCTAATGCTGTATTCATGGCTTTCATTGCTGGTACACTGTTATCTAATGCATTGTTAATTGAACCAACACCTGCCATGGTTCCTACAATTATGCCTGCCGCGGCTAATTTTTGAGCCCAATCTTTTAATCCTTCATCTAGCTCTGTCTCTGTTGCTGATTCTGTTGGAAATATTTCTTTCATCTCAGTGTTTACAAAACTAGGCACTCTATCTAAATACGTTTTGGCCATTGCAGTCATTTTTTCATCATTGTTAACAATAGCTTTAGCCATTTCTGAACCGTAGTTTAAATAGCTTTCTGCTTTGCCCAAAATTGGAAAAGGATTGCCTCTAAAATTATATTTTTCTTCTCCTACATCTAGTCTTTGACCTTTATATCTAGGTTGATCATCAAACTCTTTATCAAGCACTGAACCGTTGTCATCTGGGATATCTTTACATTTTTTACTCATTTTACAATAATATTGTCCTGGAGGACATTGGCTATCTTCTGCAAGTTCGTAGCCTTTGGCCCTATATTCTTTTTCTTTGTCTTTGTCTACAACAACAACCTTGCCACCTTTTTGCATCATAACTTCTTTGCTAGGATCTTTTAGTTGTCTAGGTTTGTTATCTTTGTATTCTCTTGCCATTTTCTTTTCAACTTCGTTCACTCTTTTGCCAAGTATTCTCATCATGCCTGGTTTTGTGTCTGTGTCATCTAGTTTTGTTTCTCTGGCTAAAATTTCATCTATGTTTTTTTTTATAATTTCTTTGTGCTTCATAAAAGTTGTTGTATCAATGTCTTCTCTGTATGGAGATAGTTTTTGATATTCTTCGTAGTTGTATGCACCCTGCAAGTAATCTGCCGCTTTGTTAAGTTTGCTCTGTACCCAACCCTCTAGGTCATCGCCTTTTTTGATCATCTGCATAAGTTGTATTGCATACTTGGCAGTGTGGTACAATGTGCTTTTGCTCATGTGTCCTTCGCCTGCGTCTTCATACATACCTGCTTTTACACTATGTGTATAATTGAATACTTTTTTCACGTAGTCGCCTGCTAGGTCAATTTTCTTAGCCACCCAAGATTCCATCTCTTGATCGTCTTTAATTAGGCTGTGTAGTTTGATTGAATGTTGACCAATTTTAAGCAATTGACTTAATGCCATACTAGCTTCATATGTGTCTGGCTCTACTGGATGTGCTATTTCTTTAATTTGCATATGTCTATTTATTTTTAGCTTTGGTCTTCTTTTTCATTGAATTAATGAATTTTCTGTATATTGCCGCTGGTCCTGTTTTGCCAGCCGCTTTTGCTCTCTGTTCCATAGCCACTGCGGCTTGTATTTTGTGTGCGTGTGTTTTACCTGACTTTCTAATCTTTGTTACACTTGCCCTTGCTGTGGCATCGTCCTTAAATCCAAGTCCTTGTATTGTGCCCTTAGGATCTTCATCTGTGTATAAATCTGAATGTTTTTTGCTTTTGGCTGGTTGTCCTTTTTTACGTGCTATTCTTTTGCCTTCTGATAGTGCTTCGTTGATGTCAACAGAACCATGTCTTGCCGCTAGTGTTGGATTTCCTGCTTGTAACAACATTGCCCAGACAGTCATGTTTGTGGCACAATTTTTTACTTGATTATATGTGTCTTCATCTTCTTTAATTTCTTCTATGCCTTGTGCTTTTGATTCAATATTACATTGTGGTGGAATAGTAAATCCAAAGTTTGCCGCCGCTGAATATAATACTCCGTGTATGTGTTGAAATCCATCTCCACCTCCTGATACCAAAGTTCCAAAAACTTTGTTGTAGAATGGTTGATATTTGTTGTCTTTGGCCCAACTGTATATAAAATCTAATCTTTCTAGCATTGCTTGAATATGGCAACTGTGTGTGCCCCACCAAATAGGAGTTGCAAATACAACTCCATCACTTTTAAACATTTTCATGATGTAGGGTTTTAGTTCATCATTGACGTCATCTGTTGAGCCTTCGTAATCTAATTCTCTTAATGTAACTATTTCACATTCATGTCCAAGTTTGTCAAAAGCCAACTGAAGCATTTTACAAACACTAAAAGTATTTGAGTCTGCATCGGGTTTTAAACTTCCATTGAATATTAAAAATTTCATTAGTCTTCTAGTGCCTCTCTTAATTCTTCTTCTATTTCTTCTCTGGTTTTTTCGCCACTCCAAAGATCATCTCTTATAGAAATAAGGTTTTCAATTTGTTCTTTTTGTTCTGGAGTCTCTGGTTTATTCGGCATCACACTCCACACAACTACATTGTCTACATACTTCTATTTGATATTCTTTACCACCATCACATTTGTAACCTTTTTCTGTTCTTTTACAGATAGAGCCACAATGATTTTGGCAACCGCAGTTATTACAAAATATATCTTTATTTGGCATATTGTTTATATTTCTTTGTTTCCATTTTTTTACGTTTTTCTATAACAGCTTTTTGCGGATTCACTATTGCTTTTCTTGTAATATTTTTTACAACTGGATATTTTTTCTTCATTATCTTCTTATTCCTGGTCCACCAAACAAACTTACTCCTGGCAAATTGTGTGCCCCTTTGGCAGTACCATCAGGTTTTTTTGGTTGTACTATTTTAGGGAGTTTTGGTGCTTTAGTGCCTGACTTTCCTGGAGATCCTGTATATGATTTTTTAAATCTATCTTTACCAATAGCAATATGCGGACTGACAACAGTGGCTACATTACCAGCTGAAGTGGCGCCTGCAGTAGCTTGTTCTTTAATTAATATCTCGAGAATTTTCATATTGTGTGTATTTAGTTTGGATATTATACAAGAAGTCTTCATTGAATTCTGGATCTATTTTATTGTCAAAAATTAAGTCAGGATAGCCAAACTCAACTCCTGCATAACCACCATTAGGCACGTCTGTATAGCCTGACCAAATTTTGTGTTTTTTTTTGCACTTTAAATGATAGTTGCCTGGGCTTGTAATTTCTATTGGCTTGTATTTTATTATGTGTCGTGGAAATACACCCTCATCAAAAGTTGTTTCTTTTGTTGCTGTAAATAAGTCACCTTTTATATAATCCTTTGATATTGTTCCATTTATGTTTTTATCAAAACTTGAAAACATAATTTGATTTTTTAACAAGTGATATCCACCTGTATATAATTTTAAAAAACGCTTTATATGTATAGTGTTATCATTGTGAAAATAATTCTTTACACTATTTTGTCTTTTTGTTTTTTGCATAGTATATGCTTTTTCTTTTAACATTTTAAATTTTTTATGATTGCGTAAATCTGTGTTGAAAATATATTCTGGTATTATGTAAAATTTATTCAATGTTGACCAACTTGTTTTAGTCACAAAGCCATTCATGTTGTTGGACAACATATTTTGTAAAGTTATTGTAAACTCACCGTTGTTTAATTTTATAATATCATCGTTGACCACATACATTTTTGATATTTTATTATCAACAACTTCCACATCATCAATTAAATAATCACCTATTTTGAATTGCAAGATAGGCTTTATATGAGATATCAAATTGAAACTCATATCTATTATTATAAATTGTTTCATTATTTCTTTTTGCGACCAGACTTCATATTAGCACACCAATGATACATTTTCTTTTTCTCACCACTGCTTTTTTTAGCTTTAGATCTTAATGAAGTTACTGAACCTTTACAACTGGCACCTGCTTTTTTTACTCTGCCAGGCCTACTTTTTCCTTTGACTTTTTTATCTGCAAAATTTTCTTTAAATTCTTGCCATTGCTCACCTAGTGTTTTTGGTTTGCCTTTGCCCAGTCCTAATTTTTTAATATTCATATATTCGCCACCTACTGGTACATCTTTGGTTGCGTTTTGTTTTGTTACAATACCAACACCTGCGGCTTCTTCTTTAACACAATTAGGAACCATTCTTTTTCCTTTTTTCTTATAGCCTTTTTGTTGATATCCTACCCAACAACTGCCTCTGGCTTCGTCAAATTCATTTGCTCTATTATTGTTTTTGTTTTTAAAATCAAATCTATTGTTAGGACCTCTGCCAGGTTTGTGTACTAGCCCTAAAGCATCAATACTAGATGGTACAATTATAAATTCTTTAATTTTCATTTTTTTTTCTTTTTACCAGCACAGTGAGCCTTTTGTGAAAAGCCTTTTGGATTTGCACAATTTATAGTTTTTTTATATTTTTTTGACCAATCTTCTTTTACTCTAAATGGATAACCCATCGGAAACCCTGGGTGGAACCCCATTTTGCTTCTAGCTTTTACACGTTTTTTTGCTCTACGTTCAAACTTGTCTATTGTTTTGTCTACGTCAGGATGTACATAATTTGAAATGTATTCTTGTTTTATGATTTCATTAATAAGCATACACGTATTTATTCATAGATCCAATTGTATAAAAATGCATCTACTTCTTGCAGTTTTACAAGCCTATGTGAGTCTTGTTCAGTAATTTCTTCTTTTAATTGCTTATGTAAATGTGGATTGTATTCTGCTTTTGTGTATCTATCAATTAGATACTTTATGTTATTCCTAAATTTAGATGCTGAATACAGGCCAATAGGAAAATGTAAAAGTTTTTTTAGACTGCTTATGTATTGTTCTCTTTTATGCATAGGCACAGAAGCTTCACTAAAAATCTTAGGATCTCGTAATATTTCTATGCTTATATTTTTTGAATATTTTTGCATCCATGAGCAAGTTTCAAAAAGTTTATGCACAGTCAAATTGCTACATACCATATTAAATTCAAAAAAGTTAGCGTGTTCGCTGGCAAATTTAACATTTTCTTCAAACTGTTTCCAGCCCAACGGATATCGAACGTATGAGCCAAGTTCTTCTGTGGCATCACAAGAAGATACAACAGTTAAGTTTTTAATTTTCTTAATAATATTTTTCCATGGCTCCGGGAGGCGTTTTAAATTTGTGTTAATTATTACTTCGCAATCAGGATTTACTATATAAAGTTCTTCTAAAAAATCTAAGTACAATTTTATAAATGTAGGCTCACCACCAGCCATGTAAATTTTTTTCAAGTGTGTTTTATCAATTAATTTTAAATGATCTATTGAATTTTGGTCAATTGCAAACTTTACACCTTTTTCTTTTTGCCACAGTGTGCTTGAACCAGGATTACAAGTTTTGCATTTTAAATTACAAGTGGGATCAAAACGTATGTCTATGTATTCTATTTTTGGTCGTTCAATGTTTGGTGCTCCGTGTTTAAGAAGCCATGAATTAGTGTGTTCTAATCTGTGACTCCAATTAGATTCCTGTTCACTTTTATAACATATATCACAAGCTGAAGGCTTTTTATTATCCAGCATTTCTTTACGTATATCTTCTATTGTTTGATCTTTTAACGTTTCCGCTACACAGCAAGGAGCAACGTGCCCACCAACACTTTTAAATTCATGTATCCATGGTAAGATACAAATAGACTTATTTTGATTTACATCAAATACTGACATTTAAATATTTAAAGAAATTGCCGAGGACCTATTTCTTTTTAGGCATAGGATTTTCGCCAGTAAGTTTTGGTTGTGCAAACCAAAGTTTAAACCACTCAGGTGAGCCTGGTTTGATATTATGTTTTCTTTGATATTGTGCTTTTTTGGTGCCTATTATTGAGAGATTTTCTCCCATGCTAGGATCGTTAGACTGAGTAATTCCAGCCAGCGTCTTCAGTTTCTCCAGATCCATCTTCTTGTTCCTTTTTCCATTTAGCTTTTAGTTGTGCATCAGTGTAAGGTGGTTTTCCGTTCCTTTGCAGAGAAGCATATACTTTAGCATTGCCAGGAGCAAGTCTTTCAACCTTGTTTCCTTTGGCTAAAAATTCTTTCATTAATCTATCTCTTTCAGCTTTTTTTTCAGCTTCGCTTGGACCTTCTTCTTTGTTAAAAACTCCAGCGCCGTAGTTTCTATTAATTCCTTCGTATTTTGCCATAATCTTCTAGTCCCTTCTCTACCTTAGTTATTGGATCTCGATTTGCTTGATATAAAATTCCGTATCCTCCCGCACCCTGCCAACGTTGAATATTGATTGGTCTGTCGTCAATTAAAATGTTTGGAGTACCCGATGCTTTGTCTTTTGCATATTCTTCTTTTCTGCCTGTGACTATAATTTCATTTGGCTTTTCAATATTGTTAGATATCCATATTTTTTTATACTTGCCTGAATTTTCATGATCACCTCTTAATGGAGAAGTGTTAATACTAAACTTTCCGCCAGTAAATTTTTTAACCATACCTATTAAAGCGTCTGCACTTTCAAATTTTGGAAGTGTGGCAAAAAAGTCTGTGCCTGTAATTCTGTTTATTACTTCTGCTTTAAGATCTTTTGTTTTATCAGACGTTAGTTCTTTCCAATGGCTTACACCATATAGTTTTTCTACTCCGCCAAAGAAGTCAGCAAGTACTCCGTCCATATCTAAATATACTGTGGGGTTACCTTCCATTGCTTCATTATACAACCTTTTGTTGTTTTCGTCAATCTGCTCGCCAATACGATCTTGTATTCTATTGTATAATACTTTACCAGCATCACCGCCCATTACAACTTTACTAAATTCGTGTTCTTGACCTTTGGCCGCAAACTCTCTAGCCTTTGATGCTGATGCACCTGTGGCTCCTTCTTGATCTGGATCTCTTTGGCCAGCACTAACAACCTGTATCTCATCAAACTTGTAAAGGTCATTACCAGCTTTGTCTGGTTTACCGTTGTATTGGTTTAGTAGTTTTTGAAATTCGGCAATTCTGTCATCGCCGGCAACCATTATAATTCTTGTTCTACCTTGTGCTTGTATAACCTGTAATGCTTTTATAATTGTGTTTGCAGTTGCGTTGCCTACTTCTAAATTAGGATCATTAATTTGTGATGTAATGTATTGTTCTTTTTCTTTGAAACTTAAAGGATCTGTTTTGTTGTTTTGCTTATGAGATAAAAATATATAACCTTTGCCGTTGACCTGTTTGGTCATTGACTGTACTTTTTGAATTAATTTTTCATGTCCTATTGTTGGAGGATTAAATCGGCCAAAGGCAAAAACTGCTGTTGCTCGATCGTCCTCTTTAAGAAATAGTTCCTTTAACAGCATCGTATTCTCCGTCCTGTATTTTTGTATATTCTTCGTCAGCTAAATTTTTTGCTATCTCCATACGTAATTCTTTTGGAAACATATCTTTAACATCTTGATCAGGAGAACCAAACTCGTTAACATATTTTTTTGCCGCTTCGTCTACTAGGTACATCCAAAGTTTTGGAGCCATTTCGTGATCGTAAACTCCTCTTTTAACTTTTTTTTGTAAATTAGCAATAATTGGCATAAACTTTCTTCTATATAGATCTTCATCGTTAGCAATGTATAATTTTAATTCATTCATTGCGTCAGAATCAACTGCTTCTTTAATAAATTGAACTGCTCTTACCATTTTCTGCAACTCCAATATCTTGCTTTTGTTTTTGGTCCTGGGTTGGCACAGTTGTGTCTTGCTCTAAAACTTCTTCTAGCGGCTGGATTAGATTTTCTAATCCTCATTGTTGGTCTTTTTGCTGAAGTTCCACCGTGTCCAAAATTAACTTTTTTTACGTTGCCTGATTTTGGATCTTTAACATAAACTTTAAATTTTTTGACATCACCTCTCATTGGTTTATTAAGAGAAACTTTTCTGCCTCTGTATTCTGCTTCCCACAACTCGTTTTCAGGAAAACCTAATACTCCCAATACCTCTTCAAACTCTTCATCTTCATTGATATCAAATTCGTCAGCTTCTGGTAATGGTTGGTATTCAGGGGCATTTGCAATGCCGTCTAATCTACCTAAAAGTGTTTTGATGTCTTCGTATATCATAATATAGTGTATTTATTAATACAAGTTTTCTAATAGCCACATATAAAAAGGAGAACTAAAAGTCCACTTCCATTCGCCATTATGGCCCATACAGGTTACATTTTTGAATGATTGTTGTGGTGTTTTGCCAGCTTTTACTTGTTGACTGTACCACGGTTCTTGATACTCGGGAGTGTAAACACCGCTATACACAACTGACCCAAGATCAATCTCATCTATTTCAATCATTTTTATATGCAATAATTGATCCTTTAAAACATTTCCACTACTATCAACTTGGCATTGGTGTTTATCTTTGCCAGTCCTTAGTATTTTAAGATCATAATTTTCACCATGTGTTAAATTTTGAAAGAATTCAATTGTGTTTGGTGAGTCTTTTGTACCTACTACTATACCACTATGACACCACTTATCTTTGACATAAATTTCAACATATGGAGGTTTGTCAAAATATTCTGAGTAAAGTTCTAATTTAAATTTTATTTTTTCAGTTTCCATAGGTAAATTCTAATCCTGCTTTGGTTCCAACATATGGTCTATTTACGTCCTGTCTAGACAGTTCTACAGTCATTGTGGTGCCGTCTATGACCACTTTCATGTATTTGTCTGACTGTTCAAGAACATCAGCAGTTTTAGTTTTACCGTTATCTGAACAAGTTATTGTGACTTTATCCATTTAACAAATTTCCTATTGTAAAAGCACCAATCAAAAACCATATTGCATAATACAGAAAATTTGTTGTGCTTTTGTTTACAGTGTATCCATTTTCTTTAAGACATTCGATATGAGCATCTAATGACTCAGCAGTGACAGTAATGTCAACTGTTTGTATATCTTCTATTTCTTTATCGTTCATATGTATATTATAAACTAGAAGACACATCTGTCAACCAAGTTGATCTTTAAATAAGTGGCGTAAAATAAGGCTTAATTGTTGAAAAGTATTTTTGAAACTGCACCTGCAGTATTGGCAGTTAGTTTTGCTCTTACCCAAATAAAGTTTCCAGTAAAATTTACTGAATTTATTGTTGTACTTTGATCTGTTGTAAAGGTTGTGCCGTCAATGTCAAAGTAGTCATCCTCGGTTGGAGTTGTTGCAAGTGAACCTTGCATTTTTAAAGCACCTGTACAACTAGCAGTCACGTGATAAGCAACTGTGTGTAATCCATCTGTTTGTGAATAATATCCATCACCTTTCACTTTGGCAGTGACAAATCCTACATAAGTCAATACAGTGTTCGCCGCAACTGTTTCAGAAGTTACATCTTCTTCAACAATTACAAAAGTACCATTACTATCTACTTCAGATATTGTAAATGTTGAATTGTTACTTGCTGATCCTGAAATTGTAATAAGATCTCTCACAGATAAAGGAGATAAACTTGTTCCTGTAGAAGTGATTTTTTTAGTTGCAGATGTAAATGTGCAAGTACCACTGACTGTGATTGGATCTTCAAAGGTTTTTTGACCTGATATTGTTGAACTTGCTTGTGCCATATACTCTTATTTATTGTTCTTTACGTCTCTTGAATCTTTCCGTTTTGGGTGCCAAACCATAAACAGCGGCCAATTCTATAGGCTCCATGCCATCAATTGTTTTAATGTCATTGTAGAAAATTTTTCTTAATGGTACATTAGGTTCTAATGCGTGTTCTTCATCAGCAAGGCAAAAACTGTCTGCAAGTTCTTTTACTCTCAGAATTACTTGTTTCTTGACCGGTGAACCCATGAATGATTTTGTAACTTCTGCTTGTATTAAAGTTTCTTCTTTAAATATTTTTTTCTCTTTGAGTTTTAATATAATATTTTTCATTTAAACCTTTATAAATTTTACTACTTTATCAACAATATTATTTGAAATCATGTATATAGGAGTCAATGCTTTTTCATCTTTTACATAAAAATAACCGTTTAAATCATAATGTATAGCACCTGATCCTGATAACCATTGTTTTAAATTTGAATTTGTTATTGTAGCATTATCTTCATTTTGAGTGAGATAATCATATAGTAGTTCTCTTTGTTGAGCAGTAATTCGATGATACATTTTTCTGTGTATATGCACTTGATACTGATACTTTCCTAAAGGTAATCTTTTACACACAACAGTTTTGTCATCTAATACATTTGTTTTTTTTGGGTCTGTAGTTGTAATGTTTGTCCAACTTTGCCATAACTCATTTATTGCTTTGAGAATTAATTCTTTATTTGCATAAAAGATACAACTGTTCAATTGTATTCTAAATTTCATGTTTTGTCTGTTATCCATTATAAAATTTCCAAGTTTGGCAATAGGTTCATCAATTTTAAACTTTGAAAGCATTTTATCAATGTAAAAATCAGACGTTGGATATAATACGTTTATGTTAGGCACCTTAAACGTAGCCTTGTGTGTATATTTTCCAAAGTAAAGTTTGTTATGATGTTTTCTCATTAACCTTTTTGGGTTTTACTTTATTAACACTGATTGGCTTTTTATAATCAATTTTAACTTTTTTATCAACAATAGTAACTTCCACTCTGCCACCTTCTTGCAGATCACCAAATAAGATCATTCTTGATAAAGGTTTCTTTATCTCTTCGTCAATTATTCTAGCTAAAGGCCTAGCACCTAGTTTAGCATCAAATCCTTTGTCTATCAAGTAATTTATAGCTTCGTCATTAGCATTTACTTCAACATTTTTTTCAACAGTCATTGTGTTTAATTCTAACAAAAACTTTTTAACAATTTTATTCATTGTTTCTTTACCTAGCTGATCAAATTTAACCACAGCATCTAATCTGTTTCTAAATTCAGGTGGAAAGAATCTTTTTAATGCATCGTCATCAGCACCTTTTTTCTCGAGAGCTCCAAAGCCAATGTTGTTTTGTTCCATTTCTTCTGCACCTAAATTTGATGTTAAAATTAAAACTATATTTCTACAATCTGCTTTTTTTCCATTAGAGCCTGTAGCATTTCCATAGTCCATAACTTGCAACAACATATTAGATACATCTCTATGTGCTTTTTCTACTTCATCAAACAATACAACTGCGTGTGGATTTTTTTCTATCTCATTAATAAACATACCCCCACCCATGTTAGAATCTTCATAACCTACATAGCCAGGAGGTGATCCAATCAATTTTGCAATAGAATGTTTTTCTTGATATTCTGACATATCAAATCTTATTAATTCTACTCCTAGTGTCTTTGCAAGTTGCCTAGCGGTTTCAGTTTTACCACAACCAGTTGGCCCTAAAAATAAAAAAGACCCTACTGGTTTGTTTAAACTTTTTAATCCTGCTCTAGAAACAAGTATCTTATCTATCACAGTGTTTAATGCTTTGTCCTGTCCGTAAACCTGCAACTTCATCTTCTCTTCTAATGTTTTTAAATTACTTGCTTGTTTTTGAGACAGTTGTTCAATGGAGATTCCTGTGGCTTTAGATATCTCGTGGATTATTTCTTCATGATCAATTTTACCTTTTTTAATTCCTTTTAATCTTAATCTTGCACAGGCAGAGTCTATTACATCTATTGATTTGTCTGGATTCTTTTTATCCGCAATAAATTTAGTAGAGTAATCAACGGCATCTTCACAAGCTTCATCAGTAATAGTGCAGTCGTGAAATTGTTCATAGTAACTTTTTACACCTTTTAATATTTTTAAAGTTGTGTCATTAGTAGGTTCTCCAACTTGTACTCTTTGAAATCTTCGCATAAGAGCTCTATCTTTGTCAAAGAATTTTCTATATTCTTCCCAAGTAGTTGAAGCAATTACTTTTAATGTGCCTTTTGTTAAGACAGGTTTTATCATTTGTGCTAAATCAACACCACCTTGTCCTGTAGAGCCTGCACCAACCATCATGTGTGCTTCATCGACAAATAATATAGCTTTTCCTTTTTTCTCTAAAGCATTCAAAATAAGTTTTAGTCTTTCTTCAAAATCTCCTCTAAATTTAGATCCAGCAATCATGCCAGCAACATCTAAACTGTAGATAATATGATCTTTAATGTATTCAGGTACGTCATCTTTGTTTTTTGCAATTCTTCTAGCAAGTCCTTCTACGACAGCAGTTTTACCTACGCCAGGGTCACCTACTAGCAATACATTGTTTTTGTTTCTTCTTGCAAGGGTTTGTTTTACAAGATCAAGTTCTTCTTCTCTGCCTATTACAGGATCAATCTTTTTATCAAAGTACTTTTGATTTAAATTTTCAGTGTAGCTTTTTAAAATTTTATCTGCTTGATCTGGTCTTAGTTTTTGTTCTGGACCAACTCCTCCAAAATTTCCTTCGTCAATTATTGTTTCTGCAGATACCATATCTGCAATGTCGTCTTTATTTACATTGTGTTTTTTAAGTAAAAATGCACTGTAACTTCTTTTTTCAGCAAAAATACTCAATAATATATCTAATGGTTTTAAATCTTGTCTGCCTTGGAATAAAGCCTGTGTAAATGCTCGATTCATTAAACGTTCAAGTGAAGCTGTTTTTCTTGGTACTACATTTTTATTAGGATCTTTTACAACTATGTCTTTAACTTCGTTATCAAGATATAATTGTGTTTCTTTGATAAAAGATGCAACGTTAGTTTTATTTTCATGCAATATACTTCCAAGTTCTTTGTCTTTGATAAGAGCTAGTAGTAAGTGTTCAATAGTCACGTATTCGTGTCTACGTGTTTCTGCTTCTTTTACTGCTTGTTCAAATATTTTTTCTAAATCGTCATTTGATTCTATCATATTTTACTCGCTTTCTTTTTTGCCATTTCCCATTTTAATTTTGAAACTCTTGTGTTGAAAGTTATACCATCAACGTGATCTAGTTCGTGTTGGAAACATTTACTCTCCATTCCGTCTAAATGCTGTAACAATGTTTCACCTTTCATATTTTGCCAACTTACTGTAACCTTTTTTGGTCTATCTACTTTAATCCAAATGTTTGGAAAACTTAAACAACCTTCTACATCCACAATAGTTTCTTCTGAAATTCTTTTTATCTGTGGATTCCATATTATAACAGGTTTTGAGAATACGTCAAATGATTCGTGTCCAATACAAAAAAACCGTTTTGTAATTCCTATTTGATTTGCTGACAATCCTATGCCTTTAGCAGTAATCATCAGTGCAATCATATCTCTTTCAAATTTCTCTAAATCAGGATGACCTGGTAAACCTTGTTCTAGATCTACAGGTGTGCTTTTAGTGGTTAAACATTTAGCTGGCCATGTATAAATTTGTAACATATTAAAATATTCCAACGTAGACTAACCAAATTACTATACCCCAACAAAGTACTGCGAGAATTGGTTCGTCAAACAAATTCTCAATCATTTGCCAAAAAAGTTTTAGAATGTCTTTTATTTTGTTCATAGATCCTTTATCTTATTTAATTGTCTTTCATTTAATTTTGGTATTGAAACGTGTATTTTTACATACATATTTCCTCTTATTTTTAAACTTTTATGTACAGGCATTCCTTTGCCTTGTAGTGCCAACGTACTTCCTGGTTGTGTACCTGCAGGCACTTTTATTCTTACAACTTTGTCTTCTAAATCACGTATTACCATGTCTATTCCTCTCATGGCCTGAAATGCATCTATGTGTTTGTCTGTGTATAGATCATTGCCTTTTCTTGTAAATCCATCTGAATCTAAAATTGCTACTTTAATTAAAAGACTACCTCTAGGCAAATTCTTATCCGAGTTATCGCCAGCATTTGAATATCTAAAAGTTACTCCGCTTTGAACACCTGCAGGAATTTTTACTTGTACAATTTCATCTCTACCAGAAGGCAATCTATAACTTACTGTTCTTTTTTGTTCTTTCATTATTTCTTTAATGCTTAAAGTAAGGTTAAGTCTTATATCTTTGTTTTGTCTTACTCGTTGTCTAAAACGACTTCTACGTTGTCCACCTATGCCTGACATAAATTCTTCGAAGAAATCACCGCCAAAAAATTCATCAAAATTTCCTGTGTTAAAATTAAAGTTAGATCCTCTTCCGCTATTGTTAGTCCCAAATCTTCTCATAGCATCGTATTCTTGTCTTTTGCTATTATCTTTTAGTGTGTCGTAAGCTTCGTTGGCTTCTTTAAATACTGATTCATTTCCACCTCTGTCTGGGTGTTCTTTTTTTGCTATATTTTTAAATGCATTTTTAATTTCGTCTGAATTCGCACTTTGAGACACACCAAGAGTTTTATAATAATCTTTCATTAGCTATATTGTATGACAGATTTACTATTTGTCAATGGTTGGTAATTATTTCTTGATGTTTGTTTTTTTGCCGTTTACGTAAAGGCCAAACCAGGCCGCACCTGCACCAACAA
>Ga0209337_1001589_pt1 | contig 17139 bp, 13 predicted proteins | sample LinPmetageLP53_FD_184044 | JGI IMG/M metagenome (GOLD analysis project Ga0209337, IMG submission 184044) | Marine viral communities from the Pacific Ocean - LP-53 (SPAdes) (version 2) | ecosystem: Environmental > Aquatic > Marine > Oceanic | place: Pacific Ocean | collected 2010-02-08 | reverse complement strand
ACCCATAAATATAAGCAACACAACTAAAATCCTCCGTGTTTGCTGATGGATTGTAATTGAGCATAGAAGGATCCGTGCAACCAGATATAAAAGGTATACAAGTATTATTATCACTATTGGCTAAAGGATTATAATTAAACATTGTTAAGTCAGTGCATCCAAAGACGTAAGGCTCACAACCACCATCGTCTGTATTTGCAAAAGAACTAAAGTTAAATTGAGTTGGATCTGTACATCCATATATTAAGGGCACACAAGTATCAGGTGTATTTGCTAGTACATTAAAGTTAAACGCTAAAGACTCCATACAACCTAGTATAACAGGTATACAACCACCGTTATCGATGTTTGCTATCACATCATAATTAAAAGCTGTAGAATCTGTACAACCCCAAATGGCTTCTGTTTGACAGTCACCATTATTGTAATCAGCCGCAAATCCTTGAGTGTAATATTCTAAATAAGAAGAATTAGTGCAACCAGGCAGGTAGTAACAACTACCATCGTCTGTATTTACAGTATCTATATAGTTAATTGCTAGCGGATCCATGCAACCAAAAGTTTTATCAACACATAGGTTACCACAGTATGTACTTGTTTTGTATTTAAAAAGAGGTTGTATAAATGGAGCTAACACTTCTATCATAACATCACCTAAAGGATTTGTTAGTTTAAATCCGCAATGTGAAGCTGTTAAAGCCGCTTGTTGTGTAATAAAAAACTTAAACTCTACTGGCATAGGTGATTTTAAGTTTATTATAAAGTCTTGAGAATACAGGGCGGTATCTATAGAATAGTACCATGTATTTGTATCTTGTTTTACTTCTAAGTAAGAAGCTTGCCAACCATCACCTATTAAGTCTGTTAGTGTTAATACATAATCACAATTAGGTATTAAAGCCATTGTGTTTGCTAGCGGGTCATAATTGTACATTATAGGATCTGTACAGCCAAATATCTTTAAAACAGTGCATGAACCATCGTCTGTGTCTGCTAAGTGATTAAACTCAACATACGCTGGATCCATACACCCAAGGACGGGTGGACAAGCGTCTGAGCCAAAAGCATGAGCTGTATCAAAACCAAAGTTAGGAACATCACCAAACACTAGAGTATCATTACACTGTTTAATATAATAAGACCCATCTAAACCACCCCAAAGCGCTCCGTTTAAACCATCTCCATAGCTATCGTATATTGTAAATACTAAATCACCTTCTGGTAGCATAACTGGAATTATCATTGATTGATAATTAACAGCGTTATAGTAAGGACCATCGGCAGCAACTATATTCCCAGCTGTATCTCTAATATCCCAAGAAGTTTCTGACATATATTGGTCTAAATAAATGTGAACAGACGAAGGAACAAACGTTTGACTAAACGATAGTATAGGTAATAATAATAATAGTAGTATTTTATTCATTTTATTTTTTAACACAGTTAGGAACTCTTTTACCTTTCTTTTTTTTATAACCTACTTGTTTATATTTTTTCCAACACTTCATAGGCGAGTTTACTTCTTTTAATTCAAATGCTGTTTTTTTCATTTTTCACCACATTTTTTAGATGGATTACCAACTTGCCTCCAATCTTGTTTAACCCAAGTTTTCAAACTACCACCACTACTAGTACCAGTTACATTACTTTTAGATGATCTTTTGTATTTACCTTTTGATCCAGCTGCTCTTTTAGCGTTAACCACTTTAGCTCTTTCAGCTTTACTCATACTAGCAATCTTAGCTTTAGGTAGGCATACTTTTTTAGTACCACCACCTTTGGCTTTAACTTTTTTAACTTTATAAAAAGGAGATCGCATTGTAAAACTCATTAGCACTTACCTTTTTTCTGAGTCTTTGAAGCCCACATGTTAGCGTAAGCGCTAGGATACACTTTAAACTTTTTTCTAGCAGCAGCTTTACAAGATGCAGATAGCTTTAAAAGTGTTGGTGATTTTTTAAGCATACCACCAATTCTTTCTGCTTGACTAGCATGCATTTTACTAGCGCCCTTAAGCTCTTTAACTATTTTTTTTAGTTTTTGCTTACTCATTACTTTTTCTTTACCATCTTACCGTACATTTTCATAGCAGATGCTTTTAACATTTTTCCAGGAGAAGCTAGTATTTCTTTTTGCAACTCAATTGGCAAACGACTTTGACCTCCTTTTAAAGCCTTTGGCATAGCTGATTTTTTCTTCATTGGCATAGCTGATTTCTTCTTCATCTCCATCGCGCTTTTCTTTTTCATTTTTGGTGCTGCTGCTTTCTTTTTCATAACTTTAAATTTTGTTTTTAATATGTTTATACATTGCGTTAGCTAACTTTTCACCCATTTTACTATCTGACTTATAATGAGCGCGGGCAACGTTTCTACTATAAGATATATTTTCTCCTGTTTTTGCGAATGCTGATTTAGCCTTAGGATATTTATCACCTAAAACTTTTGCTATTAAAATTCCCTGTGCCGTGTGGCCAGATGGATAAGAAGCTGTTTTCATTGAATCCATTTCTATATCCTTAATTTTAATGTTCATTTTTTCTGCAAGCTCTTTTGGTCTTGGTCTATCAAAATGTTTTTTTAACTTTAATATTACAGGTGCTGATGACGTTATAAGTTTAGCGGCTATTTTTTTATCGTAATCTACGTCTTGCTCTTTAGCTGTTTTAGCAAAAGCCTTTTCAATGTTATCGTAATCTTTAACAAACTTTTTGTTTAAAGGTATTTTTTTAAGCGCTTTAATCTCTTGTGAAGTGTCAAATGTATTATCACCTGGTGGCATCATTTTTTTAAAGCTTGATATGTTAAAATCCTTTAACATCTCCATCTTCTTCTAGCAGCTTTACCTCTTTCACTTGTCCAGCTTTTTGATCTAGCGCAGAACGCTTTTCTTCTTTTCGCAGCTTTACTACCTGGTTTAACTTTTCCTGTAACAGCTGTTTTTAGTTTACTTCCTGGGTTTTTACGTCTATATTCTTTAACTCCCTTAGAAGTCATCCCAGCACCTTCTTTTACTGTTCTAAAGTTTCTGTTTTTACCTTTTGTGGTTTTTCTAACATCAGGCTTTCTTTTTCTTTTTCTTTTTCTTTTTTCTAATGGCGAGTCACTTTCAATAATAGATTGACCAGTATTTCTTCTACGACCACAACTAGTGACAGCAAAAGGATTACCTTCTTGAACGTATCCTCTAGTTTTTTTAAACATACTATTTTGCATTTCGCTACCAGGCATACTACTTTACTTTACAAGCACACCATCCAAGACATACTTTACCAAAAGTTATTTTTTTTATAATTTTACAAACTGCTTTTTTCATAATTTATTTTTTTAAAAGTCACTCATTAATATATTATCTATCTCGTCTTGTACTTCTTCTTTTGTTGCTAGCATTTTAAAACTAAGATCAGCTTGAAACCTAGCAACCTCTTCTCCATCTTTAAATATTATAATAGTAGGTACAACAGCTATCTTATACTTTAACTGTGCCTCTGTATCCGTAGCTATGTCTGAGTACGCTATAGTCTTACAGTCAGACAAGCCTTGAACCCAAGCAACATCATTAGAGCTATTCCAACCAGCGTTAAATTGTGTTACTTGTATTTGACCAAAAGCAGTACTAGCAAAAAATACTAATACCATTATAAATAGATACATAACATATTGCTGCCAAACTGTTTCTTCTGTCTCCATTATCTATTGTATAATTTGTCTTCTATTTTTTCTAAAGACTTTTTAATTTCATCAACATCGTTTTTAGTATCTAGAATCGTCTGCCTAATCATTTGATCTTTCATGTTAAACTCCATACGAGTAACTTCATCCGGCGGTATTTCTGGTAGTTCTCTTGCTTCAGCGATATCCGCTTGCAACATAAACCACATACTAATTAAAGTTGCCATAGCAAATCCTATAGCTATTAATGTTTTTACACTTAGTATAAAACCCGTGTCTTCGTTTAATTCTTTTGCCATTTAAAAAATCGTGTAATTTAACCCTAATTTAAAGTCGTACCATTCTCTATTCCAGTACTTGTTATATTTTCCTTCTACAAAGTATCCTAAGTTTTTATTTACTTTTATCCCGTATATTAATCCTCCAGAATAATCGTACCATTGCCCATCAACATAGTTGTGATAAGAGAACTCGCTACCATCATCATAATGATAAGGCATTAAACTTCCCCAAGCATGCATCCATGTTTTCTTAGAATATTTATAGTAATCAAAACCCACAACAAATGAGTGTTGTATAGTTTTCTTTAATTCGTTTCTTTTCTTTTCAGTGTAGTCAGATAACACCTCAGGTATAACAACCGCCTCCCAAACCTCAGCACTAGTAGCAACTAACTCGCCCGCAGGGTTAAAATATTCGTTGCTATACACATCTACCGTATAACCTTCCTGTAAAGCTAAATATGTATAATGTAAATCACCGTTATCTAACATCCACTCGTCTAAAGCGTTATAACCATACGGTTCAGCAAGTCTATGTGTTAACCCAACGTTCCAAGATAAATTTTTACTTTTACGTTGTCTGTATCTTTCCGATGCTTCAAAGTATCTAATATCAGCAAAACCATCTTCTAAGTACTCTATCTTTAAAGCAAAGAAGTTTATACACAGTTCATCTGGACAACCATCATCAGAACTAAATCTGATAAAATGATGTTGATCCATGTAGTCAACACCTTCTTGTCTTTTGTAATCAACCTCAAATAAGTATTCAACCCCTTTAACTTTACCGACAGTGGCCGCATCACTGTAATTAGATTCCGTTCCGTCATAAAAAGTTTGAGCTTTGTTTTCATAGCCAAACCTTGCAATCTTACGTAATCCTATGGTAAAATTATAATCATAAGGAGTTGATACAGTCTGTGTAGATAAACCATTATCTACAGAGAACACATCAACATCTGAAAGTGATGTCCCACCGTTAACAGCCGTGTAAAAAGTGGAGTACTTTAACAAGCCTTTAACGTCAATGTTTCCAATTGTTTGTGCTATTGTTGTATTAGATATAAACAGTAGCAGTATTATTAGTTTTCTTACCATTCTTTTATTATCACTTATTTTTTGAATTGTTTACTTATCTAGTACGAGTTCTTGACCTTGTTCTTGTTCTTGTCTTAGATCTAGTATTTGTTTTCTTTTTGCTCTTAGTTTTTTCTTTAATCTCTTCCATCTTTTTATTTTCAAGATCAAGGTTGTATTGACTCCAACCTAAGAACATTAAAGTTCTTTCCCAAGCAGCGTGCTCATTGTTTAAAGCTTGTCTAACATTTTGAGTTTTATTATATAATCTATTTAAGGGTACGTTTGTAAGAGCTTCTGTATAATTTGTAACAGCAGACCATTGAGGATTATCAATATCAAAAGTTTCCATTTCGTCTATAACTTTTTTGTTATAGTTAAGAGTTTTTTCAGCGTTAACTATTTTTCTACCTTTAATACCTAGTACAGGTGATAGGTTTAATGCTTCTAACATAACAGCACTTTCATCTGGATTATATTTAACATCTCTTTGTCTAGCAAAAGCAATAGCTACGTTTTTCAAAGTAGCAACTACACCACCAATTAAACCAGTACCTCTTAACACAGAGTCAATACTACCGTTTATTAATCTTTCTTTTTTCTTTAAAAATAAATTATTATTATCTTCTTCTTCATCATCAAACATCATAGCAAATAAAGCTGTTTGTAAAGTGTAGAATATTAAATTTTGTACCGCAAAGTAATATGTTATCCTAGAGGCGTTAGATATATCACTCTGCATTTGAGTAGAATTAGGTTTTGTTATTCTTCTGTTATATATATCTTGAAAAGCTTTCTTACCTAATCTATTAAACTGAGACGTAACATTTTGGAAGTTTAATATAACCTTACCAATAACAGATGCTTGTTGCTTAGAAACCATATCAGGTCTTGCTGACTGCTGAGTAGACTGGGTTATATCTTGGAAATCAGTAAATGCTTTAGCTTCAGCTTCTTTTTGACTTAAACCTTGTTTTAAATATGTATTTATTCTATTTCTGTAATAAGAAGCACCACCAGTGGCAATTGCAATATTATCACCAATTTGAGTAGGTAAAAATCCTAACTCTAATAATTTAGATATTAATTTTCTAGATACATCTTTAGAGTTACGCAAACTAGCAGCAAGTTCAGCACCGTTAACATCTGTTTGTATACCACCTCTTCTTTGTTTTAACATGTCAGAGTTGAATATAAACGACCAGTCAGACCAATATTGTTTTTGATTAGCAAAGGCTTTAGCCGCGGCAAACACATTGTTATCAGCAAAGTTAATATAATTTACAATAGACATTTGCTGAAGCAAAGCAGATCTCATGTTAAAAAACATCACCGTACCAACAGAACCGTTTAGGTAGTTCATAAGCTTGTTAACTTGAGCGTTCTGTCCACTAGGCCTGTTTCTACCAGTTTGAATTCTATATAAAATATCTTCTAAAGACTCTCTAAGGTCCTTACCATAACCAGCTTCAATTTTATTTAGATTTTCTTCAGAAAATATTATATCAGCGTTTTCAATAAATTCACTAAAAAATTCTTTTCTACCAATTCTACCCGTAGCATCATCTAAGTCCATTCTTATATCACCACCATTCCAACCGTCGGTTGGGTTAACATAAGTTTCTTGCTTAGAAATAACGTTTAAAGTTTCAGCGTAAGCTTGTAATTGTGGGTCAGACATAACTAACTCAGCTAATTTTGTTTGATCAGTTTCGCTTAAGCCAGGTATTTTATGGCCATGTTTGTCCCATAGATAAATCCTTATAGCATCTTGAAAAGTAAAATCACCATCTGGAGTTTTCTTTGTAAGTTTACTTTTTACATCTTCAAATTGTTTGTTTAAAGCCTTGTAATCGTTAGCAACACTTTGTCTAGCTGTGTCAAACTCTCTGTTAGCTCTATTTAAAGGTCTAACTAAAGCTTGTTCAAAAAAGTCTCTATGCTTATTACCTTCTTTACCTTTACCTAAAAAGTTGTACAACAAACCTACAAAATCTTCGTGAGATGGTGGTATAAAATACCTAAACTTACCTTTACTTTCGCCACGTTTTCTACCTTTAATAGCAGAAAACTTTTTATCAGCCTCAATACCTGTAATGTTTTCTAATATATCATTAAACTGATCATTCAATGATTTACTAAACTTAACTCTAGCTTGTTGAACTTTAGATTTAACATCAAATTGATCTAACATATTTTTAACTGCTTGTACATTTTGTAAAGCATCATCAGCAAAGTAAAAGTCGTTAAAACCTTCACCAACTTTATCAGCCATCCAAAGTGCTTTAGCTTCTGATGTAGAGTTTGCTAAACCAGTAATATTTTTTATAGGTATGTTTAAACCATTAGCTTTTAAAAACTCAAATATAGCTTGAGCGGATTCAGCCGGTCTAGCTGTTAACACAAACATATCTTTATTGCCAAACTTTTTTTGCAATTTCATTGCCTTTTCAAACAACGGTGCAGTTTGCCCTTCAACCACCTTATTAAATTCTGAAAAATCAAACGTTCCACCTTGCTCTAGTATGTCAGCTCCTTCGCTAGCAAACTCCTCAGCATCTAATCGTCTGTTCTCGTAACCGCTAACGAAGTCGTTCATTTCTTCTGTAAGTTTAGTGGGCATTGCATCTTGTTGGCTTAGATTGTCAGTATTAACCTCCATAAATCTATCGCCAAACATAGTTTTAAAGCCATCTTTATTACCTTGAACTGACTCGTGGTTTTTTGTAACAATTTTATCTAATAAAGATCTTTCTTTTCTAGCCGCATTTCTTTCTAATGCTACTGGTAGTGATGTTTCAACAAACATCATGCTAACATCATATCCTTTATTCTTAAACTCGTTAACTAGTTTTTCCATTGACTTAATAGAACCACCGGTACCATCAACAACAACTCCATCGGCATTACCCTTGTACTTTGTCATTTTTCTTTTAGCAATACCTCTTGCTTGATACTGTAAAGAACCTAACTTACTTCTTTGTTCTTTAGTAAAATCATTCATGTTTGCAGGTAGCCCAGAATTTTTCTTTAACCACTCTAAAGATATATCAGAATTTACTACTTTAAATCCTTGATCTTTTAAACCCAATTTACTAATAACGTTACCCTTACCACTTCCAGCTCCACCAGCTAAGAACACAACTTTTCTTTTTGGTTTTGGTAAACCATCCATATTAGGTATTTTAGCTCTAACGCCAGATTTAGTTGTAGCCAATGTATCGTCAAAATCTAGAACTGTAATACCTTTTGTTGGATTATTAGCAGATCTAGAGAATTCTATGGCTTTGTTTAGTGTTTTGGTTTTGCTAAGGTTTTCTTTTGTTATAGGTTTTTTGATATTAAACATTTTTCCAAACGTTTTACCTTCTAAACCAATAATGGAGGTTGGATCAATACCACCTTCAATATTATTTACAAGATCGTTGAAATACCTATTCCACCAGTTGTTTTGCATTAAATCCCAACCTTCAGGCATTCTTCTTTGCAAACCTACAGATGTTAACTTTATATCCATTGCCTTGTCTAAAGCAATTAACTTATAATTATTGATAACAGCTCTATAAGAAGCATTAAAGTTAGAATCAGACAAAGCAGCATCCATTAAATAAAGATAAGCGGCTGTGGCTGGCATAGCGTGTTCATATTCAAATCTAGTACCAGTTATTTTTTTAGAATGACCAACAAATTGCGCACCTCTTTTGTGCCAATGCTTAGTATCGCTACCAACCATCTTCATGTAATTACCTATAATAGTAGCGTTATTTTTATCTTTAGCTATAGCATCATTAAAACGAGACCACATAGCCTCGTGTATTAAAGAAACTTTTTTATTCCATTCTTTTATCTTACCATTTTTTTTGTTAGCCTCTATTGTTTTTGCATCTTTAAATATAGTTGAGTAAGCCGAAACAGAGTAATCTTTAACCATATCTATAGATTTACCAAATTTAACACTTGGATCGCTTGCTAAATTTTTTATAGCAGGCTCGTAGTATTTTTTATATAGTTTTTTAGCGGCATCTGTTGTGCCTAACACCTTAGAACTACCCGTAAACACTGTTCCAAAATTACCCTTTGAGTCTGGTTTTCCAAACCAAAAATCTTTAGGCATTAAAGGTAGTAGTTGTGTTTTTAAGGCTGTAACGAACTCATTCACGCCCTCCTCTGTTTTTAGATTAAAAGTTTTATTAACACCATAGGTTTTTAATAACATATCAACACCTTTTGTTTCTAATTCAAATAAAGATCTTATGTTAATAATTTCATCAACACTTTTGCTAAAAGCAATTTTACTTTGAGCAGCTGTAATATCAGCTGTTTGTTGTTTTATAGCTTTTTGCTCTGTTACAGGTGCGGCTTTAGTTTTAGCCTCTTGAAATCTTTGCGCTCCAGATATAGCCGCATTTATAGAGTGAACTTTAGCAACGCCTTTAAGTAGCTGTCCGATGTCTCTGCTATACACATTTGCTTCGTTTTTAGGTGTAATACCTAAATCTTTTTTAAACTGCTCTACGGTTTCTGGTGTAGGCTTTCTAAACTGTGGTTTTAACCTTTTAACCTGCGTTTGACTTGTCAACCCTTTACTTCTACCTTTTGGTGATGTAATTTCTCCTGTTGGATCAGTGTAATTTTCGTAAAAATAATCTAATGGTAAACCTTTCAAACCGATAGCATAACCATAAGTATCTCTTGATACATCTAGGTTTTCACCTACTTTGTTTATATCAGCGGTCTTATCAGTTACATTATAAAGTGGTAGTGTTTTGATAAACTTGTCCGCATTGTTTGGTGCATTAAAAAATCTTTGTATATTCTGAGCTTCAGCTGGCGCTGGCATACCTTCAGTGTATTTTGTAACAGCTGCTAGATTAGCACCACCTTCCATAATTTTATTAGCAGGCACTTCAAATATAAGCTCACCAACCTTACCCGCGTACTTAGATATTATACTTTTAAAGTTATCACCCTTAGCAACTTTAACTAAAGCTTTTATTTTATCAGCAACTCTATTTGCTATAGCAAAATCCTGAAGTATATTTATTTTTTGTACAAATGTTTTTTCAGTGTTTGTAGTTACACCGGCGTCACCAGCTACTTGTCTAGCTTCTGGTGCGTCTATACTAACACTCTCGTCACGTTTAGCTAATGTTTTAGCTTTTTCAAATATAGTGTCGTTTTTAGGAGCTATATTGTTATAAACATGAGTTGAAAACGCACCTTTTTTAGGGTCGTAATTCCTTACAATAGCCTCGTAATACTCGTTAACAGCAGAAACAACATTTTCCCTACGTATATCACCTTTTGCCTCCTTATAACCCAAAGCCTCTACAGCCAAAGCCTGATACTGTTGTACTAAAGCATCTTCAGCAGTTTTAACTTGCCTTGGGTTTCCGCCTCTTTTTATTATCTTAATTAGTGCTTCAGGGTTTGATTTAGAAAACCTACCCTCAGTAACAGCTGCACCTTCACCAGCTAAAGCCATTGCTCTAGAGCTTAGCTTGTTTTTTTCAATACTTTTACTATAGTCTTTTAAGAAGTTGTAAGCTTGTCTACCGTCTGCAAAATCTTTTTTAATACCAAACTTTCTTAATATTTCTTGTATTGTATTTTTAAGTTTACTAAAAATACCTTCATTAAAAGTTATTTCATTTTTTTCTATAGCATCAGAAAACGCTGTAAATATTTCTTCAGAAGAAAATATATTATCTCCTTCTAGTTGATAGTTATCTTTTAATCTTTTTCTAACAGCAGCATCTTGTTCTTTTGTTAAAACACTCATAAAGCTTTTACCAAGTTTTGCTCTACCTTCAAGACTTAAACCCTGCATGTGTTTAGCTAAAACACCGTGTAAAACCTCATGTGAACCAACAGATATTGCACCACTTCGACCAGCTACATCTTTGTTTATGATAATAGAGTTACCAACTATAAAACCATCAGATCCTTTAACGTTTCCCTTGTAACCTAGTTTATTGGCAGCTTCTTGAGCGGCTTGATCATTATCTACAACAATAGTTTCTTTACCTATTCTTTTACCTTGAGTTTCTGAAAAAGCTATAGTTTCAGCCACGCTAACATCCCTTCTAGCCTTTCTAATGCCCTCGGCTTTTTGTGTTGTAGCTGCGTCAGCTGCCCCTTCGTATTTACCTATAATATCATTTATTTTTGCCTCTATATCTGCTAGGTTTTTTTCAGCACCCGGAACTTGGTTAATACCCTCTTTTTTAAGATCTGCCTTAGCATTGTCTCTTTGGAAAGCTAAACTTACCAGTGCTTCAATGTCTTTTTCATCTGTTATCTTGTCATCAACTTGAGACTTAGTTATAGCTTTGTTTTGTTTTTCTGTAGCTAATTTACCAACACCAGTAAAATCATCTTTTATCTGAATGTTAGCCTTTGCAACGTCAACATCATCAGCTGTTTCAACAAAGTCTTTCATTTCTTTGTACGTAACGTCAGCACCATTAAGATTATATGTAGGTTGTTTTGCTGAGCTTAAAGCGGTTGCAATATTAATTGGAGCCGTTACGGTTCCAGTTATAGCTTCAAAACCAATTTCAGCAGCATCCATTTCTTGCCCTGCAGCCAACCTACCACCAACTTCACCTAAACCACCACCAACACCCTCGACAACAACACCAGCTGTACTGGCAGCTATGGTGGCTGTTTTAGCACCTCTAGTAGCAGCAACAGCTCCTTTAGTAGCAACAGCTGCTTTACCAGCGATACCACCAGAAAAGCCTTCTATAGCACCAATAGTTAAACCTCTACCTATAGATTTATTTCTTATAGAGTTTCCTTTTGGTCCTTCTAATAATGCTTTAATATTTTCGTCTGTAAATTCTTTACCTTCCTTTTTAAGTTCAGTCTCTATTAACTCACCAAATGTTAATGCAGCTTCCATCGATGTTGCTAAACCACCAAATAAACCAGCAACGGCACCAGGCACGGCACCAACACTAGCCCCAAGTGCGGCTCCAGCTGCAGCAGCGCTTAAAGAAGCTCCAGGAGAATCAATAGCTGTACCAACTTGAGTACCTAAAGATTGTACAAATAATTCTGGTAATAAACCTGGTTGATCTCTTACGCCTCTAAAAAATGCAGACCAAGTGCTACCTTCTTCTTTATATTTCTTTTGAAACTTATTCATACGTTCAGATGCAACGTGTGATTTAGATTCTTGTTCTTTGGCCTTCATGAACTCTTGTATACTTTCCATGTCTATATTAGAAAAGTCTTGAGCCATTAAATCCGTAGCTTCACCGGTTGTACTAGCTGCGGCTATACCTCGACCAAACCAAGTTTGATCAAACCAACTTACATCATCGTCTTGTGATTCCGATGAACCATCGTCCAATTCTGATCCCATATCGTCTTGACTCATCGTCGGATCTACCGTCGAGTCTTGTGCTTTTCCCTCTTTTACCGCGTTTGGAAAATCTTTTAAAAATCTTTGTAATTGATCTTGGCTTACTTCATATTTTTGCCCATTAACATTATAAGTTTCAAACATATTAATTTGTTTCAGTATTAGTAGAGTTATAATCAGTAATTACATACTCGGGGTTTAAAGAGCCATTGACAGCGTTTAATAAAGCTTCTAAATTAGTTAAATAATCGATTCTTTTGTCAGTATTAACGCTTGTACCACCAAAACCACCCGCGCCACCTAAAGAAAATTCTTTTTCTACTCCATCAACCATAATGTATATTGATTGACCTGATTTTCTAGCTGACAAACCACCTACAGAACCAGTTGCTGTTTTTATTGCTTCGTTTTTAGTTTTGTATATAGCTTGAATTTTTTCAAACACATCTCTAGCACTTTTAGCATTGCCAAGCACTGATAGTTCTAAAGGCTCTATTTTACTCTTATTTGCTGCTTTGTTAAAAGCTTTTCCAGTTCTTGGATCAATTTGTATTTTAGTTTCTAAACCATCAAAATACTTGCCACCAGTTTGGAAAACATCATCAACCATTGCTTGGGTGCTATCAAACTTAAATTCACCCCAAGAATCTTTACTTTGTTTTGTGCCATAGTTTTCGTACCAATTACCATCTACGTAGCTATAATCATTTTGTAAAAATTTAAAATCACCACCTGCTTTTATGTCATTTATGTAACCAGTAACTAAATCTTGACGAACCTCAATTTGATACCCATTAGGCATTGGGTCTCCTAACCTTAGTCCATCTTTAGGTATACCATAAGGATTTGTTTCAGTTTTAGCACTATCGTCGTTTGGTTCAGGCTTATAATTATCTGTTCTTCCTTGTCCATGACCATCTTCCACTACTTTAGTAAAATAATCAGAAACTTTATTTCTAAGTAAATCTCCATTTTTATTTTCAAACATCCAGTCAGTATCGTATGTCCCGTCTTTTTTTGCGGTAAAGCCCGCGTACATTTCTGGGTGCCTTTCTTTTAATTCTCCAGAAGCAAATTGCTCTTCAAAAGATAAGCTACTCTCATCGCTTGTTAAATCTGTCGTTACAAAAACTTTTAACGCACTGTTACCAGTGTTTTTAAAACTATTGTAAAGAGCTCTTCTAGCATTGCCTGAATTAAAAGCTTTTCCTTGACCACCATCACTATATGATTGCCCGTATACTTCTAACAAGTTAGACTCGTCGATGTTATTTTTAGATTCCCACTTTCCAGCTTTATCTTTATATTTATAAGAGTTGTTGTTAATACCAAAGTTAATATCACCCATTTTGTCTATTGAAAGAGCAGCGTTGTTAGTAAATGCAGCTGTAAAAAAATCATCACCAGTTCTATCATAAGTTTTAAGACTTGCTAATTGTTTTTCGTCACTAGCAGTTCTGTAATCTAATTTATCTTGATTAAAAACTTTTATTTGATCGTTTAAGTTTACTAAAGAAAACTTAATTTCTTCCATTTTATCTCTTACCTCCCTATCTTTTGTTTTATCAAATATTTTGCCAAGCTTAGTATACTCGTCTCTCTGTGTTTTTAAAAAGCTTTTAATTATTTGTTTATTTTTAGGGTCTTCAAATTGATTTGTGTTTACAAGACCACTAACATTGCTTTCATACGCTTCCATTCTAGCGTCTCTTTCTTCGTTAGCTTTCTTTATAGCTCCAAATACAGAAGCTGCACCAGTAACAAAAGATTGACCAAAGTTTGTTAAACCAGCTTCAGAAGCAGCTACTTGAGCTTCACCTGCTATTAAACCTGTATTAGGCCCGTATGATAATTTTGGTTGTTCTTTTTTTGCCATATTATTTTATTTTATCTAAAAGGTGTTGGTGGTAAATAATTAGGATTGTCTTTTTCATATATATCTAATATACCGTTGTTGTTATAATCACCTGAAGTAGAAACAGTTTGTTGATACTCTCCAGGCACACTAGGTGCTTGAGTTTTACCAAACATTGAGCTAACGTCTCCAAATTGCCCCATAGCAAAACCAGTTGCCAAACCTCCAAGACCACTAGCTACTTGAGATCGTGCAGTGCCCACAGCTTGGTTTGCACCAGCTAATCTTTGTTGTGACATACCAAACATTGTGCCTGTTGTTTGATATTCTAAAGCTCTTGCTTGGTCAGCACCAGCTAACCTCATTGATTGTGCTTGTAGTTCACCACCTCTATCTAATTGTTGTAACCTGCTAGCCTCAGCTGCTCTTGCTCTTTGGTTTGCAGTTTCCTGCTTTCCTATTGAGGCTGAAATTTGTCCTGCTTGTTTTGTTTGTTGGTTAGCTAAAGATTGTGCTAAAGCTGCTATACCACTACCACCAGCGGAACTTTTAAACGTACCAAGTATATCTGCTCTAGCTTGAGCGCCTTGTTGCGCCATAAAATCAGCTTGCCCTGTGTTAACACGTAAATCTTCCATAGTATTTTCCATACCTGCGTAAGGATTTTGTACATTAGCATATATATTGCTAGTATCTAAACCCTCATAAGCTGTTTTCATTTCATTATACTTGGCCCTCGCTTCTCTTTGCTCTCTTTTTCTTCTTCTACTACCAAACAGTCCGCTAAGTAAGCTAGCGCCTGCTCCAATTAAAGCTTGTGTTGTTGCTGGATCTAATGCCATGTTATTTTTTTTATATTTTACTTTATTATTATCACAGTTTTCACTGTTTTTTTACTATGAGTTCTCGTCAGTTGCAGTTATAAAATTTTCTATAGCAAAAAGTAGTTTGCCATCCCAATAGGCCGGACTACTACCAGCGCTTATAACTTTAACATTGCCAGATATTGTTATCTTTCTAGCAGAACCGTTAAACGTTAGTGTTTCCCCTGCTTCTAAACTTTGTGCAGAGCTTAATGTTAATGTTGCTGTAGAATCAGTGTAACTACCTATATTTGTCACAGTTGGTTCTGCTACAGAAGAATCTATATTAAAACCGCTAACAGTAGTAACATCATCCATAACACCATCTGCATTGGCAACAACAACGGTTGTACTGTTTACAGTTGTTGAAGAAACTAAGCTTGTTGGCTTTGTTAAAGTTACAATCATGTCAGTTAATTCAATATCCCAACCCGTTAAACTTTTAATACCATCTTGACCAAAACCAAGTATTGTAATTTCATCACTATCTAAAGCCGCCGCTTGTTGTTTATTAAACACGATGTTACCAGTTTGAACAGTTGTAACCGCTTTTGTATTTGCATCTCTTGTTATTGTTGGTGCACCTATCTTTTCAACACCTTTTTTTATAACTTTTGTAATTTTTTTCTCTGCTTGATACCCAGTTAAAGATGTTATAGCTTCTTCATAAGAAGAAACTTTAGACCCAGCGGTTATATTAGTACCAACCGCTACCATTCCAGCGGTAATTCCATCTAAATTATCTATAGACCACCTATAAAAAACTGATAAATCTTTATTTGGTTCATTTTCAATCGCAACAGAACTACCTATAGTTCTAGTAGACTTCATAAAAACATCACTCATAGTGGGGTTTCTATTAATTGCAAAAGAGTGGGTGCTGCCAGCTTCTATTTCCATTGAAAAAGGAACTTTACTGGTGCTAGCTCCTATCTGCGCTGATATTATTGGTGGATTGTTATTTGAAAAACCACTAAAACCAGCAGGAATAGAGCCACCGCCAGACGAGCTAGCGCCAAAAGTTAATCGCATATCTAAAGTTTGATATATAACTTTTCTAAGTAATAAAGAGTCAGAACCTGTAGAGGAGTTTATGTCTATGCTGTTGTCTGCAAATCTAACTTCGCTATAATTTTTGTGTGTAGTGCCTGTCTCTGCAAATAGAAAAACATCGTATTGATCAGAACCAGTAAAGGTTAAAACCGCATCGTCTGCTATAACAATTGCTTGTGACATAGAAAACTCTTTATCATTATTATTGTCTGGATCTAAAGCAACTACAGTTACGCTTGCAGCGTCTAAAGCAGCATTTCCAGTTACTCTATCTCCAACTTGCATTTTAGTAGCCACATCGCTATTCATAACTACTTTTACACCACTATTAACAGCGCCGTTAACAATATCTTCTGTTTTAGGCGCGGGTGGAAACTGTATGTAACCATTGTAATAGCCTTTAAGCGCTTGGTGGTTTAGTCTTGCTTGTGTTGTTTGAAAACTGTGTGTAACAAAGTTATAATAACTTCCACTTTCATTTTTAACTTCTAAACTAAACGTTCCATCACCTAATATGCTAAAGGGCCTTCTCTCTCCACCAACCTTTATGTTTGAAGTTTTTAAGTTAAAATTATTTATCACGCCATTTGTTCTATACAAAAATTTATGTTTCTCGTCAGACATTAGTGTTCCATCTGGCATATAGTGAAATCCATCAGGAGCAGCTATTTTCAGATCTTCAACTGTAGTATATGTAGAGCCTATTTGTGGTGTAGAAATTATTGGTGATGTAGAGCCACCTGATGAACTACCGTATCCGTTTGCCATAATTTATTTTATTTATTTACTGCTTTCTGTTATTTCAGAGCTAACCGCGAATAGTTCAGCTTTAACTTTTGTATTATTCTCAAACTTTGTATTAGCATAATACCCTGATAAACCGTTCATATTAACTAATTGATTTTTTACAAACATCCAATATGTCCCGACTCCTGGGTCGTTAGGAGTATTGCTAAGAAGATCATTC
>Ga0209337_1001588_pt1 | contig 17145 bp, 20 predicted proteins | sample LinPmetageLP53_FD_184044 | JGI IMG/M metagenome (GOLD analysis project Ga0209337, IMG submission 184044) | Marine viral communities from the Pacific Ocean - LP-53 (SPAdes) (version 2) | ecosystem: Environmental > Aquatic > Marine > Oceanic | place: Pacific Ocean | collected 2010-02-08 | reverse complement strand
GGGTTGGGTCAAGGGTCGCTATTCATGGGGGTGCGCCCAAGCGGGGCGTTGCGTTATGGGCGGGCGTAGCAAAGCGAGGGTGGCATTCTATAGAACGCTGGACTCGCCCGCATATGCGCTTGTAGTGGGGCGGTCTATAGAAGGGAGGCGTGACACGCACCCGCCACCCGCCCGCCCGCCGTAGGGCCATAGCACAGTGACGGGGTGCGGTCTATAGAACGCTGTACTGCGGCCATAGCACGACCCCATAGCACCCCCTTAGAAGGAGGATAATGCCATAGCACCCCCCATAGCACTTCTTTTAACCGCACACGGCATTTTAGTAAAAAAAATATTTTGAACATTTTTTATAGAAGGAGTCCATAGCAGTGCTATGACAAACCCATTCAATTCAGCATGGGATTTGTTAAAGGCGACAATGCAAAGGAGATTGGACACGCCATCGGCTCGTGATTTACCCGATTTTTTTGCAAGCGGTCCTACTATTTTCCGTGACCCGGTAAGATTAGAAATGGAGGCCGAACAGCGGCATCGAAAATTACTCGATGCTAAAGACCGATTTAAACAACAGTTAAACCAACACATTCCTCGTCTTGAAAATCAAAGAGGGAGTTACGGAGTCAAAGTAGGCCCAAGAGATGTAGGTAAAGTAAGCACTACAACCGCAGAACGAGATGACCCGCAAAATAATTGGACATCACTTGACGAAGGTAAAATAGCAGATTACGCTCAACGACAGGGCTTGTACGGTAGAGCGTTACAAGGTATCATCAATGACGCTGGTAGTTTAATATCGTATTCAAGAAACGAAAACTCGCAACCGTTTCACGAACAATTTAACCCTGTAAATGCTACTAAAAAAATAGAAGACATAGACATTCCAAGAAATAATGAGATGCAATACACCGCAAAGCCGCCTAAAGAAACACCTCGTGAGTGGGGCGACTTGCAATATGAAACCGGTGCATTGCCTTTGTACCAAGAACCTAATACTCGCACTCCTTACAGTAATACTCAACAACAAACTTTAGACCAATATACCCACATTCCTGTACCCGGTGGTGTGACCTACGGCAGACGGTAAAATGGACAAGGTGGACTGGGCGGGTTTGACCTTTAGTATTATCACCTTTATTTTAATGTCATACATGCTGGTTATGCACCACGAACTTTTACTTAAGCGTTAAATATCTCATCCCTATCACGCTACATATGTCCAGTCCTTTTCAAGCCGCTTGGATGCTTTTGAAAAATGTAAGAGGCGGGCCTACTGGTCGTCGTATGCCAATGACCGAAGAAGAGTCATACGGTGATGTTTCATTTAGAGAACACCCGCTTCATGGTTTAGAAGACGATGATGAAGACATGGGTGGCCCAAGTATGCCGCCCATGAGTCGCACAATGGGCGGTACACCTCCGGCAAATATTGGTCGGGCTGGTAGCACTGATGAAATGCCAATGGGAGAGCCACCTAATCCATTCCCTAAGCCACTTGAAGGTAGAGTGCAAGACCAATTGGCGGAGTTTGCTGATGGTGCTGGCCGACGAGCCGCAATGGAATCGCAAACCGATTATAGTAATGCCGAAGAAGAAGAAGACTATGGTGAAGCAATGGATGCTAAATTAGCACCATTTGTAGGTGAAGCACCTAAAGACGGAATAAGCGACCCTCACCCCGAAGCGCATAACATTGCTTCAACAAACTTGAGGCAAACACCTCGTAAGCAAAAGCGTAGTATGATGGACTCCGGCCAAGCATTCAAGCGACCCGGATTCCGTGGACCGGCTATGCCGTTGCCCGGTGGAAAGAGCGATTAAAGCGAAAGGTTTAACTTTTACACTGCGCTGTCTCGGCACATGAAGTTGTTTCTTTGGTTTATTGTAGCATTTTTTTTCGGATTTACTGGTATGTGGTTACTGACTACACCCGACCCTAATGATACTGTAATTTTTATTGAAGACGAAGAGGCTTTTCATAAAGCGTGTTACGAAGGTATGCGGAGGGGTATTGAATGAAAGTGTCCGTTTACGAGGTCGGCCCTCGTGACGGAATACAAGGTTTAGAACAACCCGTCAAAACAGAAACCAAAATACAACTTATCAATGCATTATACAATGCTGGATTAAAAAATGTTGAAGAAACATCATTCGCTCATCCTCGATTAGTACCGCAAATGGCAGATGCCGAGGATGTTTTCCAAAAAGGTTCTGTGCTTGTTATGAACAAGCGTGGCTACGACAGGGCAATGTCAGTCGGTGCAGAAAAAATTAACATTGTTTTTTCACCCTGCGAGACTTTTAACATGAATAATATGGGTAAAACTCGCAGTGAGATAGTGTTAATGTACAAAACTTTTATGAAAATACCTAAAGAAAATGTGCGTGTTTACATTAGTATGGCTTTTGGTAGCCCTTACAGCGGTGCTGTAGCACCTATGGTAATGAAAAATTGCATAAATGATGCAAAAATGTTTGGTGATACGGTTGTATTTGCTGATACTGTTGGTAACGGTAGCCATAATGAAGTGGCATTATGGGCTGAAATGGCTACTATGAAGGGAATAAAACCAGCATTACACTTACATCATAAAGGAAACGAGGAAAAAGCACTGTCTTTAGTAAAAACAGGACTGATAAACGGAATAAAAGAGTTTGATTCAAGCATTGGTGGGCTTGGTGGTTGCCCTTTTACGGAAAATAGCGGCAGTAACTTATCTACTGAAACACTGGTGCGCCATCTCAACGCATGGGGATTTGACTGTGGGCTTGTTGAAAACGACTTACAGGTAGCGTCAGTTATTGCATCAAGGCTTTTATTGGCAGAAAAAGAAGCCAAACTACCGGTATTACTATAATTAAAATAGGTATTAAAAGAAGTGCGATTGTAGCGTCTGCCCAATATCTCCAATTCATTTTAACCCCTCAATACCTCAAAGTAGGCATTACAAAGGGTTTTGGTTCAATATTTTCATCATCCTTGTAATTTTGAGCCATCAATTCGATGGTGCGAAGCATATGTGGGCTAATATTGTCAATCATTGTACCGTTTTCAGTAGCATTCATTTGGTGATTGCGGTCAAGTAGGCTAATGTCTTGGGTAAACTCTTCGGGTAGTGGTTCTTGGTGGTGAACTTCTACACCTGCTTTGAATAACATTCGCCAAGCCAAGTCCATTGGTTGACTTTGCATTATGTAACCACTGGCTTTTGCTTCTTCAGCGGTCATCAATTTACCATTTACAAAATACATTCCCTGTCCTGCTGGTATAACTTGAACTGGTTGATTTGCTAATTCTTGTTGTTTAGCCTCTTCTTCTTGTCGAGCCTGTTCTGCTTGTCGAGCCGCTTCTTCTTGTTTTTGTTTTTGCTCGTATTCTTTTTGCGTTCTATAATCTACTCCTTGTTGTAGTAAATCTTCACGCTTAAACTTACCCGCTATTTCATTTTCATACTTTGATGAAAAACTATCAACGAGTTCGTCTTCGGGGGTAAAGGCTCTTTTGCTTGGTAGATGCTCACGAACAATACCAACACTTCGTCTTTGAATAGGTGGTCGTGATGATTCTTCTACTGCAATTTTTTCTGCGACATCAATAGGATTGATGTGTTGAGTTTTAGCACCATATGGGTCAACAGGTTCGGGGTGTGCTGATTTACCTCTAAGTGTACCTATTTCCATAATAGGAGAAAATATATGTTCCACTCCTCTTCTTACTTGGTGAGGCTTTGGGTGTGGTTCATCAGTGTGTAATAATTCTCTTATTGCAACAGCATCATGATTATCCTCATCTATATGACCTTTATTTTTTAAATATTCCATCATTGCATATGAGATTTGATAAGGTGTAATATTATGTTGCTTACCCATATGCTCAAAATGTTGATTAGGTATGTATCGGGCTTCATTTGGTCGCCCTCTACCCATTCGGTCATTCCAGTGTGATTCTGTTTTATGAGGGGCTTTTTTAGCAGACTCAATGATTTCTTTTCTAAACTTAGCAAACTCCGGGTGCATAAGCCTATTTGGAAACTTCCACGCCTTTGTCACAGCCGCCGCTTCTTTGGCTTTATCCGCTACATTCTGTGCGGCTTCGAGGTTATTTTGTTTCATTTGTTGCTGATTTTGAGTGTGTTGGGCTGATGCTTGTTGCGCCATTTCACCGGCTGTTTTCTTAGGGTCGGTAACGCCAATTTTCTTTGCGCCTTGTAGAAGTTTGCTACCTAAACCAGTAGCGGCGGTAGTACCTGCCGCACCAGTAGCCGCACCAGTAGCCCCGCTTGCAAGTGCTGTTCCAGCACCAGCGGCGGCAGTACCAGCGGCGGCAGTACCAGCGGCGGCAGTACCAGCGGCGGCAGTACCAGCGGCGGCAGTACCAGCGGCGGCAGTACCAGCGGCGGCAGGTAAGGCGGCTAAAGAAGCACCTGCTGTAAATGGTGCGGCTAAAGTAGCACCTAAACCTACTATACCTGCACCAATAGCGGCCATTTTACCCGGTTTATTTTCTTTTAATACGACCACATTCTTTCTTGCACTTACTACAGTAGTAAACGCTTTCCGAATAGCAATTGGCCTCACCATGTTTAGCGCATGAAGCGAGCATTCTAAATGCTATCGCTCATTACCACCAATTGGTGAGAGTGTGAGCAAGGTTTTAATCAAGGCTCAAACCGACCTTACTCAATACGGTATGTACCCCGGTTACAATTTTAACGAAGGTCGTTTAAGTGACGAAGAACAGCGTTTTAACATTGACCGAGCCGTTGATGAAATGAATGATGTAGATTCACCTAAACACATATATGAGGATATAGCATATGACCCTCTAAATGCTAAATCGGAAATGGAAAGTTCTATAGTTAGAGCAAGACAACAAGCAATGCGTAATTTACTTGAAGGACAAACAAGAGATTACAGCGATTACAAAAACATATTAAATGATATTTTAGACCATGAAACTGCGAGTGGTGTAACTGCGGATAGTATGGCTTTACCGGAAAGTCTTCGCCAATACTATTCTCGTCAAGAAACATTGCCCGAACATGCGCCAAATATGCATAGTGAAAATTGGCAAATGCCGGATGGTTCTATTCGACCGGGTGCTATTGCACCGATAAACGCTCTTAAAAATATGTCAACTGATGATATACATACGATGATGCAAGGTGCAGGTTTGTTACCTATGTATAACCCCGGATTGCAAGACTTTGAAAGGCAATATATACCTTCTTTATATCAAATGGACTTTTCGGACTTGCCGCATGAAGACGATTTACCTGTTTTACACCCTTCAAAAGCAACAAACGATTTTCACCAAACAAATGAAGGTCGTAATGCACCGAGTATGGTTAATCGTAATAAATTAGGTGCATGGGTTACTGCATCTAATTATGCAGATTTAAGTGGCGCACAACAAGAAAACCAAAAACAATCTATAGGCACTCCTTCGGGTGTAGTTGCAATTCGTGGATTAAATGTGCGTGATGATAATATGCAAGCACGACCACCAAGAGGCAATCCGAAAGAAAAAATAAATGAAGCCGTTGTGCAAAGCCGCATACCACCAAACAGACTTGTACCAATTCGTCATCGAATAGATTCTATTACAAATCGGCAAACACCTATAGATGAAGGATATAATTATCCCTCAAAAAGTAGAATATTAGAAGCACTTTTGGGTTACAACAAAAAAGACCCTGTTTATGATTGGATAAGAAGTTTACCTCTTACTCGTTATCCCGAACAGTTTACTCCGGCATTTAATCAGCAAGGTGATGTAATATCATCCAGTGGTGAAGTAGATGATGCACATAGTGGTACATTTAGAGATGTTACAAGAAGCCCGTTGTATCAAAATATAACTCCGCCAAGTTGGGGTTTAAATCCCGAAGTATTAGAAAAATTACCACCTAAAGTAATTCAAGCAATGGCTCAACAATTACAACAAAACTTACGCAACAATCAAGAACCATTGTTACCATTTGATGATACACCAACTCATGAAAATGTTATGTCGCTTAAAAATGCAGAAAAACTGTTACCGTATTATGAGTAGGTGAATTAAATGTGGTTTGATATATTTTTTAAAGAAGCCGCTTACGGTTCTCGTGAAGAACCTCCTACCATGACCCGGCTTATGCAGGGTGATTATGCAGAAAAACCGGATGCATGTACCCTTTGCGGTAACTCACCAGTAGTAGCAGGGGCGCAATTCCGTAATCCACTGGGTAGTATAAATTATACACACCATTTATGCGAACCATGTGCCAACCAGTATGACATCATGCATTCGGCTGATATGTACAAGGGTGAACCAATGGACATTGCTATGAGGTTGTTAAAGCGACAGACTACACTTTCTGCATTTGATGAACAACAGATACAAGAAAATCTAAAACCCAAAAATAGTAATATATTTATTGCCGCAAAACCCGGTAATGAAGGCACACGACCCGGAGAACTTTCACAGTTAAGTGATAACATGCTTGCTGAATTAGCCGCATTAAAAGAAAAACACGGTGAGTTTGGTATTACAAGTGCTACAGGTAATGCGGCTTGGGATTTAGAACCATCATTTATGCTTACCAATGTCCCGCAATCAGCACGAGATGAAATAAACGCTATTGCTGAAAAATACCGTCAAGACTCAATAGCCGTTTCCGAACAAAATGAAACAGGTGCTAAGTTTGTAACACCTCAAGGCCAAGTTACCGATGAATACCGTAATATGGAAATGGACCCCGATGCTGAATACTCAACTGATTTTCCTACCGGCCAGCGGCTTACATTCAAATCCGAACCAATGGAGATTGCTATGCGTTTGCTCAAAGAGCGTGTAAGCCCCGAAGCCAAGCGGCATAAGTTGGAGTACGACAAGAAATACGAGTCCAGCCCGGAGCGTGTGAAGTACCGAGAGGACTTGAACCGTGAACGCCGAAGACGACACATCATGGGGCAGGGTGGACCGGACATGAGCCACACCAGCCAGCACACTATTGTTCCCGAAGACCCCCATACCAACCGAGCAAGGCATTTCAAGGACAAAGGTACACTTCTATAATTGTCATAATTATCATTATTATCAAAACGATTGTCAATAAATTGACTAATGTTTCTCATTTTTACCCCCCTACACTAAATATATAGTAATACTACTCATTATTTTGATTGATATTATGATAAACATGATAATAATGGCGAAAGAGTTATATTGGCTTTTCAATTGACCTATGGTGAGCAACATGCAAGGTAACAGGCAAGACTCGGATGCAGAAATACGACTGATGGGGCTAATTTTGGCTCAATCGGCCTTAGTTGGACTGGCAATTGGCGTATTTGACGCTGAACTATGGTTAATTAGCGATACCCCTATGTTAAACGGATTTACATACGCAATGGCGGCGTTTTTCGTTCAAGGTATCGCATATTACTTCTTTAAAATGTTCTTTGAACAGAATATGCAAGAAAGAGTTCGTGCGACCGGTATTGAAAAGAGTCGTCAAGACCGATACCGCCAAATGCAACTTAGTTTTGATAATCGGCGTAATGATATGGAGATGCGTATGCAAGAAGCGCAACTTGAGCAAGAATTACGCTGGATGGAACAAAACCCCGGTAAAATGCCTCCAAGTTGGGGTGTTCCGGGTGGCCCTCAATCTATAGTTTCTAAATACGATACTGATAATTTTAATCCCGGCATACCAAGTCATGAAGCCGAGGTCAAACAACCAATTAACCTTGGAATTAAAGAAGAAGACGAACCTAAAGAGACAAAAAAGAAGTGAGTGGATTAAATGGGTCGTATATTCAAAACACCCACAGATGATTCTACCGAGGCTACACTTCGTGCAATGCATACTCAAAACACCCTTGACACATATTATGAAAAAGGAGTAGGTTGGATAAGAACAGTAATACTGTGTTTTGTTACCGCTTTAGTAATTAGTTTTTGGGAATTATCTACCGGTGAGTCTTTTTGGGACAATACTGTAGAGTGGTTGTGGAATAAAGTGCAAAACTTTGCAGATTGGATATGGGGTAAAGTAGATGGTTGACCCTGCTGGTTCTGCTCTTGTTGGTGCGGCTGTTTTCGGTCAATCCTTGTATAACTCTTGGCGACCCCGCCGTGTAGGTGTGTATGGTGCGGCAATGGTAGGTAAAACAACTCTTGACCGTTACATGACAACTCCGGGTGAAATGGAAGAAATAGGTGATGATGAAAGAACATCTCACATGAAAATACTCGGTCGCTACATGATGCCAAAACCAACTCGTAAGCGTGTTTCATGGAAAGGGCAAAAGCGTGTTGTATATTCATCCGATGTAGGCGGGCAAGAACGATTTTGGAACTTATGGATTGATGATATGGTTGCAAGACAAGTTGAGGCAGTTGTATTTGTATTTGATGACCGAGCAATAAAGGGTGGAGATGAAGCATTACAGCAAATAGCGGGCTTCAAATATCTCGTAGATTGCTTGGTTAATCGCTCTTATCGCTATCGTACACTTAAAAGTCGGTGGAAGGGTAAAAATTACACACCCCGATTAGTTATGCTTGTAGCAAATAAAGCAGACCGCTTCTTTGATGAAAATGCCGCAATGCTGTGGCAACAAAATCGAATTGGTGAACATAAAATATTCAATGCGTTTCGAGATGACCTTATACGGTTACAAAAAGCGGGCATACCTACACGCCGTTCTTTTATGGCAACTCGTATAGGATGGAATGTTGAAGAAACAATGATTGACTTACTGACAACTTGAGGGATTATAATGATAAGAAAAACAACAACCGTTATCGCTGTGAATAAAAAAAGTAAATGTGTAAGAACTGTTATTCCTAATGTTATGGCTGAAATGTTGGGTTTACTGGCTGGCGATAAAGTAATATGGGAATTATGTGGTAGCACAGAAAAAGGATTCTTTTTGAAAGTTGTAAAAGGTGATGATGAATGATACCCCAAATAAACCAACAGCAAGCCAGCCTTGGTAATGTAAATCAAGCACATTTGATGGCGTTAAGTCAACAAGGTAACGATACATTGTCCTATGCGGCACTAATGGAACAAGCCACGGCTCAAGAAGCAATGCAAGCCGCCGCAAGTGAAAACAATTTACAAGTCCCTAAAGTAAACTTTTATCCAAGTCGTCATGCTGACCCTCAAAAGGCTCGTCGTAAAGACATTAAACAGGCTTACAAACTTCTTACACCTTCAAAGAAAAGCATTGTTAATCCTGTGCGATTTGCGCTTGGTAGAAAATATAACTACAACAAACAATCCCATGTCTGTGTTATTGATGGATGTGATTGTTCTGTGCTTATTCAACATGATAATTTGTATGCAAAAATTACAGATGAGGATAGCGGGCGTTCTCTTTGGGAGATGTATTGGCAAAACCCTGTTACCGGAGAACCCGAAGCGTTTGTTGCTTTAGAAAAAGTCACAAGTGGGCGTAAAATGCGTGGAACTTATTGTCCCGAACACATGCACTTGTATCACTTATTGTGTAAATGGGAGGCAGAAGAAGACCGTATTCGTGAAGCAAACCCAAGACGCTTGCGAGACAGGGTGAAGCAAGGTGTTTCTATCGTAACTGTACCTGTAGCGGCTGTTACTAAAAAAGACCCAACTCCGAGTATGTTGAAAAAATATGAGCCGTTTTTTGCTGAATTAGAAAAAGACTCTCGTAAAACAAAAGGAATTAGTGTCAGTCATTACAATAACCCATTAACAGGTCAAAATGACATCACTACTGTTTCTTTTGACCTGCGTATATTTCAACATGAGTTGGCTTTACAACAGCAATCAACACCGGCTTTTCAAGCCTTAATACAACAACATGTAAATAACTCTATCAATCAAAACCCTCTTGAGCAAGAAAGTATTGGGGTAGGTGAGTGAGATGTTGGGATTAGGCGGAAATCAAGCACCGATGAATAACGGCGCACTTAATTTAGGTGTACAGAATATTCAAGGGCAAGCAATAATGCAAAACCAAAACCCTTGGGCTAATCAACAAGTAATGGGTGCAGGTCAAGCCCCTATGATACAAGGTATGTTTGGCGGTCAGCAAAATCAATTTACTCAACAACCCATAACTCCGCCTACTGAACTTGAAGTTCAAATTATGTTGTTGCGTGGTATTTCACCTATTGAGCGATTCGTTGCTGGTCCACAGATGGGAACTCTTGTTGAAATGTTTAACACACTTGTGAGTTTTAGTGTACTTGAGGTTCTTCGTAATGCGTCTTTTCAAGTAGATGAAGAAACAGGGATTATGAAAATGGATGTAACATCGCTACCTCAAAACCTACAAACACTAAGTGCGGAAAATGTTACAGGTCAGTTTAGCACACTTCAAGCAACAGCACAGCAAACAGTCAATCAAACAGAAATGGAACAACAACAAATAGCGGCTTTCGCTCAACAGTCTATGATGGGCGGCGCACTTACAGCGGCTCTTGCCAATGATGGTGTAATGGAAAAAGTCGGCGGAGGCTTAGGTAGCCTTGGTCGCAGTTTTATGGGAATGAGGTGAATTAAATGAGACAACCAAATGATTTTACAGGCTATATACCGAACTCTTTTGCCGCCACTACACTTGATATGTTAAATCCTAATCGAAGTGTTATTATTGATATGATTATGGTACAACTAATTTCAGTTATTGTAGTTATGAGTATGATACTAATTTTCAAAGGCAGTTCAATGTCATCAGCAAGTGTATCGTATTACCTTGTAGGTCTATTCGCCAGTTTTCTTATGCTCACTGGTGCTTATTCCCGTATCATTCGCTGACGGCCATTTATGAATAGGGCATTGCGAGTTAAGCAACGCTGTTTTAGAATTGATAAAGCAACCACATAAATCACAGCGTGTTCCACCGTGAGGGCATGTTTGGCAAATACGAACCCTTTCGTTTACCAAAGTGGGCGGTGCATATTCACCTTTTGCTATGTCTTTGGCCGCTTGAGTGAGGCTACGAATAGATTCTTTGTTAAGAGGTACACCTGCTACTCTTTTAACCCGCCACATGATTCTTGCGAACAGTAGATTAACCATAACTGTTTTCTAAGGGTGTTGCGTAAGAGTGGCATGGAGGGCGGTGAGCGAGTAGTAAAACGCTCGTGCCGTCTGTGTGTTCATGAAGACCGTGATGAATTAGAAGAACAACTTCTACAAGGTCATGTCACACCAAAAGAAATGGATAAAAACATGAGTTGGCGAGCCAATACCGCTGACCGTCATTATCGAAACCATATGGGTGAGTATCACTTAGCGGCTAATCCTTCTTGTCCTGTATGTGCTTCACCTAATCGTGCTGATTACGAGTTTGAGTTTTTCAACAACGGTGGGTCAACAGACGCTATCGCTACTGCACTTGAAATACCGGAAAGTGTAGTGTATAGCCATATGAAAAACCACTTTCAACCGTTGGTGCAAAAAACAGCGGCTCTTGAAGTAGCACTTACGGCTGGTCGTGAAATAGAACTACTTCGCTCAAACGCTCAAAAATTAAATCATAAACTTAGTGAATTACTCGATGAAGGTAGTGTTCACGAGGATGGATTTGTAAGAGATGCGGTTATATTACACAAGGAAGTACGGGAAACCGTCAAAGACTTGCTACGCTTCGAGGACCAATGGGGGCCGCAAAGCGACGGGCAACAAGTCAATCAAACAATCAATGTATTGCAGATTGAATTGAGTAAAGAAAGCCCGGAGACTTGGACTCGTATCAAGAAACAACTTGAAGAAAACATGGGGGTGGAATGATGGTTATGGGAAGAGGTTCGGACACACGAATGTATGCACCCCGTAGTGAATCATCTCAAATGTATTCGTCTGCTAATGAAGACGAAAGTAAGTACAACCCTACTTCGCCCGAAGACAACGAAAAGCGGGCAGAAGCAAAAAAACTCAAAGAAGAAGAGGCTAAGAAAAAAGCCAAAGACATCAAACACATTAAAATCAAACCGAATCAAGGTTTAGGTCAAGGACCGGGATTGGAAACAGAACCCGGTCTTGACGACGGTAACAAGCGTGATGATGAGCGTGAGATAGGACTTCAAGGTGGACCGGCTGGTAGCCGTGGACATTTACTCGACTTAGCCACTGGTGCAAAGACAGGTACAGGTTCAGCAATGGGTACAGGTAATTCAGCCGTAAGAACAGGCGAGCCAATGGCTGATGCTTGGAGTGAGTTACTAAAGCGTGAAACTCGTGGAACTATTGAAGGTCGTCGTCGCCGTGAAAAGCGAAGAGAGTTCCGCCCTTCAACTGGACAATTCAAAAGACCACCCGGCGGTCAATCTCCTGTTGGTGCAACCATGCGCCGTTTCCGAGCGCACATGCGTGGTATCAAGGGTGGTAAGAAAACCGGATTGATGAAACCCCACTTGGCTGTTGAAATGAGCCACCGTGGTATTGCTACCAAGCAACCGATGAGTAAAGACCCGCAGAAGTATCGTCAATACATGGGACAACAAGAAGCAAAGAAAATACTTGGTAATGTCCGAACAACTTATTCTCCACACGCTCGACACAGCGCAAGGACATTCACTGCTGGACCAACTGGCGGTGGCCGCTTGACTGGACTACTACCGGGTCAATCCGGCCAAATGCGACAACCTTCACTACAACGACTACGCCAACCCCGTATGCCACGGATGCCACGGATGCAAACTCCGCAGATGCCATCTATGCCACAGATGGCCCCGCCAATGAGTAGTGTTCCCAGTATGCCAGCACCATCGTCTTCTATGATGATGAGTGACGAGCGCACTCAAAGTGATTTACTCAAAGCGAATCGTCATGCTAATCGAACTGAAATGCTTGCACTAATGCGTATGTTAATTCAAGCACAGCGAGCAAAAGCAAATATGAAAAAATCAAAACCTAATTTTTATGATGGTAATGTACCTCAACATGCTTCACCTGTTCATAACTACGAGGATGAAGAAGAAAAAAATGATGGTCCTACTCAAAACCTTGAAACTAATTCAAGCCGCTTAGGACTTGACCCTGCGGGTTACTTATCCGGTAAGCGGGGGCATTCGGGATGATTTTTGTCAAGGGTCATTTAATCCGAAAAGCATGGGGTATGAAAGCCCATACACCGGAACACGGCTCGACAATGATTCGTAATCCACCTGCAACTGCATTTACACCACCCACAGAAGAAGACATACCTGCTTACGCACATGACGGTCATGGAGGTATTATACCGGGTGAATGGCAAAGCGGCGACCACGGTGAGCGTCATTGGGTTACTTCTGTAGGTAGTTACCAACATGGTATTGATGCGGCTGTTACTCGTTTAGGTTGGTTTTTGAAAAAATATAAGAAAGACGCTAATCCTGTAGATATTATCAATCAAGCAATTACTAATTTTAATAAAAATCATACAAGTCACAAGGGTTTAGACGATTTAACACAAGGCGACCATTATTTACCACCTTTTGAAAATATGGCTTGGCGAAAAATTAGAGCAAGTATGCTACCTCCGGGTGCTAGTACACGAGAAATGTCCGACCGAGCAACCAAAACAAAAAATAATACTTTAATTACTCATTATACAAATAAAAACATTGATGGGCCGATGGGTCGTTTTGTAGAATCGGGGGCTATTCCTTTTAATGACGAACTGCAACATATTCTTGAAGACGAACACGGTTTACCCTTTGATGTATCAAAACAACTTTCTTTTGTTAAAAAACCATACATCTACGCTCGTGAATTAGCACCTCAAGGTCGAATTGAACCTTCATATCAAGAACACCCCGCTGATATAGGGCCAAAAGACATAGCGGGTGCGCCCGATGATTACTTTAGTGAACAAACACCAGTGTTCACCCATTCAGTCACTCATCACTTACCCGACATTATGTATTACCCAAACCTTAACCAGCACATGCAAAAAAAAGGTAAGAAGCCTTCATGGGAACATCAAGGGGGTTTGTATCAAGCCGCAGAACAAGCAATTGATAAAGCATTAGAAAGTGGTATTGAAAACATTCCCGATGTCCCTGCAACAATTAACATTGGGACAATGAGTAGCCCCGAAATGATTCAACGCCCTCTTCGTGAGATTTTACAAGACCCTGCGATGAAAAGAAAATTGGTTGAAGACATGTCTCATGTTCCAGCAATGATGTTTTTGTTTGGCCGTAGTGGACAAGGAGATTTCAAAAAGCACTTTGACCGTTTAATGGAAATACACGGTGCTGGTGAAGAAGGTTTGTCTTACGACCAACACAGCCAGTTTTTCAAACCCGGTGCTGGTGGTGGTAAAGGTAGGCATCTATCAGCGGCTCGATTGATGGCTCTTGCACATAAATCCGGTGCTGATGATGACGACCCCGAAAGGAGTAAGTTTGGTACACATCCTATTACCAATGAAGAATTAAATGCTTTTGATGTTAATTATAATGAAAACCTCATGGGTCAAGTTGACCGTTTTCGTGGTATCATTGAAGCGTTGGCCGACCATCAATCCGAAGCACAGGGACATCCTGTAAAAATGGCACTTGGTGATATTAACACGAAACCAATGCAAGGTATGACTTTTGCTAATTATCCCGTAGAAGGTGAGGATGCGTCACTTGAGCCACACATGGATGCCTACCTTCACGGATTTGAAGACTTTGCTGATGCAAGTTCTATGCCAGTCCCGCCGGAATCTACCTCCGCTACTACCGTAGATAAACCGGTTACTTCACCGCCTCTTACCGGCGGGACACCCCCTCAAAGGGTTGGTGTAGTCCCTCAAGGACCACCGGCTACGCCATTACCTCAAGCATTCCAACAAGTTCGCCCTCAAATTGCCGACTTAGACCCACAAAGTTTCCGTGAAATGATGGGTCGGAGAACACCAGCACCTACACCGGAACTTACACCCGTTGAAGCAAGAGCGCAACAGTCTCTTTCCGACCCACGGCAACAATTACTCGACCAGTACATGAGAAGTGAGGATGCACACCTACCAGTCATGGATAGAGTGATGAAAGCATTGGAAAGAATGCAACAAGAAGAAGCGGGTTTTAACGGGATTAAAATTAACAGTAATCTTAACAGTCCACACGCATTGGCGAAACATGTCGGGCTGACCGCAAGTGAAGTGGTGACAATCAACCAAACAATGGGTGATTGGCATAACATCGCTAAGTCCTACAATGTAGATGCAAAAATTGTCAAGGTTATTAAAACCAATATGAGGTGATATAATGTCAAATAAAATATTGGTAAAACAAAGCGGCCCAACTGTTTTTCAAAATGTTGGACCTACAGGTACTCGCCCTTCTTTTATGGATATGGCTCGCACCTCCTTTGCCCCTCGTGGACAAGTAGGTGTAGGTCAAAGACTTAGAGGGCTTGTTGGTATGGCGGGTAAAGGTGCGGCGGCGGCGGCTACTGCTCAACAGACAGCAGAACGAATGCAAGCCGGTGATGTATCAGCCCCGCTTCAAGCAGGTATAACATATCAAGGTATAGACCCTACTGGAACTATAAGTCCGAATATCGGTGAAGACATAGCAAGAAGAAACACACCGCAACGAGTAGGTGTATCATCTGTTCCTTTACCGGAAACACAGGCTGTTCCTTTACCAGTACCATCACCGGGAATGCAAGCAATAGAGGCTCAAGGAGCGCAAGCACCTAATCAAGTACCTAATGACTCTTTTCAAACGCAATTACCAACCATACCTCAAACTCAGTTTACACAAGATATAACTGATTTTATGCAACAGCCACAGCAACAGCCACAGCAAATGGTTGGACAAAATAACAGTAATGCAGTACCTCCCGGCCCAAGAGGACCGGATGGTATGTTAATACCCGAATATGACCCTAATGCATTGGCACAGTCAAGTAGTAATTTTATAGAAGGGTCAATTAAAAATGCGTCTTTCGTTGAAGTTTTATTCGATAAACTTGGACCGGACATGGTTTACAAAATGACTCCACATGAAATAGGTACTGTATCAGCACTAATGCACTTAAAATTGAGTTGATAGTATGGGAGATGACATGAATGCGTTTATCCAAGAAATGGATAGCAAAATGGCGGCAAAGTCATTCAAGTACTTCTTTACAGAAATACTGGGCTTTCATTACAGTCATCACCATGAATCATGGGAAACAGGATTGAGTGAACACCGCTACTACTGTGTTAAAGCAAGTCGAGACCACGGTAAATCCACTTTGTTTATGGCCTATGCTCTTTGGATAGCCGCATTCAAACCCGGAACACACATCATGATTTTCTCTCACTCTCTTGAACAGACACTTGAACACATGCGATTTATCCGCAACAGTATCGAAGGTGCTGACATTCTGCGACACCTAAAGCCCGAAGGTGGCCGACCGTGGGCTAAGTCTTACTTTGAGTTCACCAACGGTAGCCGTCTAATGGCTAAGTCGGTTGGTGGTGCAACTCGTGGTTTCCACCCCGATGTAGTAGTATGCGACGATATTCTTTGGGGTACAACCGGTGGAGAACTACAGCGAGCCGCTGACTGGTTCTACGGTGTTCTACTCCCTGTTTTGCACCACTCATCTCGTTTGATGATGGTAGGAACACCGTTTAGTTACAACGATTTGTATGCTGAATTAGAAGAAAAATCAACATTCCGTGTCGAAACATACCCTGCGATTGACGGTGAAGGTAACGCTCTTTGGCCGGAACGGTGGAATCTCGAAGCACTTGAACAACGGCGTATGTCAATGCCCGCTATCCAATTTAGCCGTGAATATCTGTGTGAACCTATTCACGATGTTGCGAGTATGTTCCCCGCTACTATTCTCAATGAGGCTCGTAACACAGACTTGGTATTACTCGATAGGGCTGATACCGAATATGATGAAGACGGTAATCCCGCTGGCGTATTCGGTCAACACTTTATCGGATGGGACACAGCGATTGCTTCGGATAAGAACGCTGACTACACAGCCATGCTTGTCTTGCGTACACCGCCCGGTGAGAATGTAAAGCAAATCGTCGGTATAGTTCACGAGAAAGGACTTGGTGGATTGGCACAGAAAAAACACATTCTTACTCTTAACAGTCGTTTCCAGCCGGATTTGATTGAACTTGAAGGTAACAACTTTCAGCGAATGTTTGCCGCTGAACTTCAAGACATGAGAG
>Ga0209337_1001587_pt1 | contig 17160 bp, 16 predicted proteins | sample LinPmetageLP53_FD_184044 | JGI IMG/M metagenome (GOLD analysis project Ga0209337, IMG submission 184044) | Marine viral communities from the Pacific Ocean - LP-53 (SPAdes) (version 2) | ecosystem: Environmental > Aquatic > Marine > Oceanic | place: Pacific Ocean | collected 2010-02-08 | reverse complement strand
TGGGACACAGCGTATCTTTGATTACGGACGTTATCGCAGGTGACGCGATGTCAGGAGAGGATGCAGTAGACCGTCAAAGCTGTGTTGACCGCAACGTAGAACATCTTGAGTTGATGAAAGCTAAGACCGATTGGGGCAGCGAGAGCATGACCGCAACAACTTCAGCTATCACAGCAGGTAAAGGCTACACCGCAAGCTAATGAATATGACAGAACTCGCCACTGAAGAAATAATTAAGGAGGCATAACAAATGGATTTAATATTCGACATATTCAACATAGTCACAGCAGCAGTAGCACTAGCTTCAGGAATAGCAGCAGTAACACCTACGCCTAAAGACGATGAATGGGTTGCTACAATCTATAAATATTTAGATGTTATTGCACTAAACATTGGAATGGCAAAGGAAAAGGGAGAGTAAGTATATGTCATTAGATGCAGAAGCAGTTAAGTCAGGAGTAGATGTACTAGCAGTATCCGCGACAGCTTCAGCATTAATGGGATGGTTGCCTCCCTTAGCTGCCTTAGCTACCCTAGTATGGACTAGTATAAGGATATATGAAACACGGACAGTAAGGAAGATTTTTGACAAAGAAGAAGAAAAAGAGTAAGACTCCTGTTAATAATATGAATAAGTGGATAAGTAAAACTTTGGCATACGATAAGCCTATTAAAAAAGCTAAATGCAAAAAGGATAAATAAATGAGCAAAGCACGACAATCTAGCAGAAAACGATATAGAAAGAAACGAGAAGACTATCAAACTGGTGGTCGTGTCAATGCTCGTATGGGTGCATTTGGAGACTTAGATGCGCTTATGCCTAACGTACAACAAAGACGTTTAACAGGTAAAACTAGTACTGAAAAAGCAAAGCCTATTAATGCTAGACCTAATTTTAAAAAAACAAATCCTACTACTCCTCGTCCTGATCAAACATTATTTCAGGGGCCTTTAAAAAAGGAAACAACTCCTCCTAATTATGTTTTTGATGAAGGTACTCCAATACAACCACAACAAGTACACTATAGACAGACGGATCAAGCACCTACGTCTGTTAATCCAAATGCTGGATTAGCTAATCTAGGAGCGCAACAAGAAGCAGCAACGTCTGGTACTACAGTTCCACTTGATGCTTCTAATGCAGATCCTAAAATGCAAGAGTTAATGAGACAACAATCAATAACAACTTCTCGTACTCCTTCTAATCTTCAAAGTGCAACTGTAGGTCCAGAAGAACAAAGAAGTCAGAAAGTACCGTTTAAACAGCAAACTCAATCTTCTTCTGTTTCAAATGTGCTACCTGATGTTGCGCTTCCCGTAGTACCACCTGATTTCAGTATTCCTCCGGGTAATACTGATCCTGAAATTCCTACTGAACCTGATCCTAAAGACGTAGAAAAGCAAGAGTTATTAAATAAACAAGCTAGACTAGATCCTACAATAAAAGATGAAGATATAGCTAAACTAGATTCTACTATTACAACTCCTGATAAAGACATTGTAAAAATTAATGATCCTACAAATGTTATTCCAGAGGATGCCATAGAAGCTAAAGAGTTAACTACTGAACAAGGAACAGCTACTAAAGGTGAATTTACTGATACTGAAGACACTGTAACCTATGATGCAGTAAAAGCAAGAGAATTAGATCCTACTACAGCAGCACAAGGAACTGTAGATAAAGATGTAGAAGCTGGTCAGGCTACTATGACAGAAAGGGCTGTTGCTGCTGAAAGAGATGCAGAGCAAGAAGCAGCAGCTAAAGCAAAAGAACAAGATTACACTATATCAGATAACGCTTTTGTAGATGATGTTACATTTAGAGAAGGTGTTACAGTAGTAGATACTGATCCTGCTGAACAACAACAGCGAGAACTACAACTAGGAATGCCAGCACCAGATGGTGAAGCTGCTCAAATAATAAACAAGTATGGATTTGGTAGTTCTAAAAGACCTCCTAGAATGGTAAGAGGAGCAAAAGCTAAACAACAAGCTGCTGCTCAGTTAGCGACTGACCATGACTTAGATCCTGAAGTAGCTAATCAAATTATGGAAGATGTAGAAGGTTTTGATGTAGAAAGTCAAAGTCAAGAGTCTCTAGGCGCAGTAGCTGCGTTACCTAAAGAAGCACTAGTCTCTACTCAAATAGAGAACTTAGTGGCAGGTATGGAAGATGGTAAGCCTCCTGTGTGGGCTAGACCAGCCGTTGCAGCAGTAGAACAAATGATGGCTGCTAGAGGATTGTCTGCTTCTACAGTAGGTAGAGATGCACTATTCAACTCTATTATACAGAGTGCAATGCCTATCGCACAGGCTAATGCTACAGCACTACAGCAAAGAGCAGCACAGAATCTTTCTAATGATCAACAGGCTCTTATACAAGATCGTCAAATAGCTGCAAGTTTCTTAGAAAAGAATGCTGACTTTAAACAACAGATGAATATTGCAAATCTTAGTAATGATCAACAAATGAGACTTGCTAATTTAACTTCTAGAAATCAAAACGAATCTGAAAATTTAAGTGCTAGACAACAAACTGAAATGGCTAATCTTAATGCAAGACTCCAAACAAATTTAACAGGTGCTAAGATTGCTGAAAGTATGGGAGTAGCTCAACTAAGCGTAGATCAACAAAGAGCAGTATCTAATGCTTCAATGATTGCAAATGTAGATATGTCTAAGTTTAATGCTGCACAACAAGTTGAGTTAGCTAACAGTAAGTTTATGCAGACCATGACTCAACAAGATTTAAATAATAGACAACAAACAGCACTACAGAATGCTACGTTGATGGCTCAAATGGATATGACTAATGCGACTGAACGAACTAAAGCTTCTGTAGCTAATGCTCAAAACTATTTACAAATGAATATTACTAATGTTAACAACGAACAACAAGCTTTAATTACAGATCAGCAATTAGAACAACAAAGAATATTGTCAGATCAATCAGCAATAAATGCATCTAAACAATTTAATGCCAAATCAGAAAATCAAAACAATCAATTTATGGTAAGTATGGCTAATCAAATGGAACAGTTTAATACTTCACAAGTAAATGTAATGGAACAGTTTAATGTAGGTGAAAAAAATAGAATGGAAGCAGTAGAAGGAGAACAGCAATTAAAAGCTGACTCATTCAATGCAGAACAAGGAAATCGTATTAAACAATTTGACGCAGAGTTAGACTTTAGAGCAGAATCTTGGAATGCTAAGAATGCTCAAGCTATTGAACAGTCTAATGTAGAGTGGAGAAGAAAAAGTAATACACTTAATACTGCTGCTCAAAATGCAGTTAATGCTACTAATGCTCAGATGCAGTTTGGAATGAGTAATCAAGCACAAGCTACTTTGTGGCAACAGCTAAGAGATACTGCACATTTTAATCATCAGAACCAACAAGGTGTTGATGATCGAAAATTAAATATTATTAATGCTGCGTTGGGTAACGAAACTCTAATGACACATAAAGATTTTAGAACACAACAAACTGAAATATGGGCAATACTTAGGACACTTACTACTTCATAATCTTAATAAAGGGGATTACTTAATGGGATTTTTTAAAAAGGCAGGTAGAAAACTTCGCGGATTCTTTAAAAGAATTGGTAAAGGAATCAAAAAAGGAGTTGCTAAATTTGGCAAGTTCATGGGTAAGATTGGTATTCTTGGACAAATTGCTATGATGTTTATTCTTCCGGGTATAGGGAGTCTGATGCTGAAAGGCTTAGGAGCTATAACAGGATTAACAGCAGCAGGTTCTGCGGCTGCTGCTGCTGGAGCAAGTGCTACTGCTGCGGCTACTGCTGCTGGAGCAAGTGCTACTGCTGCTTCTGTTTCTGGTTTTACAGCGGCGGCTGCGGCTAGTAGTGGCGTAGGCGGTGCAATAGCCAAGGGTGTAGCATGGACTCTTAAAACTGCTCAACGATTTGCGAATAGCCCACTACTCAAACCATTTAAAACTGTAACAGATGCGGTAAGTGGTTTCATGGAAAATACTGCAAAATTTGTAGGTAATAAAGTAGGCTTAGGAGGTATTAAACCCGGAAGTAAATTTGCTAATTATTTTAATGAAGCTCCTGCTAAGTTTTTTGGAAAGGGAGACACTACTGTACTAGGTAGAGTAGGTAAATCTGTAACAGAGAACTGGAGTTCTTTTAAAGGTGATATAGCTGCTGGTGATATTTTTATGAGTGGAGACAAAGATCTTTCTTTGACTAAAGCTTGGGATGAAGGAGTATTAGAAAAATCAAGGTCTGTTAATTTTAGTAATCCTGCGAATGCTAGTATTATACCCGGAGTTCCTGATGATAGTTTATTTGCTTCTGCTTCAACTGATGGTGCATTGAGTATGTCTGAACGAAGCTATTTAGATACAACAAATAAAAATATAAATCCTCGTGATTTAGGTAAAGTAGACTATACAAATGCTAATAATTTTGATACTCTTGATGTGATTAATGAAGGTATAACAAGAACTACACCAAAAGAAGGGTTCTTCAATAAAATGGGAGAAAATCTAAAAGAAAAATTTATTACAGGAGAAGACTCTTTTGCACAAAGTTTAAGACCTGTAAACATATTAGGAAACATAGGAGAAAGTATAGTCAAAGCACCTGCTACTATGGTTCAACAGTCTTTATTAGCTCCTTTAATGGGTGGCGGTAGACAAGAAGCATCTGGTTGGTATAGTACTGCGAGGGCTCCTGTAACTCCGGGTAGAGACAGAGCAGAACAATATGGATATTCTTCTGTGATGAATTCTCCTGAAGCAACTTCTTCATATTTTGATACAGATTATGATTATTTTACAGCTTCACAAGCAGATCAATATGGTGTTGATGCTGGTGGTACTTGGGGTAACTACATAAATAAAGTAGCTTAATATAAAAGGATATTCAAATATGGCAGAAGTAAATTTTAATCAACCAGAACAAGATGCTACAACTCTTATACGAAATAAAGCTATGCGCTTTGAGCGTCCTGTTCCGGGTCAGTCTTTAACTAATGATCCTGATACGCCTTTGCCTTATGAGCAGCCTCCTACTTATACAGATAGAGATGAAGCGTTACAGTATTTTTTTGCACTATTTGTCGATGAGGAAAATTATACTAAGATAATGGATTTAATATCTACATCTTTTCCTATTATGGATATTGTAAAGATTTATCTTATTGAATCTTTTGAAGACGGACTAATTAATCCTGATATGATTATGCTTCTCGCTGAACCCCTAGCTTATATGTTGATGTCTTTAGCAGAAAGAGCAGATATTGATTTTGTAATAGAAAGAACAGAGGAAGGTGATGAAGACGATGACGATGATGATGATGATAATACTGAAGAAAGAAGTTTAGGTGTACTAGATAATGCACTAGGAAGAATGGATACTGTTCAAAAGACTGAAGATTTTCCAGAGGATCTAGATCAACAAATACAGCAACAAGAATTGCCACAGACGCAATCATTACTAGGAGCAAGATAAATGGCTAATGGTGGATTTGGACAGGGGTTTGGTCAAGCTTGGGGTCAGTCTTTAAAGATGAATCGTGAGCGAGAAGAAAAGGAAAGAAAGAAAGATAGACGTAATATGATGCTAATGCAGATAGTTGGTGCTCCTATTGCACAAGGACTTACCCAAGGAATAACTGACGCTGTTAAAGCTCCTTTTAAAGATCCTGTTAATAATTTTTTTCAAACTGAACAAGGTTTAAATTTAAAATCAAACGTTAGAAAATATCGTTCTGTTCAATCTGCAAACCAAGAAAACTACAAGACTTTAATAAAATCAGATGGTCAAAAAGGAAGAGTAGAATTTGGTGTACCAGAATTTAACAGACAAAAAGAACTTTTAGATTTAGAGCTAGGAAAACTTCATTCGTTTAAAGACGTAACAAAAATACCGGGAAGATCAGAAAAAGTTCAAGAAATATATAATGGAGTTTTTGGAAAAAGTGGCTGGCTAGAAACGCATAATAAAGGAATTACAGATTTGTACTCTTCTTTTTCTAGTGTTACTAGTTTAGATGATAAAAGAGTTAAAGGAGCAGTTGACAAATATAATTCTGAGTATAACGGTCTTTTAGAAAAAGGATTTAGAAAAGTTAAAAGAATGTTTTCTGGAAGAACTTTAGACGATGAACGTAATGATGCTTTATTAAATATTAAATCTGCTTTAGGATTAACAGAAGGAAATCTAGAAGGAATAGATGAAAATATTTTAAAGAAAGCAGCAGCAGCAAATACTACAGAAGAGCTAACTAAAGAAATAGGAAAACACTTTAATGCAATTGCTGGACGAGACGATGTAAGAATAAGAACGAAAAGGTATGAAGAAGCTACTTCTTTTAAATCAAGACTTTTTGATTCTCTAAATGATGATCCAACTAATTCTAAGTTAGATTTTTATTATACAATAGAAAATCGTATGGAAGAAGGTAAACTTGAAAGACAGCCTATAACTGAGCGTTTATTTAATTCTGAGCTATCAAAAGAAGTTCAGAAGCAGCTTAATTTACCTATAGGAAGTACACAAGAAAAACAATGGACAGGTCAAATACTAGCTAGAGACAATAACTATAAAAGAACATTAGTAACATATGAAACATATTTAAGAAGATTAGAACCTAAAGACCAAACTACTCCTTCTACTGCAAGAGCGCAAGCAAGAGAGTTTTCTCCTGCAATATGGGCTACTGCTAGAAGTATGGCAGATGCAAATATTATGAGCAATTCAGATTTAAAAAACGAAATATTTGGAAATGGCACAAATACTTTTTTTAGATATAGTTCGTACACAAGCGATATTGCAACTGACTTAGCAAATAACCATGTTTATTTAGCTAATGACAAAGGTGAGGTAATTCCTATTCCTCAAAGACCTAAAGCAGACGGATTGATGGGTGGAATTGAATTAAAAGGTCGCGTATATCTAGCACTAAAAACAGACACAGAAGAGTTTAAAGCATTAGAAAGTAAATATAGAGATAAGTGGTCTATGTCAAACAGGCTTGTTGATACTGGAGGTACTGGAGGTACTGGAGGTACTGTTGGTGCTGGAGGTGATGATGATGATGATGTTAATTCTGCCAAAAAACTTGTAGTTCCTAAAAGGCTTACTTTTGATATGAGCAAAGACAATGGGAAAATAAAAGATGTTTTTGATGCTGTAACAGTTTCTTTAAGTGATGCTATTGAACAAGGTAAAGACACTGGAGATTATGTAGGTGCTTTAGAAGCTTATGACACACAACTTAACAGAATAACAAGCGCATTAACTAGCGCAGCAGGAGAACCAATTACAATTCAATACACTCCTGACTTAGCAAATAAATTAGATTATTTAAGAACAGCAGCAAAAAATTCTCAACGAAGCCGCATGACTAATGTTGTAGCTGGTGGGCCGGGATCTTATAGAGAACCTGCTGTAATTCGCAGAATGAAACAATTAGAAGCTAGGAAAAATTTACGCCCTGAATCTGTTTCTCCTAAAGTATACACTGAGAAAGAATTGCAAAAACAACTTGAAGAAGATCCTTTTTCTTTAATGGCTTCTCCTACTAAAACAACTACTACGGATAGTTCTGATGTGGACACTACACAAAGTAATACTTTACTATCTACATCAGAAATAGATACAAATAAATCTAAACAACGAATAAAAAGAATGATAGAAGAAGATAAAGAATTACCTCTTTCATCTCCTATGGCTGCTTTTAGTTTATTAGAAAAGATTTTTCCAGATGATGCTAATGGTCTTCAATTTATGAAAGAAATTTCAATAGTCGAATCTAATATGGGAACTGATAAAGGTATATATGAAGATCAAGGAGGTAATACTGGTGATATAGGTATGCTTCAAATTAATCCTATAGGTTACAATCTTGTAATGAAAAGATTAAAAGCACAGCCCGGAGATAAAACTCCTATGAAAATTCAAAAGTATATACCTGTAGTAAAAGATATTTATGGTATTGATTTAAGAGATATAGAATTTGAAGATCTTAAAGATAATAGATTAAACGCTATCTTTGGAAGATTGTACTTATTAACAAAAACAGATGAGCCAATACCTAATACACTAGAAGGAAGAGCGAAATATTGGAAAGATCATTACAATTCTAATCATCCACTAGCAAAAGGTACGCCTGAAAGATTTGTTAAAGCTGTTGAATATTTTGGAGATATATAGTGGCTGAACAAGAATATGATTTTTCAGATGTGTTTCCTTCAGATAAATATATAAAAAAATCAGAACAAGAGTTTATAGAAGAAGAGCAAAATAAATTTGTTCCTCCAGAAACTCAAGTAGAAAAAGAAGATTCAGATAATGAATATGATTTTTCAGGTATAGACTTCGACAAGGTACGAGAGTATAATATTTCTGAAGATACTTCTACTAAAAGGCAATATGAATATGGAGTGAGGCAACAAAGAACGGTTACAGGATATGCATTAAATTATTTAGACGCTGCCTATGATTCAATGTTTGATTCAAAAGTTACATTAGAAGATGCTTTAGCACAAAATGAAGCTGAAAGAAATGCAGAGATATGGCTGGACTATGCAGAGTTTAAAAATTTACCTCCAGAACAAGAAACTTTGGCTATGCTAGGAGGGCGTTTAACTGTTGATTTAGTAGATCCAGTTACGTTTTTATTACCTGCATATAAATATGCTAAAGCAGGAAGTGCTGCGAAAAGTATTGCTTATGGTACTGCTTTTGGAGGAGCAGATGGGTATTTAAGAGGACAAGCAGAAGGAAGTAAATCTGGAGTTACTGATACTGTAGTAGGAGCGGGGTTTGGTGCTGGTGCTGCTGGAGTAGCTGTATTAGGTGTTAAAGCTTTTAATGGTTTAAAAAATAAAATATCTAGCAAAGGATTAGAAACTATTAAAGAAACAGCAGAAAATGCAGATGCTTCGATAAACGCTCCTAAAAAAGTATATCCTGAAGCAGACTCACCTGAAAATATTCCTGAAGAATTATCTCCAATAGAAGAAAAAAATCTTGAAGCTTCTATTAAAAAAAATGTAACTACTGAAACAATAGAAGAAATAGTTGATGCTTCTCCTGCTGTTAAGACAGGGATAACTCCTGTAATAGAAATACAAAAAGTATACAATTCTTTGAAAAGAAAAAGTGAAAGATTAACAGCTATAGGTACAAAAAAATCTAGAGCTGAAAAAGTTCAAGTAGATTCTCAATTAAAAGAAGTAGAAAGCAGATTACTTAATGCTCAGAAAAAATTTGTAAATGATCAACTTGATCTTAGACTAGCGCAAGTAGATAAAAATATAGATGTTATGGAAGATATGAGTTTAGAAGGAACTCTTACAGATAAAATAATACATCAATTATTTTATAGCACTACAAGGCCAATCGTGGGTGGCTTTGGTGGATATGCATCTAGTGCATTTTTTACAGACGGAACAGGTACTAATGATGATGCTATTACATTAGGTTTTGTTTTAGCAGGTGCTGGTTTAGGGAACTGGAGTAAAGTACTTCGAGAAGGAGAAAAATCAAAATACGCTATTAGTACTTTTGATAGAGAAAATTTAAAAATGGTAGTAGATGCTGAACAAAATTTATTAACTAAAAGATTTATTAATATGGCTGTTTCTGGTAGCTTATCTTCTAGATTAGAAACTACAGGAGGATGGGCTAAAATTACAGGTAACTTATTATTTGATACAATAGGTAATGCAACAGATTCAGTAGAGTCTAAAGTTAATAGAGGTAACAGAGCTTTTATGAATCAGTTAGCTACTACTTTAGGTGACTATTCTGTCGATACATTTTTATCTCAAAAAGGAAATCAATCTCTTAGAAAAGTAGTTGGAGAAGTTGTAAATAATTTTGTAGATGTAAATGATTTAAAAGTAGGTTATAGAGGAATAACAAATGACTATAAACCTCTTACTCAAATTCAAATAGATGAAATTAAAAGAATAGCTCCTTTAGTAAAAGCACAACAAACTGAATTAGCTGATAGTGTTCAAGCTGTAGGTATTCCTTTTAAACGATTAGATAATGATGAATATGGTCTTACTCAATTATATGATATGGAAAATATTAGTAATGATTTAGAAGGATTTGAAAAAACAATTCGCAAAGCATTACAGCTAGAGTTTCCTGATGATCCTCCTGAAACTATAATTGATAAGACTAATGAATTTATAGCTAATTTAAGAGGCCAATCTTTTAGAGATTCTGATTTACCTTCTACTGCTGACAATATATTTAAAGATGGAAAATTTAGACCTTTGACAAATCACTTTGAAAAACATCGTTTAATAAATAATCCACAAGCAAGACATTTATTAGCTAAAGAAGGATTTTTTGACTTAGATGTAATGAATACAATGAATACTTATGCTGAACGAACTATAAAAGCTAGAGAATTTGCAGAAGTATTTGGGCCTAATGGTGAATTTTTAGAATATGTATTTAGAGATATTGATGAAGCTTTTACTAATGTAACTTATAAAGGATCAGAATTTAAAAAAGTTTATAAGAACGACTTAATAGATTCAATTAATACTTTTTGGGGAGTAGGTGGTTTAGATCCTATAGCAACTAAAAAATTAGTGAACATTCCAATTGCAGCTTTAACTACTTTAGCAAACACAACTTATCTTAGTAGAGTTACTCTTTCTTCTTTAGGTGATCTGATTCAACCTATTCAAAACAGTGGCTTCTATGCAGGTATTAAAGGACTAGCTGGTAAGTTTAAAAATCAAGGTTCTTTTTCTGAACGTGCTGGATTTAAATACGATGGCTCATGGGAAAAAGATTTTAGTGCTATGATGGCTCATGGCGATGATCCTTTAGATACATTTAGAACTAATTTAAATAAGTTCAATAAAGGATTTTTTGAACTTATACAGCTACCAAGATTAACTAGAACAGCTAGAGCATTTGCTTATGACACAGGAGTTTATAGAGCTTTTGATTTAAGTAAAAAGAAAAAATTAGGAAGAGCTAAATTAAAAGAATTGCAAAGTTTAGGCTTATCTAAAGAACAATTAGATACTTTAAAAGAATTTAAAACAGCAGAGCAAGCGTTTAATTCAGATGAGGGTAGATTTATTTTAGATGTAGCAGGTCAAAGAGCAGCAGATAGAGATGCTCTTATTCCCGGCATGGGAAATAGAGCTATGTTTACACAAAGTAGAAATCCTTTAGTTAGACAGTTTGGACAATTTTACTCTTGGGCGCAAGCTAAAACAGCACAAACTAATTCTCTTGTAAAACGAATTGAAAATGGAGATGGTGCTTTAGCTGTAAGAATGTTAGGATTAATTTCAGTTTATAATGGAGTTCAACATTTAAAAGAAATTACTAACCCTAACTACGATCCTATAAGAGAAAGAAATAATCATTTTTTTGATAATGATCAAGGAATAAAAGAAGCTATGCTTTTATCTGGTAATTTTACTCCATTTCAAATTGATCCAATTTTGTCTGCTTTTTCTTATCCTGGCAGTGGTTGGAATAGTGCGTCTGCTAGTATGGGGTATACAGCAGATTTATTTAAGGCTGTTTACGGTGCTTTCCCTGCTTTACTAGAGAATGATATAGAAAAGTTTGGAGGTGCTATTACTCCTGTTGTTCCTTTAGCAGGGGATGTACAAGGATTGTATGCTCGAATAGATCCTAACTTTGTACCTTTAAGAGATCGCAATGCTGTAGGAGGAGCTATTAAGGCTCATAAAGTACCTAATGCAAAAGCAGAATCAGAAGAAACAATAGATAAAATGACAGGTCTTCCTTATGATGTACAAGCAGGAACAGCGCACGTAGATGTAGAAGATAGATCTCCTAATCTGTTAGGCACATTACGAAAGCGTCAAGAAAAATCAGGAGGTGGTGTATTAAAAACGGCAGGAAGAATGTTTGCTAAAACTGATTTAGGTCAAGAGATAGGCGAGACAGTAGGCGAAGCTGTAGATACACTAAAAGATTTTGTTAATAAAAATAATTGGACAAATCAAACAAACACGCGAAATGAACCTGTAGAGGGAGTGTATCGAAGTGATAAAGATACTGAAGAAGTTTTAAATTTAACTGAAGAAAGTGTTAAAGAGTGGGAACAAGTAAACAAAGGGAAAGGTTCTAAGCAACAGCAGCCTAAAGAAATGATACAAGCTGTTAAAGATTTAAAAGAAAAGAAAATAACAGAAGAAGAATACGATACATTAGTAGGAGAAATTTTACCTATTGTGCCTATAAAAGAAGTCCCTAAGTTTTCATCATTATCTGACATTGCTTTAGCTGTAGATAAAAATCAAAGACAAAAAGGAATTATAAATTCTAATGTTTTTATAGAAGACGGGGCTAAAGTTTCTTCTAGATTAGATATACCTGCCTATGAAAAATATGATCAATGGGTTATGTCTATACATGAACCTAAAAAATCAGGAGATCCTTTAGCTTATGGTCAAGGTGGAATATTAAATAATGTAACATTTGAAACTAGTCCTATAACTGCAATGGGAATAGCTGAAAAAATTAAAAGTAAAGGAACTATTGCTAGAATGTATGGTGAATGGGAGAATGCTCCTATAGAAGATTTAAGAATACAAGTATTCGACATTTTAAAAGAAATGAATACTCCTTCCTCAAGAAGACAAACTAAAACAGAAACAGCTTTTATTAAAGATTTGTATTCATCTAGAGCAGATTGGCAAGAGTTTCTAGAGGAAATGAATTATGAAGTTTCAATAGATGAAAACTATAATTTACTTATGAAACCTACACTTGATAATGTAAATGCTTTAGATAAATATTTTTCTTCTTCTAGATTTTTTGAAGATGGGCCACTTCCTCCTAGAATGAGATTTGGCAGACTCTCAGAAAGCGGTCGATTTTCAGATCAATGGATGCCTGAGTGGACGCAAGTAGGTGTTAATCCTTATAGACATTCTTTTTTCTACGATAAAAGTGACAAGAGTGGACGTACTCCACTTATAAGTGCTACAAAAGCACTTCAAGTAGGGCCTTTAGTTCTTGCAAAAGGAGCTAAATTTGGTGGTAGGAAAGATAAAGAATTTTTTATACCTAGATATGGAATAGCTTTTCATACTCAAGGAGAAAAAAATTCAACCCTTGAACAAATATTAAGTGACAAGAACGTAAAGAATTATAACGAGTTACAAGAACAAGCAGATGTACTTCAAACAACAGTAGGAAAATCTATTACTGATTTAATGCAGACAATTGAAAATAAAAGTAACGATAAAAGTTATAAGATAATAGCTAGGAAAGTATCTGATAAAGTAGAAGAATTAAAAACAGAAGGGTTTAATTTTAATGTTAAAGTTTTAAGTAGAGATCCTGACAATCCTAATAGGTTAGTACCTACGGCAGGTGGATTGGTTCCTGATAGAATAATTAAAAGAATACCTACTGCAAGTGGAATGGTTACTACTAGATTTCAGGAAAAAACTGTTAATTTATATTTGAATAATACAGAAGATATAGCTTTTCACACCAACGGAATGAATTATACAACAGCACTTCATGAAGGAGTACACGCTGCCTTAGCTGGTATAACGGAGTTAGCATCAGGTGCTCCTGTTAATTCTAAGTTAGCAGAAAATTATAAAAGATTAAACGATTTACAACAAACAGTGGTGAAGGCGTTCAATAGAAAAGCCTATGCTGACATGACACCTTTTGAAAGAAAGATAAAAGAAGCAAAAATTAATCCACTGGATAATATAGATGAAATAGTTGCTTGGGGTTTGACTGATGTACACATGCAAGAGATGTTAGAAAGCCTACCTTATAAAGGTGATAGAACTATGTGGGATTCTTTTGTAGAAACAATAAGAACAATTCTTAAATTAAGTCCTAAAGAAGACACTGCCCTAAGTGAACTTCTTAGTCTGTCATCACGTTTATTTAAAACAGACATGTCTGAAGTAGCTCCTCTTTTAGCAGAAAGGACTCGAAAACTTCAAGAACAAGCAGCTAAGACTAAAGCCAGTGAAGGTGGATTACTTAATACATTAAAAAGGAAAAGTGCTTAATGTCTTTTAAATATTTTACAACAGACGAACTTAAATGTCAACACTGTGATGCAGAAGGTATTGATGATTACTTCATGGCTAAGGTAGATAACCTACGTGAAGAGTTAGGCTTTGTATTTCCTGTTACTAGTGGGTATAGGTGTCCAGAACACCCCATAGAAGCTCGTAAGAAGGCCGCAGGAGCGCATACAACAGGTAAGGCTGTAGATATAGGGGTCAGTGGAAACGAAGCTTACATCTTAATAGAAGCAGCCATACGTGATAACTTCACAGGGATAGGAATTAACCAGAAGGGTAAAGGTAGGTTCATACACCTAGATATTATACCTAATTCATCTAGTTCTCCTCGTCCTTGGATCTGGAGTTACTAATGGCTTTTGGTATAGGAGCTATCGTACAATCAGTAGCAGGTCTAGGACAGACATGGTTAGAGGGTAAGGTTGCTAAGACTAAAGCTAAGGCAGAAGCTGAAGCAGCAGTCATGGTTAAGCAAGCTGAGAGTGTAGCTGATTGGGAAACTGCAATGGCTAGATCATCTAATCAATCTTGGAAGGATGAATGGCTAACAATATTATTTAGTATACCATTGGTACTAGCATTCATACCCTCTACAGTACCCTATGTAGAAGAAGGTTTCAGAGTCTTACAAGGTATGCCAGAATGGTATCATTATGCATTGAGTGTAATTGTAGCTGCATCATTTGGAGTTAGGTCTGTCATAGGCATAATGAATAAGAAGAAACAGTAGTGGTCTTTGAGTCCATAGCAGCAATAACAGCAGCACTATCTGCTCTAAATGGATTGATTGGACAAGTTAAAGAAACTGGAGGACATGTTGGTTCTGTCCTAGATAGGATGACAGGTATCCAAGATGGAATGAATAAGATAGAGATTGAGAAAAGAGAAAGTCTTACTCAACCTTTAAGTCCTCAAGATGCTATGAAACTTGCGCTTGCTCGTCAATCTGTAGATCGCTACAACGAAGAGCTAAGAATGATATGCCACATGAGTAATGATGGGCAGAAGTTTTGGGATAACTATCAGAATGCTTTAAAAGAATCTAGAGAAAGACATGCTGCATCTGTTAAATCTATAATAATAAAGAAGAAAGAAAGAAAGAAGTTGCTACATGATATTTTTTTATATACTTCTGTATCTGCTGTTGGTCTACTTGTTGCAGGTATTATTATATCACTCGTTGTAGCATTACTTACGTGACAGTAATGGCATTTATGCTAGTGGTTATTATAAATGGGAACACACTAGAAAATCAAGGATGGTATTTTAAAGATGTATATAGGTGCAATCAATTTGCACATGCAATAGAACACGGTAACGTGCATTCTAGGGATAATAGGTCAAGGCAGAATAACATATCTGCTTACTGTGTTCCTATAAACCTTCCTAAGACTACACAGTTTTGGGATTAACTCAACCATATGGAGGTAATAAGACTTACAAACTATGACAAAATTTATACTTGTGATTATTTTAAATTCAATCCCACAATCAATTCAAGTATTCGACAATAGAGAGCAATGTAATAATGTTGCTAATCTAATAAGAAAGACTGAGAAAGTAGATAGCTATTGTGTTCCATCTCAAATAGAATCAATAGTTAGAAACGTAACTAAAATAGGATAAACTAACATGGCCCATGAAACTAGAAGAGCTTCTTTAATTAAAAAGCATAATCTAAAGGGAGTGAATAAGCCTAAGAGAACTCCTGATCATAAAACTAAATCACATATGGTTTTAGCACAGGAAAAACATACTTTAAAACTAATTAGATTTGGTGAGCAAGGTGCTAGTACAGCAGGTAAACCTAAAGCTGGAGAGTCTGATAGAATGAAAGCTAAACGTAAATCTTTTAAAGCAAGACACGGTAAGAACATTGCTAAAGGAAAGATGAGTGCAGCTTACTGGGCTAATAAGGAGAAATGGTGATGAGCATGGAAGATTTTTTTAACGTGCCTGAAATGCCTGAGACTAGTGTACTAAAAACTAATGCAGATGTTGTATCTCATATATCAGAAGCATTAGCGAACACAGATGACTTAGAATTATCTCAACTTATGTTTCAGATGTTAAACAAACACTCTGAAGTTGTACTTGAAACAAGTCAAAAGATAATGAGTAAATATAAAATGCATTTGCAGTCAGTCAAATGATAGAACCTACATCATCTTCAATCCCTGTAGGGACATGGGCCAAACACAATTCAATTGAGCTAGTTACTACTGATAAGAAACATGGTCAAGAACAGAAATTACAGACAATCTTTAGGACTGTTTACTATGAGTTTGCTGATGGTAAGGTGCAGTTAAAAAATTATACATCGCAAAATTCTACTGTTAGTTTGTTAGCTTAAAGCCTGTAATTCTTTTTCTAAATATTCATGGAGGGTTCCTAGTTTAACTAAGCCCTCCTTGACTATTTTATTTATCAATGTTCTTTCTTCTTCTTCTTTGAATATTTTAGATATATCTGCTTCAGGTAAGCCACTCAACTCTGTTACTACATTTCCTCTAGAGTCTACTAATATTTTAAATGATAATAGATTTCCTTCTTTATTCATCATGCTATCTCCATGAATTCTACAGAATCTACACTTCCTCTAAGGCCAGCTTTCATATAAGAAGTTGCTCTTCCCTCAAAGAAGTTCTGGTGTTCTACACCTAAGACATCATCCAACCATGTAAGAGGATTAACTTTAACATTGTAGTTAGGCTTCAATCCTAGTTGTAATAACCTTCTATCTGCTATGTACCGTATGTACTGTTGCATTTCTTTCTTGGTTAGTCCTTGCATATCCCCCATCTCAAACACTAGATCTAAGAACCTATCTTCTAGGGCAACCATTTCTCTACAGGCTTGGTACAGTTCTTTCTTTAGATCATCTGTCCACAACTCTATGTTCTCTTGTATGTACTCTCTAAACAGTTGTGTCATTGCTTCTACATGTAAGGACTCATCGCGTATACTGTATGTGATTATCTGTCCCATACCTTTCATCTTTCCAAATCTTGGGAAGTTTAATAATATTATAAAGCTGCTAAAGAGTTGTAGGCCCTCAGTAAATCCTGAATAGACTGCTAAAGCTTTAGCTATAGATTGTT
>Ga0209337_1001585_pt1 | contig 17168 bp, 16 predicted proteins | sample LinPmetageLP53_FD_184044 | JGI IMG/M metagenome (GOLD analysis project Ga0209337, IMG submission 184044) | Marine viral communities from the Pacific Ocean - LP-53 (SPAdes) (version 2) | ecosystem: Environmental > Aquatic > Marine > Oceanic | place: Pacific Ocean | collected 2010-02-08 | reverse complement strand
CTGTTCTTACAAAAGCAGTAACATCTATTACTCCAGGTATTCCAACAACACCATCTTGGCATACAACTTGAATATTTTTAGTATTAGATATATTACTACCACCTCCAGTACCTGTACCTGCAACTACTGAAATCCAAGGGACAACTGTTTGTGCTGTTGTTTGGTTAGGTGATACAAATTCTATGCTTGATGACCAATTTACATTAGCATCAGATACTACTGTAGCAGCAGTAAATGCTATACCACTAGTTACATTTGGTATATCAGCTAAAAGAATATTACAGGTATATGTAACTGTTCCTTGGTTGGGTTGAGGGCCTACTCCAAGTGAAGATGATGTTACACCTATAGCTTGAACCGCTGTTGTAGGTTCAAAAACAGTATATTCAGGACCAAAATTTAATGATTCATTTTCAAATCTAGTTAAATCTTCAGGTTTTAAATCTGTTGTAGAAGGATATGTTTGAAATTCTGATTCAGGTATTAATGATTGTGTTGGAACCGCATTCATATACCATGGGTATGTACTTGGTCTATAAATACCTGTTGCATTTGAAATTTCATCTTTATCTACTTCTTTAGAACCAGAATTAAAGTTATCATTTGGATCAAAAACAAATCCTGAACCTGAACCTTCATATACTGGTATACCATTTTGATTTCCATACCACACTGCTGAACCCCAACCTCTTACAAATTCTGTTGTAGGGAATACATCAGTAGATATATTACTTGAACTATAATCTTGTAGTGTTGGATAACCTCTATTCCAGTCTCCTAAAACAGGTGTTACTGCTCCTACATTACTTCCAATGGTATATGGTATACTACTTGGTTGTCCTTGTACTGTAATTATATTTGATGCTGATAAGGGGTAGTTTTGGGTTCTAACTATAAAAGTTGATCCTGAGTATGATGCACTATATCTTTGGTCATATGAGTCAGGGGAAACTTTAGGTTCTGGGATAGCGTCTATATACAAACTATATAAATGACCTGGTGATCCTGTAAAAGGATATGTAATAATATAATCATTTAAAGTATTTGATCCTGAAACATATCCAGGAGGGTTATCATTTGAACCTTGGGATGCAGAAAATACTAATTGGTTTTCAGTTAAATCATATATATTCATTGCATATCTAGCTGATGCCGAAGGAAATGAGCTAAATGTTTGTAATAGGTATTTACCTTCTCCTGTCCAACTTAAACTCCCACTACCTCCAAATCCACCTGTAGGTGTTGTATTATCTACTCTTAAATCAACATCTATATAATTAGACCCCGCCATTTGATGTACATAATAATTTAAACTAGCTGCACTACTTGATAATGTAGGTTGTACTGGTGGAAAATATCCTTGTGGTGATGATTCTGTTATATTAGAAGCACGTGTTACATTAGGATCTACTCCTGAACCAGTAGCGTACCATACAAATTGACCACTTGCACTAAATGAAAAATTTGTAAATAAATCATCATTTGATTTAACTGCATCACTTGAATCATTTGGATCTACTATAATTAATGAACAATCAAATGTTGATGGTATTCCATCATCTTTTACTGTAGCATTAGAAATATACCACGTTTGGAATCCTTGTAATAATTCACCTCTACTTCCTCCTGTTCTAGCTTCTGATAAGTTAAAAGTAATATATTCTGCTGATGTTATAAAATTTGATATTACTTCTTTATTAGCCGAAATGTTTGATATTTTAATATATTTTACTTTAAATCCTGCTTCATCGTTTGCAGTCCAAAACCATGCATTTCCATCTGCAGGGCAATTTTTATCATCAAGGAAAAATTCTTCAGTTAATACAGAACCAGTTGCTCTTTGTCCAAAGAACCATTGTACTCTATAAAACATATCTACAATACCATCATTTCCAAAATAAGCAGCACAGGATTCAGGTATTTTTATTTCTAAAGCTCCAGCACCTGCTTGAAATTCTCCATTATAAAATTCTCTTTGATCATCTCTTAGTACAGTAACTGATCCAGAAATACTTTGTAGTGATTCTGTAAAACTTTGTGTTACATGATATTGACTATAAAATGATGAAGATACTACTTCATCAGAAGTTAAACCACTATATAAAGTAGAACTACCTGAGTAATAGACTGGGGCAGCATATTCAGTGTTAAATGGTTCAAAAACACCACCTGTTCCTCCTTTAGTTACATAAATAGAAGATCCACTTATAGGGTCATATTGAGGGTAATCACTTGATCCTGTATTATAGTCCCTTGAAAATGGTTTTACAGAACCTGTATATGTTACATCTTGATAAGATGCTGATGGTGGGGCGTATTTGTTTCTTTCTAGTAAATTTTGTTTAATTACTACTCCTGATGTTAATGTTGTTCTAGCAGGTGTAAAATCTTCTATCATTTTAAATAATGAATTATCAAAGAAAGATATTAATCTAATAAAATCGTTTACATCATAGCCTTTTATGTACTTTTTAAAATATTCATCCCTTAAAGTATCTAAATTAGGGTAAGAATCTGGGTAAGAATCTTTGTCTGGTATTGGAGCTGTTGTCCCATAAAAGGGCATTTCAGATCCTGTTACATATTGTCCTGCAACTCTGTTTTGCATTACTTGTAAAGGATTTCCTACATAATCTCCTATATTAAAATTACCAATTTGGGCAATTATATCATCATTTACCTGATCTGTTGGTGAAAATGCTACTTCTAAACTGCTTGCATTAGGTTCACTTCCACTTATATATGGTGCTTGTGCTATTGATCTTATAGGTGATAAAGTTGATCCTGAAGGAATAACATTATTCGCAATGTATATTTTATCATTTACTCTAGTTGTTATTCCTACATTTGGATGATTTAATAATGCTAATTCTTTATTATTAGTAAAACTTGCACTTGGTGTTATATAAAAATCACTATTACCATTTTCAAAAGATTGTGTTATAGCATATGAACCCGTTATTCTAGGGTGAATTGATTCTCTGCTACCAGTGTTTAATTCTGTACCTAAAGCTGCTCTAAATGTTAATTCATTAGGAGTAGAATTTATACTATTACCTTGTACAGAATAAGGGTTAACAATAAAATCTTCAAAAGAACTTGCTGATATTACTGGATCCCAATATCTTATTTCTTGTAATGCTCCTGTAAGGGGTAAATGGTCTGTTCCATCAATATTAATACCACCTACTTCTACTCCAAATGGAAAATTTGATACTGATATTCCTTGATAATTTGATATAATTGATGGTACAGATGCAGATTTAAAATATTGGATGTTTTGGTTTAACCTATTTCCTGCAAATATTGAAGCTGTATTATTTACAAAATCCATTGTTGTCATTACTGACCACCAACCATTATCAAAAAATGGTGCTTCTATACTAGCGGTAAGTGAATATTCTGCATTTCCTCTAGGGTAAAATTTTAATGTTCCAAAGTTTTTATCTAAACTAGGTATTGATCCACTATAGGATCCAGATACACCACTTGCACCTGTATATTCTAATGTTATAAAAGCATTACCATTATTTCCAACCCAAATATTTTGATAAAGTGATGATGTTGGAGCAGAAATTGTTTTAAATCTAAATTGAACTGATTGAGGTTCTTCAAAAATGTTTATTGTATCCCAATGATAGTTAGCTTGAAATGAAGAAGTAAATTGCGTGCTTCTGTCTAAATTAAGAGCATAATTAAATGTATTTTGGTTGAAATCCCAATCTCTAATTTCTTGTCTATCTTTACCCCCAAATTCATTTATTCTTAAAATTGTGCTTGGAATACCATATGATGTAATAAGAGCTCTTAACCCCTGTACTGTACCTTTTGTTTTAAGTAAATAAGGTATATTATGGTAAATACGTTTATATAAACGTTTATTTACATCGCTTAATGGGACTATGTCATTCGATGCTGATATTTTAGTATCTATGTATTCAAACCCAGATTTAGCAGGGTACGTGGTAGACATATTTGGTAAAGGAAATGTACTTCCTGATGGTGTTAGTCCTAAAAAGGCTGTATATAAATCATCGTTATTAAAATTATTAGAATATAATTTAATACCAAAATCTTTAATAGCATCTGCTACTAAGTCTTTAGATATACCATAATCTAATCTATTATCACCATCAAATCTTTTAGTTAAATCTTTAGTATATAACCAAGTATTATCATATTGTTGAGCTACCATGTCAACAAATAATTCATATTTTTTATTTGATGAATCACTTTTTAAATATTCAGGGATAGCATTATATAAATAATCTATATTATTAAGATCATATTCTGATGCTGAATACGCTTGGCCTCCATATAATGCACTTTCTGGATCTCCGCTTCCTAACCAATTTAATACTTCTGTGCTACCTGTTGGGTATAAAGTATATGGGGGTGATGTTGATATTTTAGGATATGATTTAGAAGATCCACTATTAAAATATAAAAAGTATTCATACCCATCAAAATTTTCAATTATTTTTTCTATTGTAGCTGTAAATGCTGCTGCGCTTGAAGAATAAACTGATGAACCTGTAGTTGGGCCTGTTATACTTCCTAATGAAGAAGATAATTGGTTACTTGCTGATTGTATTAATCCTACTTTATAGTAAAAGTTTTCTAATCTAGTTAATGCAGATGAAAAATGAATAAACTCATTATAATCCTCATAATTAACACTAATATCTATTTCTTTTTTATCTAATAAACTTTTTATTTGATTAAATGAACTTGTTATATCTGTACCTATTAATGTGTTATAATTAAAAATACCACTAGCTTCACCTGTTTCATTTTTAACTTGTAAACTATAATTAGGGCCTTGAATAAATGATGTATCTAAACTTTCAAATGTTATTTGGGGAAATACTACATTATATGCCTGTGGGGTAGAAATTTCTTCTACTACCCATAAATTTGATTTAATATTGAATTGAGCTGGAAGAGCTTCATATAATTTAATTAATATAGAAGGTTCTATTTCTGATTCTGTATCTAATCTAATATTATTAGCTATAACCTGTTGGTCTCTACCAAAATTAAGATAAAAATCAACAAAATAATTAGCATTATCCCTATATTGGATAAATTCTAAACTAGAACTTATTATATTTGCATCTGGTATTGCATTACTTTTTAATCTAACTTCTGTTCTATCTGAACTTATTTCACTAATATAATAATTAGTAGTAATATCTGAATCTAAATGTTTTCTATAGAAATTATAAGTGGTAAAATAACTACCTTGAGTAAACCCGTATTTTTCTAAATCCTCAGAAGGTTTTAAGAAAGTATTTCCTTGTAAAACATCAAATGTAGTAACAGAAACAGCTTTAATTTCTGGGTTATTGGGATATATTAAAGTTTTGTTTTCATCATAAGCATAAAATTCAATATAATCACCTGCATTTGGGTCAGCTGCTGCACCCGTAAAGGCGGTATCTAATCTTGATGCTGATAATAAAGTAGTATCGTCTAAATCATAAGATTGGAAATCAAATGAAGTAGGCATTACATTAAATATTTGTATGTTAGTATCCACCATTTCCTCCTGTATTAGTATTTGTTGACATTCCTCCAAAATTATTATCTGTAGTGGTTGTTCCACCTATAGATGCTACTTGTGTTTCTATTTGTGCCGCAGCGTCTATTTCTGCTTTTAATGAGCCTGTAACTCCAGTTACTAAATTTGCATTTTCTAATTGTAATGATAAAATTTCTTTTCTTAAAGTTGATATTTCTTCTTGTAATGCTGCTATTTCTTCTGAGTTAGCTGTTATATTAGCATATGCACCACTAGTTAATATTAAATATTCATGTGAATCTACTTCACCTAATGCAGGTATATCATAAAAAAGATCATTGTAATATCCAAAGAATTGTTCAACTGTTACATTATTTTCTTGAATTTCAGCAATTGTAGGTACTCCTAATTGAACAAATTGTGTATCAATAGTACGAGTATATTCCTCTTTAGAATAAACTTTTTTTTCTAAATCTATTTTTTCCGATTGAGCCATGTATTATCCGTTTACAACTTTAAATGTGTAATCTTCATCTAAAACTATTGTATTCCCTTGTATATTTGTTTTTATTAAAATTTGGTAATTTCTTTCTGGTTGTAAACCGTTCATATATACTTTAAAGAAACTTCCTGTTACATCACAGCTTATTTGTGTAAATAAATTGTCAAAATCAACTACAAATTCATTTGTAGATAAATCTTTTATTGCATAATATGATGATGATGGTAAAGCTAAATTTCTAGTATAAAGAGAAGCGGTTTGAAACGTTCTTGCTGGAAATTCAGGTCTAACATTTAACCTAAAGTTATTAATACTTTGGCTGTAAAATGTTCCTTGATTATTATCTAAAGCAACAAATAAATCTGGTGTATCAATTACATCTAAACTTCCAGTTTCATAATTAAAATCTCTCCATTTTATTTCTAATTCTGGAGGGTATATTGTGTTAGTGTCAACAGAATAATATTTAAGCCAAGGGTTAACAGCAAATGAAGTGTTAAATTCTTCTGTATTGCTCCATTTAACTATAAATCCATTATTTACTATTGAACTTAATCCTGGGTTTAATCCAGATGAAGATGAATACCATACTTTTATTATATCAGTTACATCTAAATCCATATCCTTTTGACTTCTTAAAGAAAAAGATTGTGTTGCTTCTAAAGGCCCTATATCACTACCTGCCCATTGGTAACCACCAGATCCTGTCCACCAATATCCTCCTCCTGCATTATTACTGCCTACAAAGGATGCTGTTCTTAAAGAATTAAATCCAGCGGTTGTCCATTTATTACTTCCTGAATAATCACTCCAAATCCAACTTGCTCCGTTATCTACAATTTTATTATCTAAATACCTTCCTGTTCCATTATTAAAAGCAGTTGCTAAAGGATATGCTTCAATATTTGAATCCATTATAACACCTGTAGCTTTAGCTACAAATCCTTTTAAACTTGCAGATACTGCTAGTGTTTTTGATTCATTATTAATAACATTATTTATTTCATTATTATCAAATTTAATCAATGCTCTAGAAACTCTAGGGCTAGCCCCAGATTCTGTTACTTCATTTTTTATTTCTAAAATTGAATCTAATCCCGTGTTCATAGACTGATATGCACTATAAAGTGTTGTATCTTGGGATGGAAAAAGTTTATATACTGCCATAATTGTTATATTGCTACTACTTGTCCTTTAATATCATTATTTGGGTATTTTACTTCAAATATACTTGGGTCTAATGAAGGAAAAATAGTTCCGTTTTGTGTCGCTCCATTTATATCATAAGCCCATTCAGAATATCCTTTATTCGACCCTGCTATATTATATATTTTTATTGTTTTAACGGTTTGAACACCTTCTACTTCATCTAATAAAACATATAAAGGATTAAGTAATATTGGTTGGTTTATTTGCCATCTACTTGTATTAAAATATCTTTGTAAAGCGGCTATACAATCACTTAAAACTCTATTATTATTGTAATTAGGTAAAGTTATGATTTCAAAATCAATTCCAATGTTAATTACAAAAGCATCCCTAATACTTAAACTATCACCAATCATTCTATATTGATTTAAATAAGTTTTAAGATTATTTTTTAGTGTTGATGAAGCGGTTGTTAATAAATTATTATTATCTACAGATAGTACAAAAATATTTAATGTTGTATTTGCATCCCCACCGGCATTAGGCCTTTGTGTAAGTGCTTTTGAAATAGTACCAAATTTAGAAGGCATACTTAGTGTTCTTACTAAATAATCATCAGCGGTAACGTTTCTTAATTGTGATCCAAAATTTGAAATAACATTTTGCCTTATTTCTTCTATTGAATCTCCATCACTACCTCCACTTGCTGCTATTGGGTTATTAGTAGCAATTGAATTAAATACAGTTTGAGCAACTGTAGAATTTAAATTTGAGTTAATGAATTGAATAGTTGATGTATCTGGGTTTGTTAGTGTATTTGATAATATATTAGACCTAACTCCACCACCTACATAATATCTAACTGTTAATGTTGTATTCGTAGGAGCTACACCATAAGTATTTGTAAATACAAAATTAGTAGGACTATATGCTGTGGTTAATTTATCTTGACCAAAAGGTAAACCTATACCTACATTTGCAGGGTTTGGAATTATTTCTTCGGTTGTTGACAATGGACTACCAGCTCCAAACTGTAATTGTAATGTTGAATCATTTATAAATCTAGTTGCAAACCTATTTTGTACTGCTTTAGTTTGAAGCAAATAGGGTGTATCATTACCTGTAGCGTAATTATTTGGGTCATTTATGTTTGTATTTTTTATACTATCATAAATTTGTTCTTCACCTAAATAATTTACTTCATACCATTTATTTCCATCAGAATCAGTTATATCTAATACCCCTGCTATATTACTCGCTACTATGTTTACAGTTGAAAAGGGTTGTGGGGCACCAAAGGTAAATTGTATATTTTGAATATCTCCGGAATATGCTATTGTTGATTTTTTTAGTAAAAACTGTGAGGGTTGATCTGAAGTAATTTGGGCTACACTAACTGTTGTTGGATTTAAAGAACTAGAAACTGTAAAATCAATAGGATCTTCTATTGAAAAATTAGCTGCTGTTCCTGTTCTTGTAGATATTTTAGTATTAGCATTTACATATAAAGCATAGTCATAATCAGGTACATATACACTTGCAGATACTTTTGAGGGTACAATTTGGTAAAAATCTACTTCAGTAGATGATAAGCTAGTTACATTTGGTTTGTAACCATACATATAAGATAAATTAAATAAATTAGAATTTTGTCTTGCGTACTGTACGTAATTTTCTTGGACTTGATTATCTAAGTAAAAAGACATAACATCACCTACATAAGCCGCTTGTTCTATAAACATCATACCCGGAGATGTTTCAGTAAAATCTGTGTAAGTAGTTGGGAAGTAAGTCTGGCTATAATTTATTAGCTGAGATCTATACTCCGTAAAGTCTTTATTTATATAATTTATGTTTCTTCTGACTGCCATTATTGAAAGCTTAAGGTTAAATCATCTTTTATTGATGTGTTTTGTACTGTATAATTTATTGCTACTTGTAATTCATTGCTATCGAAGTTACCCGTAACAATTACACTATACACTAATATGTTAGGAAACTGTGTTTTTAGCTTTTCATTTATATCATCTTTTAAAAAATCTAAATTCTCAGAATCAATATTTGTAAATATAAAATTTCTTAAACCTCCACCAAAGGTAGGATTACCAGGTCTTTCACCTGGGTTTGTTAAAAAATAGTTAATTAAATTATTTTTAATTGCTTCCTTAGTGGTATAATTTGGAGTAAATACTCCACCCTCAACAAAAGGTATATCAACACCTATACCGACTCCAGGTCTAGTGTCATTTGGATAAATTTGTACCGCTCCGAATGCCATAATTATACTTTACCTTGCATTAAATTCATAATTTGATCTGTTGATACTTCTCCTTGTGGTAATTGCCCATTAGGTGAGGTTGTGTCTCCAGAAGTAACTTGTAAAGGCACGTTTGCTGATGTAGCACTTAATGTTCCGTTTGCTCCCGGCATCATATTTCCTAATACATTTTGTATGTTTTCTCTCATTGCCACTCTATCAGTTTCTGGGAGTGGTTGGTGTACTTGTGCTTGTAATGGGGCTGCAACTTGAGGAGGTGTAGCTCTATATTCTTGAACAACTTGTTTAGGTGTTTTGACAGCCTCTAGCAAGATGTCTTTAAGCTCTTCTTGAATTGCTTCTCGAACTGCTGTTTTTACTATGCTTTTAAGTTCTGTTAATTTCATTTTTCAAAAATTTTGTTTATTATAAATATTATGTTATTGTGCTTTTAAATTATTACTTTGAATATAGAATACTAGTTCGTCAATTAATACTTGATCTGACGCACTAAATGATGGTTCTCCCCTTAACAATACAACCCCTTGGGCATTACTTGCGGTAGCAAATCTTCTATTTAATGAACCTACTTTTATTTTAGAAATTTCAACCCCCATAGTAAATCCATTAACGTCTATAACTACAGGATTACCATCTTCTTCTTCAGCTTCTAATAATTCTGTTAACTCGTTATCAAGTTCTTCTTGGGGTATATCTAAACCTTGTGAACATTGATCTAATTTATTATCTAATATTTTAAGTAATTGTAATGCTTTTAGTAAATATATTCGTAATAATACTAAAGCACTTAAAACTGCAAGTGTTAATTTTTCAATTAAATCAACTTTATCTTTAATTTTATCAAATTTTTCAATATAACTTGCTACCTTACCATACGAAGCAGAAGTTATAACACCCCCTTGTGGTCCTGGTGGTAAACCTATAGTTGTAGGCAAAGGCATATTCTTAAAGATATTAATTATTGTTTTAAATATTGTTATAAGAGATGCTAATACACCTAATCCTTTTACGGCTGCATTTACTACTTTATATATGTTATTTAATTGTCTTACTAATCTATTTCTTTTCCTAATAAGGGCTTTTAAAGATTCTTGATCTTCAGGGCAACTTGTTTCTGTATTATTTAAATTATTTGTGCCATCTAACCATTTATTTATTTGGGTAATACCAAGTTTTGCTAACATACCAATAATAACAGGGATAAGCCTATTAACTATTATTTTAACTTGATTTTGTACTAATTTACTTATATTTGCTGGGTTTTTTGCTCCTCCCTTATTTAAAGTTTTTACATCTTTACTATCTAAGGTTCCTATTCTTGATATATCTTGTGCCTTTGATTTTTCTTTTGAATCTAATCTAATAATAGAAATTGTTCTTCTTGGTACTTGTTTTCCTGTAATAGCAGATGATGATTGTGAATTAAAGCCTGATTTACTAATTTTAAAAGATATATTTTTATTTGAAACTATTAAATTAATATCATCAGCATAATTAGGGTATATTACTAAACATTTCCATTCTAAAAACCAAACCCCTTTATCATTAGTTTTTGTTGAATAAACTTGATCTTCACCATTAAGATCTTTAGTTGTAATTTTTACATCAACACCCTTTTCACCTAGACCCGTGTCCTTATTTATTACTGTACTTGACGTTTTAAAATCTGAATAAAATTGTTCGTCTACTGGAAATAAAGGTTCAAATATTCCTATAATTGGTAAATCCTTCCAATCTTGAAAATAAACATCATTGGGGGGATAAGTAGTTAAAATATAATTTTGGAATATAGTTAAACTTTTAGTTATTTGGTCTAATAAATCTGTAGGTTCAGTAAATTCATCAACATCATCACTACGACTTGTTGAATTTTTAGTTGTAATATTATGGATTTGTTCAGTATACCAAAATAAAGTATATATATTTTGTTTTTGTCCATAAATAACAGTTCTAGTAAGTTCAATTCTCCATGCTTCTGCTTGAAAATCAATAAACTGTAGGGGCCATTTTCCTACTACTCCATTAAGTCCTGATTTGAAGTTTTCCATTGCTATATTGTTTTAGATACTTTTGAAAGTAATTCATTTTTATTTAAAACTTTTAGCATTTTTTCTATTTGTGATGAAACCGTGCTTGCAATTGGGGGTATTGTTGGATGTGGGGCTGGAGCACCACCGGGCCATATTTGTGAATTTTGTAAAGCTTCAGCTATATTTTTTACATTTTGTAATAATAACTCAAATTGCTCCATAAAATCATCACCTAAAACTAATGATTGTTTTGCACTTTTTCCTCCTAATAATATTTTTTCAGATTGTAACTGAAGACTATTGTTTGATGATATAGCAATTTCATCATTTGCACCTATATCTATATTTTTATCTGAACTAACTATTATACTATCAGAGTTAGAATTTAAAACTAATCTACCTGAGTTTAGTATTATTTGATTTTGAGTATATTCTGTTGGTATTACTGGAGGGTTAACATATAATTGGTCTCTAAATCCAGTTTTAATTGGTATTTGTTGGTTAGAGGTTAAATATATTGATGATAAATCTTTATTTATATCTTCAGTAACTGGTTTCCAACTAGGAGGTTCAACTTCAGGATTTTGTCCATTTCTAAGTATTGTAATAGGGTTTCCACTTGAACCCGTAGCTGACCAATTATTAGTTACTTCTGCTTCTATTTTTGATGTATTACCTAATCTTATACTGTTGCCAAATCTACCTTCTAATATTTGGTCTCCCGCAAAGGGTACAAGTGGATGAATAATTGAACTTTCTAAAAAAGTACCACCACTACCTCCATTTAAATCTAAATCAGTAGATTCATCTGTTGTTTTACTTGGGTTACCCGCTAGTATTTGAAATATATTTTTACTTGTAGCAGGGGATTGTGATTCGTTGTTTAAGGGGTTTGGATATGCGTTAATATGAGGATGATTCCATACACTTATAGGATTTAAATAATAGTACTCTTCTACATTAGACATATCACTTATACCTTTTCTTGAAGGCAATCTAAAAAGTAAAACAACCTCATTAACTAAAGGATAATTTTTTATTTGAGGAAATAAGGGTTTAGCATAATTTAAGCCTGATGAATTTAATGCCTTTTCATTAATAGGACCCCCAATAGGTTGGAATTGTATAGTACCTATACCCTGCCATTCGTTGGTAGTGGAAAATATTGTTGAATTTGAATTTAAACTAATATTAGTAACCCTTGCGGATAACATTTTATCTTTTAAATCATTTTCATTTAAATTCCCACTAGGATTTTGACTAATAATACTGTCAAAAAAACTAATTCCTGTTTTATAGCCCATCTTCTTTTGATTCGATAGTAATTTTTTCTAATTCCGCCATTAATTCTTCTTTTTCAGCATCAGAAATACCTAACCCATCACCTGTATCATTATTAACCGCACGTTGAATTATTGTAGCCATTTTAATTAATTGTTCATCATTACGAACTCCTAATTCTAAATAGTCTTTTATTAATGGCACTATAAGAGTAGCATCACCTATATCCGAAACAAGAGGTTTTAACTCTGATATCAAACCTGTTATTTGTTGTTCCTTCTTTTTTTGATTGTCGTAAATCTCGCTTAAAATATCCGAGAATTTTTTCTTACCAAAAATTATGTTATCTAATTTACTCATAATGTTTTTGGTTATAAATATTGATATAAGATGAAGTTAGAATCTTGTGTACCCATTTTCTAAATAGAAAACGTATTGTGACCTAAATATGTCATAAAGTTTGTCAGCTATTTTAGTTATTTTGGGAGTTTTAACATCTACCATCTCACGAATATATATGTAAAGTGCTTTTTTATTAAATACTTCTATAGTTTCTCTTTTTCTAAATAATTCAAGTATCGCATCTGCTATTTGGGCATCATTTTTTTTAGGAAATAATTCAAATATATTTTTAGTAACATGAGTAACATAAATTTCAATATATTCACTTAGCTCATCTTTTTCTTTACCTACATCTTTCATACTATAAATGTGGGTTGACCCTTCTTTCATTAAGTTATCAACAGGTACTTTTTTAACTTTTTTATTATAATTTTTAGTGTTATATAATATCAACCAACGTTTAACTATAGTACCAAAATAAGAGTATGCTTTTGCACCTCTACCTGGGTCAAATAAATGTATTTTAGATAGTAAAAATGTTATTATTTCATGTTGTAAATGTTCTAATTTTTCTACTTCCGTATGATAAAATTTAAATGTATGAATAATATTTTCTGTTAGCTTAAAAAACGCGTAATGAATTTCGCGTTCGTATATTTTAGATCTAATTTTAGAGTCTTCTGTGTTATTATATAACACTATAGCGTCCTCCGTATCTTGAGTAAAATAATTTTTACTCTTCTTTCTTCTTTTTTTGATCATTATTGAATTTTAAACTTAGATAAACGATTTTGAATTACCTTTATTTGTTTAAAAAACCAACCAATTTCATCATCTCCTTCAAAAGTACCTTTAGCATCGATTTCCTTAATTCTTTTTTCGATTGAGGTTACTTCATTGGAAAATTCTGTTATGTAAGTGTCATATTGATTAACAATATCTTCTACCGCTTCATACTTTTTTAAAAGATTAAAGCTAGTAAATCCTAAAATTAAAACTAACACTGTTAGTACTGATATTAAAATTATAGATATTGTTGTCATATTATAAACTATCTAACATATTTTTTAATCCTTCACTTTTTACCGAATTTAAGGCTCTATTTTTAGTGGAGGGCTTCTTATTAGACGATAATGTATAATTTTTCTTTGACGCATCCACGCTATTCTTAGAAAACTTTGGTAGCCATTCTATTTCAAATTCAATACGTGCGGCCATCATATCAGCTTGGTGCAAAATAAATGGCAAAGATGTGCGAGGTTTTTGTTCTGGCATAAATCCTTTTAGGTATTTTTCATTTGCAGAATCATATAAACCATCATGTGTTTGAATAGCTATCATTTCGTTAAATGAATATTTAATACCATGTTCTTGTAATAAAAATAACCCACGATCTGGTACAGCAGCAAATGCTAATTTTTTATTAAACATATATTCTTCACCTAATTTTTCTCTCCTCCAATTATCTGTTTGAGGTATATAAGCATCATAATTAGAATCACCCATTTTACCTAAATCATGGTTAATAGCGGAAAATACTAATTCTTCTTGAGTAAATGTACTCATATCACAACCAAACTCTTCCCATACATTAGACATAGATAAAGCAGCTTTAACTACCCTATTAACATGATCTACATAACCACCTGGAAAGGCTGAATGGTATTCTTTTTTATGTGCCGCAGGCATTAAAATAATACGATCTTCATATTTTTTATAAAAATCTAATAATTGTTGCTTACGATCTCCTGTAATGTGTTGTTCAATATTAGAATTAAACTCAATCCAATTAGCTTGGATTTGTTCCGCTGTTAATTTCATAACTTTTATTTTTAATTTATTATTTACCTCCTACTTCTGAAGCCGTTCTAGGTTCATTGTCAACAGCATTTCTTACTTCATGGACTAATTCAATAGTTTTAGCAATTTGTGCCTTATATTCTGAAGCTGGAGCTTGTGTGTTAACTAATCTATGACAATTCATTAAAGAATTTTCAACGTTGTCTAATTTATTCTCAATATACTCTCTATTTCTCATAACTTGTGTTATTATTTATATTATATTTTTTCCCTTTATCCCCTGTTGCGCCTTTGTTTCCCATCCCATTTTTTATCAAAACCCGTGATATTAAGATACGAGGGATGTTTTGCCCATCCTAGTTATTTTAAACTTTTTCTTTTAATTTTTGTAATTTTAATAAGAAAGCACATTTTTTGTATTGTTCTTCATTTTCAAAATACTTAATACTTGATTCTAAAGCTTCGATAAATGGTTTCTTTTTAAAATCTATAAAGGCAGATAAATGGTTCTTTTTTTCTAAATCTAATTGTTTAATATAAAAGAAAGCCCTATTAAATACGGCAAATTCAGCATTAATTCTGGCTAAATCACTATCAAAATTAGGATCTTCCTTTTGGAGAAAAGCCTTTAATTTAGCATGAAAAACAAAGTGATTTTGAACTAATTTAGTAAACATTCCAATTTTTGCAAACCCCTCCTCTAATATATTACTAGGGACATCAATAAAAGCTTTACCATCATGATTAGTTTCATCATCAAATAACCCGAAAATTTTATCTTTATCTATCATCTTTTACCTCCATAATAAGCAACAGCATGTCCTTCAGATATTAAAACATCATTTAATTTTTTATCACCTAAATATATTTCACCTAAACATCTACCAAATTTTCCAACACCCTGTGATTTTAAAACAAAAATATTTTTATGTTCTTTTAATAATTCTTTAACTCTGGCTTTAGCAGCTAGACCTCTTACTTTTTCTTCTAAATCTCTAGTGCGAGATTCAGGAGCATTTATTCCAACTAATCTAATACGAATTGTTTTATGTGTATCAAACCCTAAATCTACTTGGGCATCAATAGTATCACCATCAACTACTTTAATACATTTTGCTTTATATATGTACATAATGTTATTTAGTTATAAATATTAACTAATCTTCTAATTCATCTAACTCTATTTCAATCCCAGCCTTTATTGCTTTTAAATTATCATATTCTTCAACTAAATCAGCTTTTTTAGGATTATCTGGATGGTATCTCCATATTTCTTCCATTACTGTTGCTGTAGCCATTAAATCATTAATCAATTCAGATTTTTGTTGAAATAACATTTCTTCCGGTGTTAATTTAATTTCTTTCATGTTTATTATTTATTAATTAATTATTATTTTAAATTCTTTTTCTATTTCTTCTCTTATTCCATTTTTCTCACCCCAAGCAGCTTTAACATATACCTTAACTGTATCACCTATCATTCGGGGGTACATAAATATTTGCTGTCTTGTATAATAACTATATTTAGTTTTAGTGCCTATTAATGTTTCTGCATATGGACATTCCCAACAGAAATTCTTTTGTATTTGATATCCTGCTATATTTAATGGGGGTGATAGTTGAACTATATCTGTTAGGGTATAAGTTAATTCTCCTACTGGAATGGGGTTATTAAACTCTCCATCAGTAAACCATCCTAAGTATGAGTAAGTAGGTACTGTAAATGATAAAGAATCAAAGGCTACCCAAGTATCTGAATCATATCCAACCTCAACTAAAGGAACACCATTAACTACATATTCATCTACAACTTCATCTAACTGTGTTTCAATAGTAAAATAATTTACGCCAATATAATCTATATTCCAGTAACCGTTATCATCTAAATATAAACCGGGACTAACCAGTGGATCCAGTTGAATTAACGCATTACAATCCCCATCCGCACATGGATATGAATCGAACATTACCTCCTTGCTACACGCAAAGAGGCAAAATATCGATATTAAAATTATTATTTTTTTCATTATGCTACTAATTCTAAAGCTTTACTAAACATTTTTTTATTTACGTCCATATCTTGCTTAAAATTTTTAATTATTCTAGCTTGACGTTTTTTTCCACCTTTAGTAATGTATTCAAAATTCCCTTCAATAATATTTTCTTGAATTCTATTAAATACTTCCCAAAGCATATTTCCTTCATCTTTTTTACGTTGAACATTTAATACTTCCTCTATAGCTTCCTTTGGATATGTATTTT
>Ga0209337_1001584_pt1 | contig 17169 bp, 24 predicted proteins | sample LinPmetageLP53_FD_184044 | JGI IMG/M metagenome (GOLD analysis project Ga0209337, IMG submission 184044) | Marine viral communities from the Pacific Ocean - LP-53 (SPAdes) (version 2) | ecosystem: Environmental > Aquatic > Marine > Oceanic | place: Pacific Ocean | collected 2010-02-08 | reverse complement strand
ACTTACTTTTTTTTTACCCAAATTCTAGCGTTTTTTTACCTCTAAAGTTTTTTGTTTATTGTTATAACAGAGTTAAAAGACATAAATTGTATGTTAAAACAGAGCGCTTTTTAGTAAATGAGTACCCCTATGGTAAAAACCGACTATTATGAATGCTATGAAACACAAAATACACCCCGACTTAGATAATCTAAAAACTAGCGTAGATGATTTAAGGCATTTAGAGGGCAATCCTCGTATAGGAGATATAGACGCGGTAGCTAAAAGCTATGATGAGTTTGGACAACGTAAGCCTATAGTAGCTACACAAGATGGGGAGGTTATAGGCGGTAACCACCAACTAGCGGCAGCAAAAAGATTAGGTTGGACACATATAGCCGTCGTATTTACAGATGACGACGAATTAAAAGCTAAAGCTTTTGCTTTAGCCGATAATAAAACTAGCGACTTAGGAACTTACGATAATGATTTACTAAGCGAAATGTTATCTAGTGTTGCAAGTGACCCAAAACTTTTAGCGGCAACAAGTTTTAAAGAAGAAGATTTATTAAATTTGAGTTACAACCCTGATGATGACATAAATAAAAGAGATTTTGTAAAAGATTTTGGCGCGCCACCTTTTTCAACTTTAGACACGCGCCAAGGATATTGGCAGGACAGAAAAAGAGAATGGATAGAATTTGGAATTAAAAGTGAGTTAGGACGCGAAGAAGATATGATTTTTTCAATACAACCTAGACAATATTCAAAAAAACCTAGTGAAATGACAGGTACGAGCGTATTTGACCCGGTGTTAACTGAGTTAATGTATAAATGGTTTAGCGCACCCGGTAGCGAAATAATAGATCCGTTTGCGGGTGGTAGCGTTAGGGGTATAGTAGCTAGTAAATTAGGTCGTAACTATACAGGTATAGATTTAGCAAAAGATCAAATAAAAGAAAACAAAAAACAAGCTAAAGAATTAGTTCCTACAAATATACCTAACTGGATAAGCGGTAATAGTTTAGATGTTAAAAAACTAGCCGGAGATAAAGAGTATGACTTTTTATTTACGTGTCCGCCTTATGGGTTTTTAGAAGTTTATAGCGATGATCCTACAGATTTAAGCAATATGACTACGGCAGAATTTAACGAAACCTATGCACAAATATTAGCTAATAGCGTTAGCCTATTAAAAAATAATCGTTTTGCCGGTATTGTTATAGGCGAATACAGAGAAAAAAAGACTACTGCCTATGTAGATTTTGTAGGTACAACCGTAGAAGCTTTTAGATCCGTAGGAATGGAATACTATAATGAGTTTGTTTTAATAAATGTACCGGGTAGCGCACCCTTAAGAGCGGGTAAGTATTTTGAAACAGGCCGTAAGGTAGCTAAGACCCACCAAAATGTTTTAATATTTGTAAAAGGAGATTATAAAAAAGCAACAGAGTATTGCGGGGACGTTGTAGGCGTAGATTTAAATAATGAAACCGAGTAAACAGTTTATAAAAGCTGACGCTATTAAATGGCTAGAAGATAATAAAGGCTTAGGAAGTATTATTACAAGCCCACCAGACGCGGAAGAAGTAAATTTAGAAATTAACGAATGGATAAACTGGTTTAGTAATGCTATAGAAATAACTTTTAAAGCTACTAAAAAAAATACACCTACTATATTTATAGTTACAGACCGCAAACACGATAAACAAATAATAAGCAAAGCTAATATGATTTTTATAGTTGCTAATAAACTTAAAAGAGTTTTACAATTTCATAAAATAGCTTTACGACTACCTATTAATACACCAAGCATTTTTAGACCGGCTTATACTCATTTATTAGCTTTTAATAATATAAACGATGCAAAAGATTTTAAGACACAAGGATCAGACGTTTACCATAGAGGGCAAACTATTTATAAAGACGGTACGGGTTTAGAGGCGGCAATAAGAATGGTTAAATATGCCGGTAATTTTAGCGACACAATTATTAATCCTTTTAGCGGTAGTGGTACTATTTGTCACATAGCAGAAAAATACGGATACAATTCTATTGGAATTGAGTTATTAGAAAGCCAAATAAAACTAGCAAAAAAAGTAAAGATTTCATAATGAGTAAAAGAGGACGCATACCTAAAAAGGCTGAATTAAAAACAGGGCATAGGGATAATAGCCTACAGGTTTTAAAGGGCGGTGCAGAATTTACAAAACCTAAAGCAAAACACCAATGGCTTGCCGCTACGAAACGTAATTGGAAAAATTATTGGAATAGTGAATTAAGTAGTACCGCCCAAGCAGTAGATTTACCGGCATTTTTTAGATTGTTTCAATTTTATGATGAGGTAGACAGGGCTAACCGTATGATTTTAAAACTAGGTAATAACGGTTTACTTAGTGTAGGTAGCCAAGGCCAACCTAAAGTTAACCCGCTAATTGATCTAACTATTAAATTAGAAAGTAGTATTTTAAAACTAGAACAAGAGCTAGGCCTAACACCATTAGCCCGACAGCGTTTAGGAATTGCATTCGGTGAAGCCCAAGTAGGCTTTAAACAATTACAAGAGTTTTTAAAAGAAGATAGATTAGAAACTATTGACCCTAGAACGTTAATGCAACAACTAGAGGAAGAATAATGTCGGGTATAAAGAATAGCGATGAGTATAACGATAAATTTAAACTTAATAATAAAAGAGGTAAAGAATTAATAAGGTGTAAAGCTTGCGGTGAAATGTTTTATCAAATAGGTAAAATTAAAATATGTTTTTGGTGCGATAGTGAAGAAGAATAATTTACCGGCTACTAATGGAGCTAGGGTAGTTAGGTTTATTGAAAAGTTTTGCGTACACGGTGAGGGAGACTTTTTTGGCGAGCCTTTTATTTTAGATAATTGGCAAAAAGCTATTATATACGATTTATATGAAGTTAATGATGATAATACTAGAAAATATAGAGAGGCATTAATAGGCCTTCCTAAAGGAAACGGCAAAACCGCTCTTGCCGCAGCTATTGGCTTATACGAGCTATTAGGTAGCGGGGTTACATCGCCATTAGTAGCAGTAGCGGCAGCTAGTTATGAGCAGGCAAACTTAGTTTTTGGAACTATGAAAATAATGTGCGAAGAAAGTGTCATATTAAATGATATGGTCGAAACATTTGAAAATGAAATACAAGTTAAAAACGCGCCGGGAAGAGCATACAGGGTTGCCGCTAAAGCTGGTACGGCGGACGGCGGGCGTAATAGTTGTTTAATAGCTGATGAAATCCACGAATGGGCAAATATAAACCAAGAAAGAGTTCATTATGTATTATCAAACAACACCGCTAAACGTAAAGACGGTTTAGTACTTAATATAACTACGGCCGGTTATAACTTAGACAGTTTAGCCGGGCGTTTATATCAACGCGGACTTAAAAAGGAAACCGGAGAAAATGATGACCCGGAATACTATTTTAAATGGATAGGGGCTAAAGAGGGCGACGATTATGAGGCTAAAAAAACCTGGAAAGATGTTAACCCGGCGATACAAAATGATTGGTGGCCTTTAGAAAATCTTAACCGTAGATTTAAAAGCCTACCTATGCACGAGTTTCAAAGATACCATTTAAACCAATGGACTCGTACAGAAGAAGAAAGTTGGTTACCGGCTAGCGCTTGGGATAACTGTACTGGCGAAATAGTGTTTAGTGATACCGCTGAAACTTTCTTAGGGGTAGATATGGCTTTGCACCACGATAGCGTAGCTATTGTACACGGACAAAAAGATAAAAATAATAAAATTATATTAGATAGTAAAATTTGGCACCCCGATGATTACGACGTAATAGACATACAAGAAGTAGAGCGTTATATTTTAGATTTAGTAGTTAAATACAACGTAAAAGAAGTAGCGTATGACCCGGCATTTTTTGAGCGAAGCGCACAGGTTTTACTTGATAACGGCGTGCCTATGGTTAACTTTCCACAAAGCCACGCTAGAATGGTACCGGCCTGCGGAAATGCTTTTGATTTAATTGTAAATAAAAAGGTTATTCACAACGCTACGGCTACCTTTACGGATCAAGTTTTAAGCGCGGCACAAAAAGTTACAGATAGCGGTTGGCGTTTAAGTAAAGGTAGATCAAAAAGAAAAATAGACGGGGCTATAGCTTTAGTTATAATGTTAGACAGAATAACCGCACCTACACCATTAGAAGCACCGGTGAGTATAATAAACTTATGATTAATAAAGATATTATGACAACACTAGCCGAAGTTATAGGGGCTAGCCTTATAATTTACGGTGTATACAATATAAACGCTAGCTTAGGTATAGTTACCGGCGGTATTTTTTTATTAGTAGGAAGTTATTTAATAAGTAGATGAGTTTTTTTAATCGTGATAATAGAAACGCAAGCCTAGGTAATTTAGCTGACCTTTTACAACTTAGGGAGGGCGGTTTATTTAATTACACGGGAGAAAAAGTAAATGAAAAAAGCGCTTTAGGTATTAGCGCCGTGTTAAGCGCTATCTCTTTAATAGCAGATAGTATAAGTATTTTACCTATAAAAACAATAAGATACGAGGGCGACAAAAAAGTATTCACTGAAAAGCCACGTATTTTTGAAAAACCTAACCATAACCAAACTATATTTGAAGTTATACACCAAGTTATTACAAGCTTACTAATGCACGGTAATGCCTTTTTATTAATAGATAAAGACCGACAAGGTAGGCCTATAGCTATGACCCCTATACATACAGATAGAGTGAATGTTGAAATGAAAGCCGGGGTAAAAGTATACATTATAGGATCTAAAACAAACCAAAGAACACTAACGGACGATAATATACTTCATTTAAAATGGATTAGTTATCCAGGTAGCTTAGTAGGTGTAAGCCCGTTAAAAGTAAACGCTAATACTTACGGCTTAGCGTTAGCTATGGAAAGACACATATCACAATTTTACGGACAGGGCGGTACGCCTAGTAGCATACTAGAAACCGACAAAGACTTAACTAGTGAGCAAGCTAAATTCTTACAAGAAAATTGGCAAGTTACACATAACAGAAATAGAAAACCGGCCGTACTTACAGGCGGTTTAAAATGGAAATCTATTAGCGCGGGAGCCGGTAGTGAATTAATAGAGGCTAGAGAACAAATAGTAAATGAAGTAGCCCGTATATTTAGAGTACCGGCGCACTTAATAAACAGTAAAGACGGCTCTAACGTTTATAGTAATATAGAAAGTAACGGGTTAGCTTTTATTAGGCACACGTTATTACCTTATATAAGAAGAATAGAAGACGGCTTAACTACTTTATTACCGGGTAAACAAATAGTAAAACTAGACACAGAAGAATACGCTAGAGGCGATATGTTTAGCCGGGTTAGAACTTTTCAAGTAGCAATTTCTAGCGGTTTAATGACACCTAACGAAGCTAGAAATAAATTAGATTTAGAGGGTTACGAGGGCGGAGATAAATTTTATCTAGGGCTACAAGGGGCGGCAATAGACCCTAGCATACCACCGATAGGCGAAGACAATCACAACCCTAAAAAAGATTTATTAGATACCGATAATATAGATACACCTACGCCGTAGTTTAGGTAATGCCCTACTCAATAACACATAACCACCCGGATTGCCCTAAAGAAAGTGGGGAAATGGGTAAAGATCAAATAGGAGGACACGCCGTAGTTAAAGATAGCGATAATAGTTTAATAGGGTGTCATAAAACGCACGAAAGCGCAGAGGAACATTTGTTAGCTTTAAATATAGCTATGAGCGAAGAAAAAAGTTTAAACGATAGTATAGAAACTAGAGCAGTAGATTTAAGCGCCCCGGCATTTATGAAAAAAAATATGAAACGGGGTCTTGATAATCTTAATAAAGCGGGTAGCGGTTTAACTTCTAAAACAACAAGGGACGCTCGTAACATTATTAACACGGGTAAAGTTAGTCCGGCTAAAGCTAGATTAATGTTTCCGTGGCACGCAAGACATTTAAGCGATTTAAAAAGAGAAAAAAGTAATCCTAATGACCCGGATACTTGGCGCGGAAGTGATGTAGCTTTTTTACTATGGGGTAGTAATCCTTGGACTAACCCTACTCAAGCAGGAGATTGGGCAAAAAGAAAAGTAGATCAATTAAACAAAGAGGACAGAAATTATGACATTAAAGTAAAGGCTATGTCACAAACGACTAAAATACTTAATAAACAAAGTAGGATTAATACCGTGAATAAAGAAACTGAAAATCGTAGCTTTACCTTAGCTAACGTAGAAATAAGAGAAAAAAACGACGGCGAGTTAACTTATAACTTTAGTGGTTACGCAAGCGTATTTGACAAGCCTTACGGCGTAAGAGATAGCAAGGGCGCTTATACTGAAACAATAAAACCCGGAGCATTTAAAAAAACATTACAAGAGCAAGATGACGTGAGGTTTTTAGTAAACCACGACGGCATTCCTTTAGCTCGTAGCTCTAGCGGTACTTTAAGTTTAGAAGAAGATGATTACGGGCTATACGTAGAGGCGGAATTAGATCCTAACAACCCTACAGTTGCAGAAGTTGCAAGTGCTATGAAACGCGGAGACTTAGATCAAATGAGTTTTGCATTCGCAGCAGTGCGCGATGATTTTAACGGCGAAGTTAGAGATGTTCAAGAAGTAAGACTATTCGACGTAAGTGTAGTAACTTACCCGGCTAACAGTTGGGCGGGAGCTAATTTACGCGGAGTAGATTTAGGAGAATATCAAAAAGAATTAGTTGAGGCGCGTAGTGGAGATAGAGCTATTGAAGTTTTAGAACAGATAATTAACAAGCTAGAAAAAGAAAGCGAATTAGATATACGTTCTGAAAGTAATCCGGATATAGAAATCTTAAAAATTAAGATGAAAAGAAACGGGTTATTAAAAGACGTAACGCCGGAAGATTAACTTCCACCTTACGTATTGTAAATAACTAAAAGGATAAATTAATGAAACAATTAATAGAAGAAAGAGACGCAAAAACTCTTGAACTTAATGGTTTAGTTACTGAAATGGACGATATGGAAAAAGGCGAAGATTTAGACGGCAAAATTGTTAGATCTAACGAGCTTTTGGAAGAAATCAAAGTTTTAGACGGACAGATTAAGTCACAAGAGGAAGTGCGTAAAAACCTTAAAGAAGTAGAGGAAAGCAGAAAATCTTTAGATATTAAAGAAGAAGATATTTCTGAAACCCGCGCTGAAATTAAGGAGCCGGATCTTTATAGAGAAGGCGGAGAGCACAATTTTATTAAAGACGCTTATAGTTCACGTAAAGGTGACTATAAAGCTTCTGAAAGAATTAATTCTCACCAAGAACACGAAGCAAGAGATGTTGGAACGGGAGCCTTTACCGGCTTAGTAGTTCCTCAGTACTTGTTAGATATGTACGCTCCTATTGCAAGAGCAGGATCCGCGTTTTATAATGCGGCCTCCAAAGAGCAGTTGCCTCAATTCGGAAACCAAATAGAAGTTTCTAGAATTACAACAGGATCAACAACAGCTCCTCAAGCAACAGAAAATGCAGCCGTATCTGAAACAGATATTGATGACACTTTATTGACTGTACCGGTTAACACAATCGCAGGTCAACAAGATGTTTCAAGACAAGCTCTTGAAAGAGGTGGCGGAAGTGGATTCTCATTAGAGAATGTAATTTTCCAAGACTTACTTTCAGCTTATTACACTACATTAGACCAACAAATGTGGACAGGAACAGGCGCAAACGGACAGCACAGAGGAATGATTCAAGTTACAGGAATCGGAGCAATCACTTATACTGATGCCTCGCCAACTGTTGCAGAAGCATTTCCTAAACTAGCTAACGCAGTACAAACTGTTAACTCAAACAGATTTGCACCGGCGACAGTTATTTGTATGCATCCTAGACGTTGGGGTTTCTTTACCGCAGGAGTTGACGGTAATAGTAGACCATTGGTATTGCCGCAAGGTAATAACCCGGACAACGCAATAGGCGTTGGTGAAGCGGCCGCTTACGGAAACGTAGTTGGTACTTTACTAGGCCTACCCGTTATTACAGACGCAAACGTTCAAACAAACGGTGGCGCCGGTGGTAATGAGGATTTAGTTTGGGCAATCAAAATGGACGACCTCAAAGTATTTGAGGACGGAGTTATGCAACTCAAATTTGAGGAAACTAACGCAGGTAACCTAACTACAAAAATGGTAGTTTATGGATATTCCGCGTTTGCCTCCGGTCGATACCCAGCGGGAGCAGCTTATGTTTCCGGAACAGGTTTCGTTCCACCTACTTTCTAATAAGAAGTAGATAAATTAAATTGGTGTTAGTGTCCGGCAACGGACACTTACACCGTATAGAAAGAAAAAATGAGTAATAAAGAAATAATAAAAGCATTAAAAGAAGAATTAAAACATTACGAAATTTACGGAAAGGCAAAACGTGCAGAAGAAGTTAAAAAAGCTATTAAAGACTTGGGCGGAAAAATTGAAACTGCTAGTAACAAACCTAAAGCCGAAAAAAAAGTAGTGAAGAAGTAATTATGCCAAAAGGTGTAGGATACGGAAGTACAAAAAAAATGAAAGGTCGTAAGTCTAAAGGCCGTAAAGGAAAATAATTTATGGCTATAGTTAACGGGTATATAACCCAAAACGATCTTAAAACTTTTGTTGGTATACCTACGGGCGATAGCGTAGACGATGACTTATTAGATAACGCTATTAACGGAGCTAGTAGACAAATAGACGCATTTTGCGGTCGTAAGTTTTACGCGGACGCTAACGCTACCTCTAGAGAATATTTCACAAGAGATTATTACAGGCTATACGTTGACGACATTTCAAGTATTACCGGCCTAGTAATTAAATATGACGATAACGACGACGGTACATACGAAACAACAGTACCGGCCGCAGAATATAAACTTTTACCTCTTAACGGTGTAGTAGACGGTATAGAGGGTAGCCCTTTTTACATTATACAATTACTAAGTGACGGCGAATATGAATGGCCTAGAAGCGTAACAAGTAACAGGCCTTACGCACAAGTGACCGCTAAATGGGGTTACGCGGCAACGCCGGAGCCTATAAAATACGCTTGTAAAATGCTAGCTAGTGAACTTTTTGCTATGAGAAATGCTCCTTTAGGTGTAGCGGGTGTAGGCGACTTTGGTGTTGTTAACGTACAACAAAATAGAGAAGTTACTCGCTTGTTAGTACCATTTAGAAAAGGTAGCGTTTTGGGTGTTGCTTAATGGCTAGTTTACAACAAATACGCGACGGCTTAAAAACAACTTTGGAAAATAATATTGACGGTTTAAGGGTTTACGATGTAGTTCCGGATTACTCAATTAACTTTCCGGTAGCTATTGTTTTACCTACGACAATTAGTTTCGGTTTAGCTATGCAAAGAGGAACAGATCTTTATAATTTTGATATTTTAGTTGCGGTACAACGAGGCGAAAGCCGTACGGCACAAGACGCTCTAGACTTATATATTACAGGAGCCGGCGGTAGCTCTCTAAGGCAGGCTATATTTAATAATAGAACATTAGGTTTAAGCGATACCGATGCTACTGTAACCGGGGTAAGTAATTACGCCGGGGACGTTAACCTTAACGGAATAGACGCTATCGGAGCAAACATAAGCCTAGAAGTTTACACTAAAGGAACAAGTTAATGCCAAAATTTAAAATAATAGGAACTAAACAAATAGACGACAAAGACCCCGGCTCAATTATTGAGCTAACAGATTTAAACAAAATAATAACATTAACAAAGGCCGGTCACATAGAGGCCATAACAAAAAAAGATATTAATAAAAAAATAAATAAAGAAATTAAAAAAATTAAAAAGGATAAAGACTAATGGCTAAATACGTTTTTACAGACGGTAAATTATTTTTAGGAGGATACGATTTAAGCTCACATACTAATTCGGTTACTTTAGATATTACCGCAGATGAACTTGACGTTACTACTATAAATAGCGGAGGCTTTAGAGAATTACTTGGCGGTCTAAAAGACAGTAGCCTTAATATAGACGGTTTTTTTGAAGCCGGTGTAGAAAAACCGGACGCACTACTAGGAGCTAGCGTAGGAAACGAAATTATAGTTAGCGTAATACCGGACGCGGGTGTAGGTAATACCGCCTATTTTTTAAAGTCAAAATTATTTAGTTATAACATATTAGGTAGCATAGGTGACATAGCACCATTTACACTAAGTAAAAGTAACTCCACCGATGCAGTTGTAAGGGGTACTATACAATTAGACGGTGACATTACGGCGACAGGTAATAGCGCGGGCGTACAATTAGGAGCGGTCGGAGCTACTGAAAACCTTTATGCCGTAGTACATTGTTACGGGGTAAGCGGTACAAGTACGCCAACAATTACTTTTAAATTACAATCCGATGATAATGGAGATTTTACAAGCCCTACAGATAGAGCAACCTTTACAAGTATTACCGCTATTAATAGCGAAATCAAAAAAGTTGCGGGCGCTATAACTGATACTTTTTTTAGGTTAAATTATACCGTTAGCGGTACTAACCCGTCTTTGTCTATCCACGCGGCAATCGGCATAGCCTAAACGCACAAAGAGGGCATTTAAAAGCGATTTGCCGGGCGTAAATATAGCTCCTTAGTAAGTTAGCCTAACGTTTATATTTAAAAAAAAACTCCTAGAAACCCAATAAAACCGGACATATTTTACCTAACTAGTATATAATTAACTTATAAAACAATTACTAGGGAGTAAAAATGACACTAAATAAAATAGAAACTAAAGCGGTAAAATTTATAGCTTTAGACACAAACCTAAACTCTAATACTAAAAGTATTACGCTATTAGAAGTTTTAGATCAAAACAATATAAACACAAAGTTAGTTAATACTGTAAAAGTTAGATTAGCTTTAAAACAAATAGAAAACAGTTACTAGGGAGTAATAATGAATTGTAAAGTATGTAAAGAATATAATTGGAATGTTATAGAAGTTTTACACAAAATAACTGAAAAAAAAGCGTGGTTGTGTTTTTCGTGTTGGGCAACAACAAAAAAATATAAACTAAATGGTTATACAAAATTATAAAAACAGTTACTAGGAGGTAAATAATGAGTCAAGAAATAAATTGTAAAAGTTGTGAAAAATTAATTATGGTCGATATATATGAAAAATTTGAAGACCCTAGAAGATTTTATAGTCGTATGTGTAATAAATGTTATGAAAAACATTTTGTATTAGTAGGAGGTAAATAATGGCGTTAAGTAGAAAATATTATGTATTAATAGCAGAAGAAATTAATGAATTGTATAAGTTAAAAATAAGTAAAGATAGCGACACATTGACATTAGAACAATTAATGAATAATTTAGCTATGAGATTTGAAGAAGATAATGCTAATTTTGATTATGATAAATTTATTAAAGCTTGTTTAAAATCGTAAATTAACTCCCTAGTTAATTACGTACGGAAAAACCCGGGTTTATATGTAGCCCGGGTTTTTTTAATATGTCATACTACGCTCGTTAAGATCAATAGGACGTAAAATTATTCTATAAGAAAAGGAGATAGAATTGGCAAAGTTTGTATTAAATAACGCAAGCCTAGTTTTGAATAGTGTAAACCTTTCAGATCACATAGCTAGCGTTACTTTAGATATTACGGCAGACGAAATAGAAGAAACTGCATTCGGTCAAACTTTTAAGAGTAGATTAGGCGGTCTTAAGGACGGTACTTTAAGTATTGATTTCCAACAAGATTTCGCCTCTAGTGAAGTAGACGTAACATTGTTTCCACTTTTAGGAACTGTTACTACTTTCGTCTTAAAGGCTGACGCGGGATCTGTTGGCGCTACTAACCCTAGTTATTCCGGAAGTGTTTTGGTAAACCAACACCAACCGGTGGCTAATGGTGTAGGAGAGTTAGCAAGTTTTTCTGTTAGTTTTCCAACTAGCGGCACAATAACAAGAGCTACTTCTTAGTATGGCGACTATACAGGGGTTACACCAACTCACACTTGTATTAGACGACAACACTAAAAAGGAAGTAACGTTAAGGCCAATAGATTTTGTAGCTTTAGAACGTAAGTTTGGACAACGACCTGCGAGCGAATTAGAAAATCTAAGTTTTGAGGAATTAATGTTTTTATGTTGGAACGCTAGTAAGCGTACCGGCGTAACCGATGATTTTGATAAATGGCTAAATACCGTCGCTACTATAGACGGTTTAGGTGGCGAAGACCCGGAGTAACCGGTGGCTATTACTTAGAATTAATAGCTGACATAAGTTTGGCCGCCGGGTTAAACCCAATAGATGTTGCGGAGTTACCCCTCCCAATGTTTTTAGCGTTACAAAATTCACTACAAAAAAGAGCGGAAGAAAATAATGGCTAAAGGTATATTTAAAACTACAAGTAGTTCGGGTATAGCCGTGGACGGTTTAAACGATACTATAAAAGGTTTACGAGATTTAGAACAAGGTAAAGAAGTAAGAAAAGCACTTAGAGGCTTACATAAAGAAATTTCTAAAGAAGTTCAAACCGCAGCTCGTACACAGGCATTAAAACAAAGCGTAAACGGAAAATCCGTACCCAAAAAAACACAAGGAGCCAAAGGTTTTGTCGGTGGAGGTACAGATAGGGTTGCGTTCTTAGATATACGTAAAACTAATAAATTTGTTCGATCTTTAGAATTTGGACGTGAGTATCAATATGTAAACTTTTTTAATCGCAAACAAGGTAATAGTTTAAATATGGATAAAAACTTTCAGGGTGTAATGTTTCCTGCCAAAGAACTTAAAAGACGTGTATATAAAAAATGGATTGGCAACCAATGGAAAAGCACAGGAGTTTTTCCGGAGGGTGTTAAGGTACACGGTTACGTAGCAGAGCCTACAATAGCTAAAGCGGTACCCGGGATAACAGAAGATTATAGCGACCGAATGTTTGACACAGTTAAACAAGCTATAAAAGGAAATAAATAATGGCGGCACAAAGCACCAAAACGTTACGGTTTGAATTTTTAGCCGATACTAAAAAGTTTTTAGGCAACGTAGGAAAAGTAGGTAAAAAGTTTTCTGACGTAGGCACCCAAATGAAATCCTCCGGGGATAAAATAAATAAAGTTTTTGCCGGTATAGGTGTTGCGGCCGGAGCCGTAGCTACAAAATCACTAGGGGCTTTTAGAGATTTTGAAACGGGTATGAATGAGGTATTTACTTTATTACCCGGTACAACGCAAGAGGCTTTTGATAAAATAAATACAGATGTTTTAAGGCTAGCTAAAGAAATAGGTAAGCTACCCGAAGATATAATCCCGGCATTATACGATTCACTTTCCGCCGGTGTACCGCCCGACAATGTTTTTGCTTTTTTAGAAACCGCTAATAAATTAGCCGTAGGTGGTGCTACTGAATTAGGTATAGCCGTCGACGGTTTAACTACTGTAGTTAATGCTTTTGGTAGTGATGTAATTAGCGTAGGCGAGGCCTCCGATATAATCTTTACCGCAGTTAAAGGTGGTAAAACAACGGTAGAACAATTATCTAAAGCTATGTTCAACGTCGCTCCTATTGCCGCGTCTATGGGTATAGAGTTTGGTAACGTAACTGCCGCGGTTGCTACATTAACCGCATCGGGTACACCTACTAGCGTTGCTATGACACAAATAAGAGCTGCTTTATCTGAACTAGCTAAACCTACTAGCAAAGTATCTAAACTTTTTACAGAACTAACCGGTAAAAGTTTTGAGGAATTTATAGCTAGCGGTGGAGATATGAAAGAGGGTTTTGATCTTATCAAAGCCGGTGCGGAAAAAAACAATAAACCACTAGCGGAATACGTAGGGTCGGTAGAGGCTTTAGGAGCTATACAAACCTTAACCGGTAAGGGTAGCGAAAAATTTGCTAGCGAAATAATTGCTGCCGCTAATTCTGTAGGAGCTACAGATGACGCATTTGCCCAAGGCTCTAAAGGTATAGGATTAGTTTTAGAAAAATTACAGGCTGCTTTTTCTGTTTTACAAATAGAAATCGGACAAAAATTAGCGCCGTTACTTATTGAGGCTATAGATAAAATACAAGCTAAATTTAAGGAGATACAACCGGGGTTGCAGGCTTTTGTAGATAACGTAAAAAGTTTTTTTGCTAGTGATGTAGTTAGATCAACTATAAATAAATTAACTGACGCTTTTAAAGGTTTACAAAAAAGATTAGCTCCCGTAGTAGATAAAATTAGCGAGTTTTTTCAAGCTAACCCTAAAGTTGCTTTTACGGGTTTAGCGGTCGTTATAGGCGGTATTTTACTAGCTAGCGTAATATCTATAGCTAGTGCGTTTGCGGCTCTATTTAGCCCCGTTACGCTCATAATAGGTGCTATAGCAGGCCTTGCCGCAGGCTTTAGGTTTGCTTTTGATAATGTTGAGGTTTTTAGAAATTTTGTAACTAATAGTATAAATTTTTTAAAAAACTTATTTACTAATTTTATAAGCTTTTTTAAGGGTGACGGATTTGTTAACTCATTTAATACCGGGTTAAATTTTGTAAAAGAACAATTTAACAACCTTAAAGAAGTTTTTAGTGGTGTAGTTAAATTTATTAGCGGGCTTTTTAGTGGCGATGTTAATTTAGCGGTAGAAGGTTTAAAAAATATATTTAACGGCTTACTTAACTTTTTTAGTAGTAGTTGGGACTTATTTGGCACGCTTAAAGATGTTTTTATGAATGCTTTAACAAAAACTAAAGATTTTTTAGTTCCTAAATTAAAAGAATTTGGAAACAATTTTGTAGAAACTATTACAACAGTAATTAAAACCGGCGCGGGTGTTGTAATGGAGGGAGTAAAATTTGTATTTAATAAAGTTATAGATAAAATAAACGGCTTTATAAATGACCTAAATAGCGGTTTAGGGTTTAGTTTTTTTGGTATAGATATTAACCCACCCGATTTACCTAATATACCGAGATTGGCCAAAGGTGGAATTGTTAAGGAGCCGACTTTAGCTATGATAGGCGAGGCGGGTACCGAGGCAGTTATACCTCTACCCTCGGGGGTTGGCGGGGGTAATGGCCTAGGCGGTGACGTTTACAACATAAGCGTAAACGCGGGCTTAGGTACAGACGGCGCAGACGTAGGACGTCAAATAATTGAACAAATAGAAAAATATAATAGACGTAATTTAAGGATAGTTTAAAATGGCGCAACCTACCGTTAGAGTTAGGTTAGGTTTTACGCCGGATACTTTTACTTTAGACGATTTAGTTAGAGGGGTATTAGATACCGGACAATTAGGCGGGGCTACAACCCTTACAGATGTTACTAACGACGTACAAAATATAGCCATAAGCCGTGGTAGGTCTAAAGATTTAGATAGTTTTTTTACAGGTAGTTGTGCTATAAAATTATTAAATAATGCCCGTAAGTACGAAAATACTAATACGGCTAGCCCTTACTACCCCGGTATAGAGCCGTTTATAATTATGCACGTTGACGCTACAACGGACGGCGGTAGTAATTATGAAGACCTATTTGTTGGTTTTGTAGCAGATATAAGCATTAATTATCCGGATAGTAATAACTCTTTTGCTACTTTTACAGGTTTTGACGCTTTTATGAAAATTAACAATACTGAATTAATTAACCAATCTTTTAGTAGTACTAATAGCGGTAATTTAATAAATGAAGTTTTAAATAATAGTAGCGTTAAATTTAGTACAAGTAATAGAGATATAGAAACCGGTATTTCTACAATGCAAGCTATTAGCGGGCTAACCGAAAATACTTTAAGTTTATTACAACGTATAGAACAAAGCGAAAACGGTTTACTATTTATGAGTAAAAGCGGTAAATTAACATTTAAAAACAGGCATACGACTTTTCCTAGTAGCGCTAGTAAAGTTTTTAGCGATGACGGAAGTAACATAGCTTACGTAAGCGTAGATTATATAACAGATGACAACGAAATATTTAATATAGTAAACCTAACCCGTACCGGGGGGTCTACACAAACACAAGTAGATGTTGGTAGTCAATTAAAATATTTAATACGTACCCTAACTCGTACTAGTCTATTAAATAATAATGATACAGAAGTCAATTCGGCCGCACAATTTTTATTAGGTAAGTTTAAAGACGCTTTATTACGTTTTGATAATTTAGAAGTAAATGTAAATGATCTAAGCACAGGTAATCAAAATTTAGTACTAGCAAGCGAAGTTGGGGATATTGTAAGTATAGAATTAAGTCCGCCCGGTAGCGGTAACCCAAGCCAAATAGCAAGTTTAGAAATATTAGATTCTATATCCTATAACATAACTCCCGATACTTTTAAAGTAGGATATAAATTAAGTAGCGCAAACCAACAAGCATTTTTAAGACTAAATAATGGTTTATTTGGTATATTAGATACGGATAAATTAGGTTATTAAATGTCATACAACAACTCATTATGCATAGAAAGGATAAACTAAAAATATGGCTAACGGATTTAAAGTATTTTCAACAGGTGAAGTTCTAACGGCCGCAGATGTAAATGATTACTTAATGGAGCAATCTATTGGTATTTTTGCAAACTCTACGGCAAGGGACGCACAAATAACAAGTCCCATAGAGGGTCAATTTTGCTATTTATCGGATAGCAACGTTTTACAATTTTATAACGGATCAAGTTGGGCGTCATTTATAGGCGACGGAGATATTACCGGGGTAACAATTACTACGGCAGGTACTTCCGGACTAGGTGGAGGCGCTACGGCTACCTCGGGGGCTTTTTCTTCAACTTTAGTAATAGCGCCTAATAGCGCAACCTCCGCAACAGTAGCCTCGGGAGATATAGTATTAATAGGTGATGTTAGTGATAGCAACGCCGTAAAGAAAACAACTGTAGCCGATATTGTTGCACTTGCCCCGGCAGGTGTATCATTAGGTTTAGTATTAGCATTAAGTTAAGAAAGGAATAGAAATTGGCAGATACATTACATTCAGTACAAGGTGTATTAGGAACATCAACAGCAGACATTGTTGACGCAGTTCCGTCATCTACTACCGAAACTTGTATTGGTATATTAGTTTCAAACGTAAGTGGATCAAGTGCAGACGTTACAATAGATTTAAGCGTAATTAAGTCTAGTGGTACACTACGACACGTTTTAAATAATGTTTCACTACCATTTGGTACAACAATAGAAATACAAACCAAGAT
>Ga0209337_1001583_pt1 | contig 17181 bp, 27 predicted proteins | sample LinPmetageLP53_FD_184044 | JGI IMG/M metagenome (GOLD analysis project Ga0209337, IMG submission 184044) | Marine viral communities from the Pacific Ocean - LP-53 (SPAdes) (version 2) | ecosystem: Environmental > Aquatic > Marine > Oceanic | place: Pacific Ocean | collected 2010-02-08 | reverse complement strand
GCATGGTTCAGGCTGCAAAGAACCTAGAAACAAAGCGCGGGGTTGCTCTAACAAAGTCAGGCGTGGGTGCGGCAGGCCGAGAAGGCGCACAGGAAACGCTATCTGGTATAGCCCGTGAGCTATCAGCAAAGGCAATCTATGACCCAGATCGTGAGATTGGCGAAAGTTGGGCAGATGATTTTCAGGTTGGTGCTGGTGCTGGTGGTATATTTGACCTTGGTTTCAACCTGGCTACTGGCAGATTTAAAAGAAAATCCCCTGATGCCCCGCCAGAAATAAAGCCTGCGACAGAAAAAGAAAAAGAAAAAGAGCTAGAGGCAAGATCAGAAGAAGAGGCAGAAGCGCAGAAGGCCGCTGCCGCTGCAAGAGAAGGTGCAGTTCCGGGTCTTCCCGGCAGATTCCCCAACGCATATCAAATACCCCTCCAAGAGCTTCAGGATCAATACGATCCAGCCAATCCCGATGCTAAGGACTTCAGGCTTCTTAATATCCCCAATGAAGAAACCTATCGTCAGGTTATCCAGGACAGAGCCGACGCTGATCGTCAGTTCAAAGAGCTTGGTTTAGATGAAAGTCAGCTTGAAGCCGATCCAGATGCCATCATAGATAATCTGGTAGAGCAAAATCTTATTACTGAGGCGCAAGGCAACACAAAAAGGCAGGAGGCTGCGTTAAAACGGCGCACAAGACCTGACACTCCTCCGCCAGAAGCTGGTGGACCTGTTATACCCATGACTCAAATAGAGTCTGAGCTGGCGGCTATCCAAGAGCAGACGAAGGTTGAGACAGACAGGATAGAGACAGAAACAGGCAAGCTCGACAGCCAAGTAGAGCAAATAGAAAAGGATGTAAGAAAGGCAGAAGAAAGAAACGTCAGCCTTCCTGCTGACCCTGAAAGAGACGACATTCTTCTTGCTGCCGCTAAAGTTGGCGGAATCAATGTGCGAGAAGCTGTAAGTCAGGGGCTGGATGTACCCTCATTGAAGCGTGACAGACCGCTTCATAGCGTTAAGGGCAAAGTTGCAAACAGATTCAGACCTGGAAGCCGATCCTACAGTCTTTTTGAGGATGAGGGCGGTCTTTCAATGGATGATCTAGGCGAGCGCCTTACAGACGCTGGTTTTTATCCAGAAAGACCAACTGCAAATCAAGTTCTTTCTGATATTAGTGACGCTTTGAACGTCTTTGATAAGGCTGTCCCGTCAACCAGAACCTATGCTGCAACCAGCAACCTAGGCGCAAGACTCAATGATCTTAGATTGCAGCGAGATAATCTCAACAGAGATACCGCCACAGTACAGGAAGAAAACCAAAAACAAATAAACGCGCTACGACTTAACGAAGTAAAGCGCGTTCAGGCCGCACAGCAACAAGAAGCGTTACGCAGTCAGGACGAAGCCGCGATACAGGAGGCGATTGAGCTAGAGCGTTCTGTGGCGGAGCAAGAACAAAAGCTGGAGTCTGGTGACCCAGTTACCTTTGAAGAGCTACAGGCGCAAGAGGCGGAGCTAAGCCGCATCTATGGCAGGATTGCCGGAACGCAGCAGCCAGGAAAACGCCAACAAGTAGATCGAGAAGCAGGCAAGTTAGCTCAGAATCTCAGAGAAACACTGGCTGGGTTTGGTATAGCCGATCAGGTGACTACGCGACTTGTTGAGCAAGTTGGCAACGCCACATTCAACGCTGATGGCGATCTGATAGTAGAGATAGATCCTAATGTTTTGGCCCAAGATGCTGCAGAGGGGAGAGTTGTAGAGGGCAGCTTTGATCCTTTGACCAAGGTTATCCAGATCAGTCTTGATCGGGTAAAGACCAAGGTTGAGGAAGGCGGTCTGACATATCAAGAGGCGGTTGCCGACATACTGAATCACGAGGTCATTCATGCTCTGCGCCGTCTTGACTTGTTTACGGCAAAAGAGTTTAGCCTGCTTGAGCGACTGAGCAGGAAGTACATAAAGCCTGGAACCAATACGTCCTATGCGGCATGGGCATCCAAAACATACAGGGATCGAACGCCTGTTGAGATGCAAGAAGAGGCGATTGCAGAGATGCTGCGCGACTCCCTGACCGATGGCGTAAACATTGACGGCAAAGTAGTAAAACCCAGCGGCAAGATCAGACAGTTGCTCAACAAGGTGGTCAATTTCTTCAAGGGCATTGTCACCACGGCGGCAAAGTCTGACGCTGACTCATTTGCTGATCTGGTCGGCGCTATTCGCACTGGAGAGGTGGGCGGCAGGGAGCGTGGTGTAGTACGCACCTTAAGAGCAACAGAAGCCAGAAGGGGCGAGATAGAAGAAAGAGGCATCACAGAGGATGTGCTTGGGTACGTTGAGGGCCAAGAGCCAACGAGGAGAAAGCCCAAGCGCATACAGCAAAAATCGCAAGAGATAGCCGACCGGCCTGCAGTCCAGCAAAAACAGCAGAGGGCTATGGATGTTGATACAGAGCAGACAGCACCAGAGGATGCACCTTCACCTCAGAGAAATCAGCCAATGTTTAGCCGACAGAGACAGCCAGCGTTCAGAAGTGACGTTGGTAGGAGCATGGCTAGAGATGACATGGCTTCTGAGCTTGAGCGTGTCGGCATAGAGAGAGGATATGATCTTTCTTTCTATGATCCAGCAGACTTTGCAGACCTTAGCCCAGAGGCAAGGAGGCTAATAAAAGCCCTAGAAAGAGATGATTTTCTTGGAATGGACAGGTTAGACGATGCTTTGCTGGCTATATTTGAAGACCCTATTGACAACTTTGATATGTCCCCTTCACTTAGAACGGCAATAGGCCGATATGTCAACGAGTCATCTGGTTTTGATATGGCAGAAAACGTCACGGCTCCACCACAAAGAAGAATGCCGGTAGACAGGAGTGTTGACAAGCAAAGCCGTGCAGAGTCCCAGCCAAGAGCGCACGATCCCGTTAAGGTAGAAGAGGCTGTAGAAGAGAACAAGCGTGTTATCAGAGAGAACCCAACGATTATCTCTCGTAACACTGTCACGGCATCCCCAGATGCTCAGTATGTGGCGCAGAATCCAGAAGCCGCTGCAGAACCAACGCAGCAGCAGATGTACTCTAGACAGCAGTATGAAGGCGAAACGGAGTCGGGTAGGAAGGCAGTAGAGGATCTGACCAGTAACGAAACTCCCCAGACACCGATTGAGACTTTAAACGAAGTCACAGACATCATGCCGAAAGGACGAATAGGAAAAGCACTGCTCTTTCTTAGGCAGCAGTATATAAACAAGTATTCAGTGCTGGAACGGTATTATGCAAAAAACCCTGAGTTGCGTGACTTGGAGGCAGACTCCAGCGCAATAGCTGCTGTGTTGTTCTCTGATAGGGCAAAAGGCGTTCTTGGTTCGGCAATCACCAAGGGGGTAGCTGTATACAGGGGTGGCGTTACAACTGTAGAGGACTTCTTTTTTAGGCCGCTACCGGACGCAGACGCCGATAGTGATGGCTACAAGCCGCAGACAGCAGGCAAGCAGTACAGGGGCTTGGTCGAAGTGATGTCTCTGCTGTATTCAAAAGAGCGGGGAGACATGACCCGTTACGCACAAGCCTATTCAATGGTGTTGCGTGGAGAAGTTCTTGATGCCGCAGGCAAGCCAACGCCAGTTACCCCAGAAAAAGCCGCAGCAGTTCGCGCAGAGATTGACGCACTGACTGACCAAAATGGTTATAACCCTGTTAAGGAATGGCATTCCGTTTGGCAGGCATACAATGCCAAGACCACTGAGTTCCTGTTAGACACAGGGATGCTGGATGCAGAGACTGCGGAGCTATGGAAAAGTTCTGCGTATGTGCCTTTTTACAGAGAGGCCGCAGGAGAGGGCGAAACCAGGGGCGTATTTGGCGCATCAAATGGCGCAAATCTCACAATGCGAGGTGAGTTCAAGAAGTATCAGGGCAGCGAAAAAGGCGTCGATGTTGGCTTGATAGAGTCAATCAGCCTCAATCTGTCTGCTGCCATTGAGCTTGGCATGAAGAATGTTGCCCAGCAACGGATTGTTAGAGATATGCAGTCTATGGGCTTGGCGGAAGAAATATCTGCTGGCAGATCTCAAGAAGCAAAAGGCAGAGAAAAAGAGAATCACATTTTACGGCTAAAGGTAGACGGACAAGATCGCGCCTTTGTCATAAAAGATCAGATGCTTTTTGATTCTCTTCAGATGATCGGCTCTGACTCTGGCCTAACGACTGTACAAAAAGTTCTCGGTTGGCCTGCAAACAAGCTGAGAGAGCTTATTACCCGTGACCCTGGCTTTATGGTTGCCAACCTGATGCGCGATACGCTGTCTGCGTGGGCAACGAGTGGCGCTGATTTCACGCCCGTCATCGACTCTGTGAGGAATCTAAGAGGATCGGTAGATGCTCTGGAAAGGGCAGGTGTTGTCGGCGGCTATGATTACTCCAATGATCCAGACGATATAGGCAGCTTTTTTGAAAAAGAGATGAAGCGCAGAAACAATGAGCTTTCTGCTTTTAACCTCGTTGGTAGAGCATGGGATGCGCTTGGTTCTGCAACTACAGCATCTGATTCTGCTACTAGAATGGCTGTTTACAAGGACGTTCTTGCGCGAACAGGGAACGAAGCAGAGGCGCTGTTCCAAGCTATGGAGGTAATCAACTTCTCAAGGCGTGGTGCCAGTCCAGTATTCCGCACAGTGACCGCAGCAATACCGTTCCTAAACGCCAGAATACAAGGCTTGGATGTTTTTTACCGGGCGGCAACCGGGGGCTACACAGCTAACAAAGAGCTTGCAAGAAGCGAAGCAGTCGCAAAAATGGTGATGCGCGGCAGTCTTATGGCTGGCCTCACCTTGCTTTACTACGCCTTGGTTAGCGATAACGAGCAGTATCAAGAGCAAACAGAGGTAACAAGAGACAATAACTGGATTATTCCGACTATCTGGGGCGTACCCATAAAACTGCCCATCCCGTTTGAAGTTGGCATTCTTTTCAAAACAATACCGGAAACAATAGCTGCTGCCACGGTGGGCGATAAATCATCACCGGAAGTCAGGGACACGGCGGTACGAGCAATTACATCCACGTTTGAAATAAACCCCTTGGGTGTTCAGGCGTTTGGGCCTCTTTTAGAAGCAGCGCTTAACTACAATTCGTTTACTGGAAGAAATATCGTTCCTTACTACATGGATCAAACGGTCACTGCTGGGTTGCAGGATCGCTATGGAGCAAGCGAGGTATCTAAAATTGTTGGGCAATTTGCAAATATCAGCCCACTGAAAATAGATCATGTGCTGTATGGATACACTGGTACTATAGGAAGCTACGTTCTCGACACGGTAGATACCATTATGAGGAGCGAGGCGGTTCAGGGCGACAAGCAGGCCAAGATGCCAGCCTTGCAGCCCTACGAGTATCCAATTATTAAGCGGTTCTTTGGCTCCAAGGAGGGAGGCGGTTTGCGTGAAGATGCGTATGACCTGTACCGTGAGGTTTTAACTGTTCGCTCCACTGTCAGCAAGCTCAAAAAAGAAGGCAGAAGAGAAGAGTTAGAGCGATACTTGGTCGGCAGAGAATCGCTGCTTGCACTAAAAGGGCCTGTATACAATATTAAGAAGGCTATGGATAAAGTCAGAAAGCAAAGAAACAGAATACAGAGGCAGAACATAGATCCCGAAACTAAGAGAGCCATGCTGGATCAACTTGACCAGAGGCTAAACCAACAACTCCAGGTGGTTCCGCGACTCAAAGAGTACGCTGACCTACCGCTAATACCGAGTACCTTTTTATAATGGATATGCAATGGTTGTATAGGGCGGAAGTGTGCAGGGTGGTAGACGGAGACAGCGTTATTTGTAACGTAGACTGCGGTTTTTCTGTCATATTGGGCAAGAGGTCAATAAGGCTTCTGGGTGTAGATACCAGCGAAACCAGAGGCGGGACAGACGACCTCAAAGCCTTGGGTAATCTAGCAAAGAGCTTTGTTGAGGAGCGTCTGCCGGTTGGCTCCACTGTCCTGCTAAAAACATCGCTAGATAAAAAGGGTAAGTTCGGGCGCATACTTGCAGAGATTCACTTGGCAAAAGGCCCAGGTGAAGAGGGATTCCAAGAAAGCACCCTGAATCAAATGCTGCTGGATGAAAATCTCGGCGTTCGGTACAGCGGTCAGTCCAAAGAAGACATCATCAACCAGCATCTTATTAACGTCGAGCACCACAAGGGCGAAGGCCGCATCTAGGCAGGCTATGTCTTTGACGCGAACCGAATGGCTAACGCTATTTATTTTTGTTTTCGCGCTTTCGCTAAACATGATTTTGTTGACTGATAGAGCACAGAGAAATCTGGGGTTATGCGGAGATGGAGTGGGCTTTGGTGGAAACTTGCAGACCCCATGCGAGAAAGAAGAGGGTGAAGAAATAGATTCTAATTTGGAGGACTCGTCAACATGAGTGATCGGATAGGAGAGCTTTTAACTAGCGCGGCTATTGTTGTAGCCGGAATGCTTGTCACTCTTTGCGTAGGAGTTTTGTTAATTATTTCGGTCAGCCTTACAGTTTTGTAAGCATGAAAACGATTAGGGCGCTGATAGCAAGAAATAAGCACTTAGCGCCATCACGAAAATCAAAGGTACAACGTACTCAGGCAGATTTTTGAGTAACGAAAACGAACAGATTAATTTTTTCATCTATGAAATGCTTTTCAATTGCTTTCGCAGTAGTAATTGCTGAAGTGACTAGGCCAAAAAGCTCGGGTTGGTCAAAGTGCGAACGGTCACTATAGAAATGTGCATCATATAGCAGCTCTGCTAGGTTTTCGTCTACAGCTACCCAATAGTGCGCCTTGGTTTCCTTGAGAATTTCTGGAGCTTCCAAATCGCGCTCGCAGTGATCGTCATAAAATCTTTTTGGTATGCGTATCATGTTGCTTCACTCCTCAGTGATTAATGCAATCGGTTATTTGATTACAAAAAACATTTTACCACACTGAGTCAGTGTGTCAAGTTCTTTTTTTTCATTTATTTATAAATTTTCCTATCCTTTTTTTTGCTTTGCCTATTCCCAGCAATAGTATTGGACGGTTTAAATCCCACACCTACGCCCCTGGGAATTTTATTTATTTTGCCGCCCCTTTTTAAAAATTCTTCTACGGTTTCTGCATCCAGCACATCTTTCATTATTTATGAGGCTCGCTCTCTATCGCGTAATCTGCTCGGTATTTCCAGCCGCCAGAAATGTCAGTGATATTGATAAGCTCTCCTTCGTGCCTTACGACATCACCCCGATATGTCCACGCGAATTTTGGGCAGCTCACATTACCCATAACAAATGCCATTCCCCGCTCTGTCACTTTCCATAAGCCGCCCTTTGAGTCTTTGTCTCCAATTTTTTCAACCAATCCCCAGTACCGCAGCTTTTGAAAGTTGCACCTGTGACTGTAATCCAGGCCCATTTCGCGTATTTCTTGTGGTTTAGTGCTACCAGACTTTCTAACCACCATAGCCAGCGCACGACAAAGCTTCTTGGATAACCCGTGTTTATACTCGACCATTTTTGCGCCGCAGTGTTCGCAGTATTTGTCAGTCATCTAAGGTCTTCTTTGCTTTTTTAAGATCATCAACAACAAGCTCTATCTGATCTAAGGTGTTAAGACTTTCCTCTAAGATTTGTTCTATCTTCGCTAGGCGGTTTATGATTTCATCAACAAACCTGTTGGCGGTAGAAATCCCCTCTGCGTAGGCGTCACCCTCTAGCTCTACTGTTAGTTTTGTCATCGTTTCTTCATCCTTTCAGAGTAGGCGTCTAAAGACTCGCCAAACATTTTCTTAAACCAATTTGCCCAGGTAACACCCTTGGGCGTAAATTTACTTTTGTTCGTCCATGCAAACCGCGCTGCATAGTATTTTTTTTCTTCTTCTTGCTTGTCGTGGAGCCTCTGCTCCTCCTCAGTCATTAACATTCTGGGTCAATAACCGGCGGCGGTACGTCATAGCCCATCTCTGCCGCCACCCTGCATAATGTTTCGATAAGATCAGAGTAATCGCCACGGGTGGCATTGTTGCTACGTTTCACCGGACGACGAACCGCGCCAAACTTAGTGTCAATTTCTTCTGACCCATAGCACTGGCAAAGAAGCTCGTTGTGCATTTCGTCAGGTGTCAAGCCGCAGTAGCTTGCGAATTTTCCGCACCATTTCCTGTAATAGTTTTCTTGCGGCCTTGAGCGTCTTGTTTTCAGGGGCTTTAGCTCCAGGGTTATCCCGTGTTTCGACTTCGCCATCTCGCTCATTTGATGCGCCAGTTGCGGAAACTCCGCTGACAGTAACGCTAGCATCCTGTTTAGCTTTTTTTCTGCGTTGCTTCTTGGCAGGTTTATCTCCATCACTCATCCTTTGTACCCTCTATTTTGATTACACCTTGGTCAATTCGCCTAATCAGCGTCTTGATTATGTTGAAAAGAAACTGCTCGCTTTTATCTATCTTTGCTTCAAAAGTGCTACCACCCCCCGCAACATCAAATGCGTAGTGACATTTGTGGCACAGATCCGCGATTGCCAGATCATGCGGTTTATGCCCGGTTCCCTTGCCTAGCTGTGACGATCTGAGGCCTGTGTAGTGTGCAGCGACTATGGTGCCATCTCTGACACCACAGTTCACACAAGCCTGATCCCTTGCTGCGGCCAAAAGTTTTTTTGATCTAATCAAAAAGCTGCTCGAAAGAGCTTGAGAAAGGCTCTGCTGGCGCTTGCTGAGGTGCTGCTGGCGCTGGTTGTTGCACTGGCGGTGGTGCTGGCTGTTGCGCAGGCGGCGCTACATACGGCGCTGGCTGTGCCTGCTGACCCCCCTGCTGCGCGCCCCACTCCTTAATAATGGCCCTAGTGTCATCAGTTAGAAGCACTTGAGGCTTGCACTGGATCATTTCTGCCATGCCACCAGTTTTTTTCTCGTAAGACCTGAAGCCATACGATGCTAGGTTTATTTTTGGCAAATTCTCTTGCGTTGGATTGGCTTGATACACTTTGAACGCTGCCTTGATTGCCACAAACATCTCGGGAGTGACGGGGACAAAGCCTTTATATTTCGGCTGTTTGTCTGACTTTCTTTCCGTCTCCCACATACCGCCCTCGTCACTGGCAGGGCCATATTTTTCGTCTGCGATTGAATTGAAATTGGTCATACTGATCTCCTTTACTGTGCCGCATTCAGCGCGGCTATTTTTGCCTGTGCCTCTTGCATCATTACTGCAAAATGGCTTGGGTAACTTCTCTCTAATGCTTGGAAAGTGTTGGGGTTTGCTGTGTATAGGGACTTAATCTTCTCACTGCTCGCTGCATTTTTGAACTCGGTAGCGAACTGCTCAGATGCTTTTTTGGCATCGCTTTCGTTTTCAATCTGGCGCTTGCCATCGCCAAAAGGCGGCAGTTGTTGATCCTGCTCCTGCTTTTTAATCTCCTCATCATCTTCTTTGCGCGGAAAATCCTCGCCGTTGTAGATGTAATGCCCCAACCCAAACATCGCCATCGCTTTTACTAGGCATCGCATACGGGTGTCACTGCGCCCCCTGGCGTCAGGATTCTTAACCGCCTTGTGACTGTATCCCGCCATGACCGGCAACCACATGGATCGCTCAAGATGCCCGATCCGTACTGAGCAGGATACCGTGCAGTATCCCAAGTGATCCCACTGATCCTCGTCAAAAGAATATGTGGCGTAGGGATAATGCTTCATAAGCTCGTCCCATGCCCATGTCCAAGAAAGATAGGTAATGTTGCTGTCAGGCAGTTGTTTTTTCTGTGCAGAAACATCTACCTTGGACAAAACACTCCACACTTCCTGAAAGCTGGGATTATCAAGCCTTTCAGAGGAGGTATCCTTTTCTGTTTTCATTGCTGACTCCTAGTATTTTCCAAATTTCATTCGGTTCTGTTTTGAAAAACATGGCTGTATTCATGTCTCCAATATGTTTATCTGCTAAATAAAAATGCAAGGTGTTGCCTGTAATCACAATCCGCAATTTGTGCTTTGTGGTTTGCATCAATGCCACGATCTTTCTATAAAACTCTGGATCGGTCTGTATCACTCGACTCTCCATATTCTGAATTTGTTTTCGCCACGAATTTTTGTTCTCTTGAGCTTTATGCCGTCAGGGAAATACCGCTTTGCCCTTTCGCCAAATGTGCATCTCATAATCCGTCTTGCCGTAGCCTCAGCAATGTGGATGTTGTCGTGTTCTACCTCGAAATACTCACCAATCTTCATCAGCTCAAGCCACTGATATTTGCATGGTGTTGGCGTGTCCCAAGCCCCATGCACTGGAATATCGTCTTTAAACTCTGGCATATCCATCATCACACTCCCTGATTGTGCTGACTGCACCAGTCGGCTACCCGACACCAATTAGCTTCGCAACGAACAAACTCCCCTGGGCGGGTTTCTATTTCATGCTCCTTGGAGTCTGCGTATTTAGTGGCAAGGTGGTGCCTTGCGTTGTCCTTGCAGTCAAATAGCTTGATTGCTCTTTTTTGATTTATTTTTTTGATAGCAAAGCTGTCGGGTCTTTTCCATCGCTCGTCATCGGTGCATAGGGGTAACTCTTCGCCAGAAAAGCTCTGCCAGTCTGCCTGGGTGTGCAGTGCCACTCGGTCATTGACATACTGATCCCGCTCCACTTTTGACCAGAGCGGTATTTTGACAATCACGATTGGCGCTTGTGGGTAGCTGGCTTCCATTTCTGCCTTCTTGCGTTGCCAGTCTCGCAACACGGCAACGATCTGCAGGGCACTTACCTCAACGTCAGGCTTGCGTTCTGCCAGCCAGGCATAGAAGTTAAGCTGTTTATCCCATTCCTTCTTGCCATAGATCACAGACCATGCGCTGGTGCATTTGTAGTCCATCAGCGTAATGCGCCCGTCATCTTCAGACCTTTGCAGGTCTATGGCCCCGCTTATCATCCATTTGTCCACCTGGGCAAATAGACGCTCCTCGACAATGTGTCCATCTGGGCTGTGCTGCTCAAACATTTTGTGCACAGACGTACCCAGGACAGACCAAAGCATGTCCGCGCAGTCCTCGGTTATGTCCTCATCATGGTTTTTTCTGAGAATACGAACGCGAGGACTGTCAATTAGCTGAGTAACAGAGTAGTTACTGTTGCCCCTGCTGTAGTCGTTGCGGGTCAGCGCTTGGAATATCGGCTCTGGCAGGTTTGTGAGGTTGGTTATCCTCAACTGATTCTCCAGACCCACATAGTTAGCTCTGAGTGCGGATTGCCTGGATCATTTTTTGCCGCTTGGATGCTAAATTTTCGCATCGGATCTTGGCGGTTACCCCAGCGTGTAATTTTTCGACGCATAGCAGACACCTGCTTTTTATCTGTCGCTAGAATTTTGGTATTAAACGCCTCTTGTGGATCTGTGGTCATGTGCTGCAAAGGGTAATCAGGCAGCTTGACTCGCTCTGTGGGACGCGAAATGCCCCGCTGGATTTCAATTTCCATGTCTTTACCTCGTAAAAGTTCGTCTTGGTGTAGAGAGAAAACGTAGCGTCCCATCTTGCTCATCATGTACACTCTAGTAATCGGGACAGCTAACTTTATGCTTATGGGGGTACTGTGTCAATAGTAGATATGGTGATATTAGGGGAGCCTGTATCCAAGGCTAATAGTCGTAGGTTGGTAAAGAGCAAAACAGGTAGACCGCTATTTATTAAGTCTCAAAAGGCGCTTGACTACTGCAAAATGTTTGCCAAGCAGTGTAAAAAAATCACGCCATTGCCGGAAAATGATCTCGCGGTGGACATCAAAATTTATTACGCAAGTCGTCGCCCCGACTTGGATGAGTCGTTAATACTGGACTGTTTGCAAGGATTCGTTTATAAAAATGATCGGCAAGTGAAAGAGAAGCATATCGTCTGGGGCGGTGTGGATAAAATTAATCCTAGAGCAGAGATTCGTGTCAGACATCTACAAGATTGTTTACAGCAAAGTGATTAACAGGGCTATCCGTGACCTGGTTGGCAGTCAGCACCAAGAGCGTGATGATGCGCTCAAGTACATGAAATCAAAGTCTTTTTTAGAGCATTGCAAGATTGCTGGTTATCCAGAAGCACTGCAACACGCCCTAGATGAAATGGTTTTGCTCAGCAGCGTGGAGCAAAAGATCGTCGCTGAGCTTGTAATGGAGGAATTAAAAGCGAGCTAAAAAAACCCCCTTACAGGAGGGGGCGAAGCTCAATCTAAAGGAGTCATTACGTATATTTACGTTAGTAAATAAACGCTTTAAAGAGCGAATATGTAAGAGCGTATATATACTAGGTGACTACCAATATCAGAAAAAAAGGAGGTGGTCAACACATGGAACAAGTTGAGGAGTTTGTTCTCGAATACGATCAAAGTGCCAGAGTGAAATGCCCTGAGTGCGGCGATAGCAGAAAAAAGAAAAACCAAAAAACGCTCACAATCACAGTGAACCACGATCACAGTTTGTATCATTGTCATCATTGTGGTTTGTCAGGAGGCATCAAAAGGAAAAAGTTTTACGAGGCTCACATGAATAAAGAGAAAGTGGTAAGCATTCCAACCGATCTCAACTCTAACGTAGCAGTCATTAAAGATTTTTTTCATCATCGCGGGGTGCAGCTTGACTCTTTAGAAGGGTTGCCTCGCATGACCACCGGCACCAAAAGTTTCCGTGGGCAACCAATGCCAGCAATAGGCTTTGTGTATGGCCCCGTGGGCAATCCTACGGCAATCAAGTGGAGAAGTATCATCTCCAAAGATTTTATTTGTGAGGGCGCTCCCAGGAGCTTCTACGGCATTGAGGAGCTTGAAGAGGATGTCGATGATTTGGTTGTGGTGGAGGGAGAGGCAGATGTTATTTCTCTTGCATCCATCGGCATTCGCGCTGTGTCATGTCCAAATGGTGCCCCGATTAAGGTTAGTCAGAACAAAATTTCGCCAGAAGAGGACGGTAAATTTAGTTTTGTTTGGGACGAGAGAGAGCGACTTGAAAGCTGCAAGCGCGTCGTTCTTGCCACTGACAATGATGGGCCAGGGGAAGCCTTGGCAGAAGAGATTGCCAGGCGGGTAGGCAGGGCAAGATGTTGGCGGGTGCATTTTCCAGAGAGTATAAAAGACGCCAATGATGCGGTGGCTCGGCTCGGCGCTGCGGAAACCAAGAGAATATTCAGTGAGGCGCAGCCGGTTCCGCTCTCAGGCGTGTATGCAGCCAGCGATTACATGGAGCAGGTCAAGGATATTTACGCCAACGGTCACGGCAGAGGTGTCAGTACAGGGATACCGGCGATTGACGATCTGTTCACTGTTGCAGAGGGTCAGCTATCTGTAGTCACCGGACTGCCTTCTTCGGGGAAATCTGAATTTATTGACCAAATTATGGTCAATCTAGCGCAAAAAGAACAATGGAAGTTTGCGGTGTGCAGCTTTGAGAACCCGCCACAGCTCCACATTAGCAAGCTTTGCGAGAAAATTACGGGCAAGCCGTTTTTTGAGGGCATGACCCCGAGAATGAGCGAGCAAGAAATGTCTGATGCCGTAGGGTTTATCAACGATCATTTTGTTTTCTTGGAATCCAAGGACGGTGGACTTAGTACTATTGACTCTATTATTGATCGTATCAAACAGGCTGTTTTTAGGCTTGGTTGTAGGGGCGCGGTGATTGATCCGTATAACTTTATTGAGCATCAGGGCCAGGAAGAGCATCAAAGTATTAGCATGATGCTGACTAAAATCACCAGCTTCTGCAAGGCAGCAGGCATCCATATCTGGTTTGTAGCGCACCCTGCTAAGATGTATCCCAGGGAAGATGGGACGTATGCCGTGCCAAAAGGCATGAGCATTTCCGGTAGTGCTGCGTGGTTTGCCAAGGCGGATTTGGGCATCACGGTTCATCGCGGCGACAATGACGTAGAGGTACATTGCTGGAAGTCACGTTTCAAATGGGTGGGGCAACAGGGGGTTGCCAAACTCAAATATGATGTAGTCAATGGCACATATTCAGGTGAGTCAACATCAGAAAACATATTGGCTGACCTGCCTTCTTCGGACGTAAGCAAACTTCGCGGGGTAAATTGGTACGATGTCGATTGAGATGCAGAAACAGCACACTGATCTGGGAACCAATGAAATTCACAAGCGTCATAAGGTTATGGTGGAAGGCGGGGCCATGCCCAGAGCTAAAGTCATGGATCAAATGGTCATTGATCGGTATTTGATAGACGGCTCGCTTTCATTGTCTGAGCATCAGGCTGGCGAATATATTTTGAACCAGGCAAGCAAGGCGGGACTGTTCGGTAAGCCGCTGCGGTATGAGGCTGGTTCCGGTTCTGTCAGGCAAGGTGATTCCGTGTTTTCGGATGCGTTAATGCGATATGGGCGAACCATGAGCTTGATCGGTCGTAGGTTCGGCAATGACAGCAAAAAGTTGGTAGAGAGCGTGGTGTTGGAAAACAAAGATGTAAGCCAGGATCTACCGTTGCTGTCGGCGCTGAAAAAGTCTTTGAATCTTGTTTCGCAGAAAAGAATGGCGGGGGGCCGTAACCCGCTGCGCCATTTGAAAAAAGAGGTTGGCGGTCAATCTTAACCACAAAAACAATTGCAGGCCAAAGTTAAGATTGTAGCGACGCCGCCAGCGCCGTAAGGAGTGTGGCCTGCAAACATTCTAGTCGGTGTCTGTCGCCTTTTTCAATGCTTGAGTGCATCTAATTATTTCGAGATAAGGCCCATTAGACTCGCTCAATAAGACGGGTCGCAAATCCGGACGTATCCCCACGTCCTGGCCCATCACTGCGGCCATTATGGTGGCGCTCTCAATGGCGACTATATATTCATCGTGCATAATATATTTTCATTGTCACGCCTCCAGAAATTCACTTTCATAAATAAACTCGGCATCCGCCCATACTTCGCATTCTTCGCAGTCGCCCTGTGTTTTAAGCTCTTTTTGTATAGCGGCCGCTTCCGCTCTGCCTTTGATGACTTCATCTAGGGTGTCTTCATCATGAATCACATCAACATAGCGCACAGTCGATAGCCTCACCGCTACACTGCTGCGCTTTGTTCGCATCTCCTGGTCGTTTTCGGGGCAATTTGGGTGATGTCTGCCGCCTATGCCGCCACATTCGGTGCAGTAGATAGCGATAGACTTTAGATAATGCACGTTGTCTGTCATGTCATACACTCCTTGATATATTTTTCAAAAGGGTTGCGCTCTAGTTTTCTATCAATTTGACTTCTGGTTTAAAATGGCGGATGTAAGCACTGACTCCAATCCTATCTGGTTCACAACTGCGACAACGTACCCCAGCTATTGCTATCAGTTTTCAGCTACTTACACCCTTAACGCTTGCCATCACGGCCATTTACGGATGGCTCCGACCCTGTGACTGTGACATCACTTCCCATCATGCGGGATCACACTAGCCGGTCACTAACCGGCACGTTCTTATATGTAACGCTGCGTACCGTCTGGTGATACCAGGGCGGTAACATCGTCATCGTTAGAGGCCAGGTAACGCGCAGCTAACAGTGCAGCTTCTGGACTCGTATGCTTGCCAATCGGCACAGTATCGCCGTCAATCTCAGCGGCCCATTGATTGCCAATCAATATCTGATCGGGATGTGCAACAGGTGCGCGGAAAACTCGCCGCTTCCTGCGCTGTGGCGGCAATGTTGTGCATATAGCAACAGTTTTCATATTGTGCGCCTCGTTTTTTGGTTAAAGAGAAAAAAAGCTAATGACGTAAATGTATCAGCAGATAAACAGAAAAACAAGCCTCCGACCTGCCTTCTCAGAGGCGTGATAGTAAGGAATGGGTGCGGCGCGTTGTCACGCTGCCGCTTCCGTTTCTGCCGGTACTCGATAGCCGTTGAATACTTGCAGCGTCTTGGCCGCCATAAATCGCCAGTATCCGCGCAGTATGGTTTCCTCCTGGCGCTCGGTGGCATCGGCTGGGATGCTGCCCCATTCCCGCGCCATCTCCAGAATGGCGTGGTTGCGATATTCGATATTGATAGCGAGCCCCTGCAGCCAATCCATAGCGGCATTCTGCGGCCCTACTTGATCCACTCGCCACTGGTACTCGTCTGCAAAAATCTGCGCGCCTGCCTGCCCCACTTCTTTAGCGGACATTCTGTAGGCGTTGGGGTTTTCGTGATCGTCTAGCTTGTCTCGCAGCGCGTCGATAATGTGCAGCTTGCTGAGTCGGTCTATTCGTGTTGATTTGTTCATGGTGTACACTCCTTGGTGGTTCTGAGCAAAAACGCTCACTGATACCCACCCTCGCGGGTGGGCATTGTCAGCGCTCTAGCTGTGGGTGGTACCGTCCTCCTCGATCCCGAGCCACATTCCGCACCATTGCACCATCAAGCAGTTGTCATAGCAGGCTTTTTGGACTGATCGCCTAAACTGTAGATAAGTCATACCCTGGTCGTTGTGGTCGTATTTGCGCTTGATTGCGTGTTTCTGTGCTTCTGTGATTTTCATTGCTGCGGCTCTCCTGTTGCTTTGCGGGTTGCTTCCACTATGGCGAACCATCTTATTTTTGCAAGATTTCTCGCCAGTAGGACGGCGCTTCGGCGCGGAATAAATCCGTATTCGTCGATGCAGTATTCTTCTGCTGCCTTGGCAGCTTTGCCCCACTCACAACTAAGCTCATAGTTTGTAAGCGCTGCATCAGACATCGCCTCAATCTGTAACGGTTCTAGATATTTCATTGCTTTAACCTCCAAGTACGATTTCGGGCTGCTGAATCTCTACCGATACACCCAGGCGCTTCAGCGTTTTAACTACCTGGTGCGTGATTGTTTTGGTTCCTAGCATTCCCGCCACTTCGTGGGCGTTCTGGCATACTGGGTATATGCGCTGCTGTCCGTAGCTTTCGCGTATCTTCACGGTCATTGTTTTGAATCCTGTCATTTGCTTATCTCCTTATGAGGTGGGCCGCGTTATGCAGCCTGATCTAGTTGGTTTGGTTGTAGTGCGTCCAGGTATTCGACTGCTTTGGCAATATGCGCGCCTGAATTGAAAATAAAGTTATGATCGTTTCCTAGTGCTTGTAACCAGCTAGCAATATATTGCGCGTGGTCCATTCGCATTGTGGACTCAACACCTAGGCGAGCGCACAATATCGCAGATACTCCCTCCGCTATCAGTTCCTCCTGGCTATACGATTTGCGTTCCTGAGACAACTTGCGATTC
>Ga0209337_1001582_pt1 | contig 17184 bp, 19 predicted proteins | sample LinPmetageLP53_FD_184044 | JGI IMG/M metagenome (GOLD analysis project Ga0209337, IMG submission 184044) | Marine viral communities from the Pacific Ocean - LP-53 (SPAdes) (version 2) | ecosystem: Environmental > Aquatic > Marine > Oceanic | place: Pacific Ocean | collected 2010-02-08 | reverse complement strand
AGAGTATTATGGTCTGTTTGGATTGCTCTAATTGGTATAATTGGAAAAATAATATTTTGGGATTAAACATATGAATATACAACAGATAATAAACGAAGAATTGGCTGAAATAATACTTGAAAGTATTACAAAAAACTTTACTAAGGCAATAGAAACCTATAAAAAGATACAACTTAACCAGCAACAGCTCAGGAAAAAATTTGTTTCAGAAAAAGATCCTAATAAAAAAGAAAGGTTAAAGAAAGCTTTAATCAAAATGCACAAAGATGTTGTAAAGGCTGAAAAAGAATTTAATAAAGCGCTTCACTCAGAACCTATTGAAGATGATTTGATGGAAAAAAGTAAAGGTCTTTGGGCTAATATACATGCTAAAAGAAAACGTGGTGAAAAACCTGCGCATAAAAATTCTAAAGCACACAAAGATGCTGTTAAAGCTGCTAAAAAAATAAACAAGGAAGGATTAAATGAAGATGTTTGGAAAAGTTTTTTAGGTGATGACAAAACATTTAAGCTACAAATGGCAACTAATACAGAAAATAGAAAATCTGTAAAGGCTAGAAAAACAGATAAAGTTTGGGATGATGGGGTACCAGTATTAAAATATATAGCCAGGGCTTCTAAAAAAGATTCACCTTTACCAAAGGGTAAATTTAAAATTATAGAAGACAATAAGCATGGTTGGTGGTATTATCAAGTTGGCAAAACTTGGTACGGAATACAGCAAAAAGATTATGGAACACCACCATTCGAATACTAAAAAATAAAGGAGAAAAGTTATGAGTATATTAACAAAGTTATTTTCAGGTGGAGCAGCAGACCTAGTAAAAGGTGTAGGTGGAGTTATAGATAATTTACATACATCAAAAGAAGAAAAATTAGCAGCAGAACAAAAAATACAACAGCTAGTATCTGATTATGAAACTAAAATGGAGGCAAACATAACTGATAGATGGAAAGCAGATATGAACTCCGATTCTTGGTTATCTAAAAACGTTAGACCTATGGTACTTATATTTTTAGTTGTATGTACTGTATTAATGATATTTATTGACGCAGGAGCAGTATCTTTTAATGTAGAAGAGAAATGGACTGATTTATTACAACTGGTATTGATAACTGTAATAGGTGCATATTTTGGCGGAAGAAGTTTCGAAAAAAGAATAAAGAAGTAGTATTAAAATTGTCCTAAAAATATATTTATATATATGAAGAAGACAAAGTCTATAAAGCACATAATTAAAGAAGAATACCTTAAGTGCGTTCATGATCCGGTATACTTTATGAAAAAGTATTGCCAAATACAACACCCTACTAGAGGAAGAATACCATTCGATTTATATACTTTTCAAGAAAGAACCTTAGAAGAATTTCAACACAACGACTATAATATTATCTTAAAATCTAGACAGCTTGGTATATCTACCATATCTGCTGGATATTCACTTTGGCTTATGTTGTTTCACCAAGACAAAAATGTTCTTGTTATTGCTACTAAACAAGATGTAGCAAAAAACCTAGTAACTAAGGTTAGAGAAATGCATGAATATTTGCCTAGCTGGTTAAAGGGAACTACGGTAGAGGATAACAAATTAAGTTTAAGGTTTAAAAATGGTTCTCAAGTAAAGGCAGTTTCAAGTTCTGGTGATGCAGGTAGATCTGAAGCACTTTCACTACTTATTATAGATGAGGCAGCTTTTATTGATAAAATACACGAGATATGGGCTTCAGCACAACAAACGTTGGCTACTGGTGGAAAGTGTATAGCTCTATCAACACCAAATGGTATTGGTAATTGGTTTCATCAAACATGGGTAAAAGCAGAAGAAGGATCTAATAATTTTCAAACAATAAAATTACATTGGTCAGTTCACCCTGAAAGAAATCAAGACTGGAGAGCTGAACAAGATGAATTGTTAGGGCCCAAAATGGCTGCTCAAGAATGTGATTGCGATTTTGTATCCTCTGGCCATAATGTTGTAGATCCAGCCATAATAGAATGGTATTCAAATACCCACCAACAAGATCCAATTGAAAGAAGAGGTTTTGATGGAAATTATTGGATATGGGAAACTTGTAATTACAATAAAGATTATATGGTAGTAGCCGATGTCGCACGAGGTGATGGTAGTGATTTTTCAACATTCCATGTTATTGATATAGAATCAGTAACTCAAGTTGCAGAATATAGAGGACAATTAACACCTAAAGACTTTGGAAATATGTTGGTCGGTGTAGCAACAGAATATAATGACGCTTTATTAATAATTGAAAATGCTAGTGTAGGATTTGGAGCAATCCAAAGTGCAATTGATAGAGACTATAAAAATATATATTATACATATAAGCAAGATGGGGTAGTTGATGCAACAACCCAATTAACCAGGGGATATGATTTAAAAGATAAGTCACAAATGACCCCAGGTTTTACAACATCTTCAAAAACTAGACCACTTTTAATTTCCAAACTTGATATTTATTTAAGAGAAAAAGTGTGCATTGTTAAATCAAAAAGGCTTTTAGAAGAATTAAGAGTATTTATTTGGAATGGTAGTAAGGCCCAAGCACAGAGAGGTTATAATGATGATTTAGTTATGGCTTTTGGTATAGCTATGTGGGTTAGAGATACTGCCCTTAAATTAAGGCAACAAGGAATAGAATTAGATAAATTGGCAATTAGTAGGATTGGTAAATCTAATGGTGATATATATACAAACAATATTCAAGGACAAAACCCTTGGAAAATGAACACAGGAAGAGGTCATGACGAAGATTTAACATGGCTAATAAAATAAAAAGGTTATAAAGGGAAAAATAATATGGCAGATAAAACATTTTTTGGAAGATTAAAAAAGGCGTTTTCAACATCAACAATTGTACGAAGAATAGGGGATAAAGGATTAAAAGTAGTTGATCCCCAAAGACTACAATCCGTTGGTAATTTAGCATCTAATTCTTTAGTTGATAGATATAATAGGATTCATATGTCTCAAACTCAAGGAGTATATTCCCCTTCACAAGCCTTTGCACAACTAAGACTAGACCTTTTTACAGACTATGAATCTATGGATTCAGATTCTATAATTTCTTCTGCATTAGATATATATTCAGATGAATCAACAATGAAGAACGAGTATGGAGATGTACTACAAATCAATAGTAGTAATCAAGAAATACAGGAAGTATTGCGAAATCTCTATTATGATGTATTAAATATTGAATTTAATCTTTGGCCATGGATTAGAAATATGTGTAAATACGGTGATTTCTATCTTAAATTAGATATTTTAGAAAAGGTTGGTGTAGTTAATGTTGAACCAATATCTGTATATGAGGTAATTAGAGAAGAAGGAACAGATCCTGAAAAACCAGAATATGTTAGATTTATGCATGACCCATCTTTTGCTGGAGGTCAATCAAATATACATTCAACATCAACAGCAAAAACGTACTATGAAAATTATGAAGTTGCCCATTTTAGAATGTTAAATGATACAAACTGGTTACCTTACGGAAAATCAATGATGGAAGCAGCTAGAAAAACTTGGAAACAATTGAGTCTTATGGAAGATGCAATGATGATTCATAGGATTATGAGGGCTCCTGCAAAAAGAGTATTTAATATTGATATAGGTAATATTCCTCCAGCTGAAGTTGACACATACATGCAACAAGTAATTAATAGGATGAAAAAAACTCCATATATGGACGATCAAACTGGAGATTATAATCTTAAATTTAATTTACAAAATATGTTAGAAGATTTTTATTTACCTACAAGAGGTGGAAACAGTGGTACAAGTATAAATGATTTAGGTGGATTAGAATGGACTGGAACAGAAGATATAGAATATCTTAAAAATAGAATGCTTGCTGCATTAAGAGTACCTAAATCTTTCTTAGGATATGAAGAAGGAGTAGATGGAAAAGCTACACTAGCAGCATTAGATGTTAGATTTGCTAGAACAATTGAAAGAATACAAAAAATAGTTGTTAGTGAATTAACAAAAATAGGGCTTGTTCACCTATATTCACAAGGATACACGGACGAACAACTAGTAGACTTTAGTTTAGAATTAACAAATCCATCAACAATATATGAACAAGAAAAAATAGAATTATGGGAATCTAAGGTTAGATTGGCAGATTCTGCAAGAACTAATCAAATGTTATCTGAAGAGTGGGTATACAAAAACATATTTAATCTTAGCGATAAGGATATAGAAGAACAAAAAGCACAATGTGTAGAAGATAGCAAACAAAAATTCAGAAAGAGCAGAATAGAATCAGACGGAGAAGATCCAGCAGCTGAAGTTCAAACAGAAGCAAAGAAGAAAAATAGAGATAGATTAAAGTCTGCTCATGATACTAGAAAAACTAGGGATGGAAAAACTGATAAAGATGTTGGGAGACCAGTTGAAGGCGATTACTATGGTACAGACAATGGTGCACGAGGTAGAGACCCATTAGGTAAAGAAACTAGAAAACGAGATGTTAAAAATCGAGATAGATCAGTTAAACATACATATAAAAAAGGTAGTCCATTGGCAAAAGAAATAAAGGATTCTATGGATCTTTTTAAAAATAAAAAATCAGTACTTAAGGAAAAAATGGATAGCATGTTGGACGAGTCTAATTTAATCGACAGAGACATAACATAAGACAGGTTTCTATATATTTATATATGAATATAAGTCAAGCGAGTAAGGTGGAAGAATAAAAATATGGCCAAAAAAATAAAACACTCTAAAGTAAAAAATACAGGTGTCCTATTTGAATTGTTAGTTAGACAAATTACTAATGATACATTAAATGGAATTGAAAAATCTAATGCCTTAAATATAGTAAAGGAATTTTTTGGTAAAAATACTACACTAAAAAAAGAACTTAAATTATATAACACAATATTAAAAGAAAAGTTTGAAAGTACTGAAAAGGCTGAAAAGTTTTTAGATATTGTTTTAGTTGAAAGAAAAAAATTAAATAATTCTACAATTAAACGTCAAAAATATAATTTAATAAAGGAAATTAGAAAACACTACGATTTAGATAATTTTTTTAGAACAAAAATATCAAATTATAAATTAAATGCTTCTATATATAAATTATTTGAATCACATACAAACCTTGGTGTAAATGATCCAAAGGTTGTTTTATTAAGTAAAGATACAATTGTTGAACATATTTCTAGTGTTGTTTTAAAAAATAGCCAAGAGTCAATAATAAAAGAATATTCTAAACAAGATAAATCAATTAGGTTAATGGGTCAAAAAATATTGTTAGAAAAGTTTAATGAAAAATATGGCAAAGCATTAAACTCTAGCCAATCTAGTTTAGTAAAAAAGTATATAAATAATATTTCTAATACAGGTGTATTGTCAAAACATTTAAACCTTGAAGCAATAACGTCTAGAAAGAAAATTGTATCTTTTGCAAATAAGGTTGATGATAAGATTACTTCAATTAAATTAAAAGAAGTGGCGCATCAATTAAGAAAAATTGAAAAATCAAAAACTGTAAACGAATCATACTTGTCAACAATGATGACCGTTTATGAACTATTAGAGGAATTTAGAAATGTCAATTAGTAGTAAATTAAAAGAAATAATTGATGAAATCATCAATGAAGAAGAATTGGAAGAGGCAAGTGTGACAAGCAATGTTGCAGGATACGAAACTCCAAACGCGTTTGGTTCAGATAAGAAAAAAGAAAAAGAAAACGCAACAAATAGTACAGGATATACAATAGTAAAGGAATTATATAATCAAAACTATCCGTCATTTAAAAAAGACGAAACAAAAAATTCAAGACAAAAGGTTAATGGTGCAATAAAAGAAATTAACAGAAAACTTTTTGAAATTGAAAGAATTATTGGAAGAGCAGCTAAACTAAAGACTGAAGATGGAATATCATCTGATAACTATTGGAAATCTACTAAACCTAGAATGACAAAAATAGCTGAACGACTAATGAAAGTATCACATAAATTAAGAGAAATAGCATCATAAAACAAACGGGGAAAAAACATGGGAAGATTCGTTAGACAAGCAGTAGTAACTTGGCCACAATTTAGAACAAATATCAAAAACAAGACACATATTTTTGAAGGAAAAGAGTATATTGGTTGGGATTTACCAATGAATGAACAGGTTAGATTGTTTAGAATACAAGAAGCACAAATAATTGAGGTTGCAAAATTTGCAAATTTTAATGCTGCTACAAATAATAAAAAAGCCTAACGGGAAATACAATGAGTAAAAGCCTACTAATAGATTATACAACCTTTAATGTATCCCCTCAACTTGTTATTGAGTCCGAAAGAAAGCATGGTGGAAAAGTTGTCGTTACGGGTTGTTTACAAAGGGCAAACTCTAAAAACCAAAATGGTAGAGTATACCCAAAGGAAATATTAATGCGTGAAGTAAAAAATTATAAAAAAGTAAACATAACAGAAAGAAGAGCTCTTGGAGAACTTGACCATCCAGAATCTAGTGTTGTTAATTTACAAAATGTTTCTCACAACGTAAAAGACGTTTGGTGGAAAGGTGATGATGTAATGGGAACAATAGAAGTATTGGGTACTCCAGCTGGAAATATCCTTAAAGAATTATTAAAGGCTGGTATAAAATTAGGTATAAGTTCAAGAGGATTAGGTAGTGTAGAAGAAATATACGAAGGCGGTGATAGTGCTGTTCAAGTAAAAGACGATTTTGAGTTAATTTGTTGGGACTTTGTTTCTAATCCATCTACTCATGGAGCCTTTATGCAACCAACAACATCTGTCAATGAAAGTGTCAATAGTGTAAATAAAATAAACAATAAATATAATAAGGTTAATTCCTTAGTATCAGATATTCTTTGCGAGATGACTGGTAAGTGTGAGGTACCATATTTAGCAAAGACAAATTGTTGTGGAGATAAATAATGAGTAAAGGATTTAAAACAGAAGATTTAGCTAAATTTGGACCGTTTGGTAAATATAATGAGGCAATTGTTGTAACAAATGCCACAGTACATTTTACAGGATCTAATCTAGGAGCAGCTGCATTTTATCATTCTGGTAGTACATACACTGGAGAAGTAGAATTATCTAGAGGTGGTATTATAAACATGGAAGGAATCAATAAGGTAGACGTTAATTCAGGAAGAATATATGAAATGGGATTGTTTAGTGCAACATCAGCGGCAGCAACAGAACATATAGTAGTATTAAAAAGATAGGAGAATTATATAATGCCAATAAAATTAAAACAAGTTTTAACTGAGGGTAAATTAACACCTGAACAAAAAACAACTTTTTTAGAAGCAATGAAAAAGTTTAATGAATATGGAAAACAAATATATAGAGAACATGACCTAAAAGGATTAGCTGAAACCATGAACCAACTATCTTCAGGTGCTGGAAACTTTATATTAGGAGAAACAGAAGATTGGTTTGATGGTGTTACTGTTAAGCGTGATGTAAAAGAAATAACTAATTCTGCTAAACTATTTGAAAAAACAGCTTTAGAGGCTGCAGGTTTACAAAATAGATTAGAGTCTCTTTATGAAGACTTAGGAAACAAGCTTGGAAGATACTATGATACATCTGAAGCCCTTGATCCAGTTGGTAAAGAGGATGGTGATATTGATAATGACGGTGACGAAGACAAATCTGATAAATATTTAGCAAATAGAAGAAAAACCGTTTCTAAAGCTATTAAAAATGAAACCATGTCTCCAAAAGTTGGAGGACCTACTGGTCAACGTTGGGGAATAGTAACAGGAAAACAAGGTAAAACTACAATTGTGAGAAAATGGTAATGAAAAATTCAAAATTAAGATCTATAATTAGAGAATCAATAAAAAAGGCGTTGGTAAAATCACTATTGTCTGAAAAGTTTCAGTCTAAGACTGCTAGCAAATTATATAGTAAATTAAAAGGAACAGATGCAAAATTCTTTCAAGCATTTGCTAAAACATATAGTGTAGATTGGGCAAACGCACCAGAAGAAGCTTTTGGAAAAGGTCCTAACCCTAAACTAGTCAACTTCTTTTTTGTAAATAAAGCTAAGAAAAATCCATATTCCGGAAGTGGCTATATGTATGATATGACAATTAGACCAGGACTTATTGGTGTAACTAGAAAAAAAGAAAAGATTCACGTTAGTAGAGATAGATACGACAGAAGTACTGGTAAGACAACATATTCTGCTACCGGTGAAAAATCTAAAGGCCGTAATACTGGTTCTCCAATGGGAACAAATTTAGACGCTCTACATAACTATAAAAGGTTTAAAGAGGTTGCTGATGAAGTAATTACTATTGACCTTAGTAAAATAGGAGATTCTAAAGACTTAAGGGCAAGTAGAGCAGCTGCAAAAGTAGGAGCAACTGCCCTTATTGGTGCAAAATCAACTGCCCAACAAAACAGAAGTAGATACGAAACAATGCTAAGAGATAGATTAGCAAATTCTAGTCCAGGCGAACAAATAATTAAAATGGTAGATGCTGTGACAAAGATGTATAAGGCGTCTGTTGATAAACAATTAGATATGTTAAAGAAGAAAAAGGTTTCTTCTGGTTGGAATGATTCAGCTACTAAAATAAGTAGAGGATATAGAGATATACTACAAGATTTTGAGTACTATTTACGAGCAGAAAATAGTGCAGTAAAAGGTGCAGACAGAGATAAAGCCAATAAGTTAAAGTCTGGTGATAAAGAAGCTTGGAGTGAAGAAAAATACTATCAAAAAGAAATGCTTAAATATGCAAGAAGTATACAAAAATATTTTAAAACATTAAAACTAGATCTTAAAAAGGTAGATGCAAGTAAAGACTATATCGATCTTAGATAAAAATAATAAAAGTGAAATTAAGTGGCATATATTTTTATATGTCATTTTTTTTGTTTATATTAAAGTAATTAAACGTTTAACTAAAAATAAATTTATGAAACAAAGAAACAACGATTTCAAAAAAAGACCTTTTAAAGGCAAAAGACATAGAAGAGAAGAATTTTATGTCCCAGGATGTGGATTAGGGGTAAAAATACCTGATGCAGAATATGGTACTCTTGAAAAAGGATTAAGGTATTTAAAGCGACAATTAAAAGATGCAGATACTATGATGACCTTAAGAGAAAAGAGATACTATACTAAACCTTCTATGAAAAGAAGAGTAAAGAAAGAGGAGGCCATAAGAGACCAACAGTATCGAGAAAGAATTAAAAAAGGATATGATAGATGGCATCCATGCTGGACAGCTATTATGGATGGAAAAGCTTCATAATAGTAGTAAAACATAAGTATTTTAAATTAAGGGAACATTTTTTGTTCCCTTTTTTATTTTTAGGTATATTTGTATATATTTATATAAAGAAGAAGCTGAAAAACACACTATCCTCTATATAGTGTAAAAAGCTAAATAAAAAAATCTATTAAGGTTCTCAATAACCTTATTTCCAAATTAAAATATTACGGAGAAAAACTCATGGCAAACAAATCAAATTTGCTTAAAGAGGCTATTGCTGACGCTAAAGCTGTTAGAGAAACTGCTATTGCAAATGCTAAATTGGCCCTTGAAGAAGCTTTCACACCGAAATTACAATCAATGCTTTCTAAAAAGATCGAAGAAGAAATGGAAGATGAAGACGAAGATACTGTTGAAGAACAATCTGTTTCATCTAATATTGGATCTGGCGGAGTAAAAGTAGCTGATGGTAATGACGAAGAAAAAGCTGAAACAAAAACATCATCTGCATCTGCAGGAACTGAAGGCGACGATACTGTTGTTGATAAGTTAACTGAAAATGAAGATGAAGAAGAAATCGAGGAAACGTATGAAGGCGAAGAAGAAGAAGTAACTGAAGATGACGACGATGACGACGACGATGACGACGACGTTACTGGAGAATCTGAGCTAGATGCAGAACTTGAAGAAATTATTAAAGAATTGGAAGCTGAAGACGAAGAAACAGCTGAAGAAGGTACGTACGAAGGTGAAGAAATGGAAGACGAACCAGTAGCAATGGAGGACGAAATGGAAGATCCTGTTGCAATGGAAGACGAAGAAATGGAAGAGCCTGTAGCTGCTGAAGATGAAGAAATGGATCTTGAGGAAATCATCAAATCTCTTAGAGAAGAAGATGAAGACGAAGAAGAAATTACTGAAACTGAAGATGACAATGTTGATGAATTAAAAGACGAATTAGAAGAAGCTTATTCTGCTATAAGGTCTTTAAAGGGTACAATCAATGAAGTTAACCTATTAAATGCAAAACTTTTGTTCTCTAACAAATTGTTTAGATCTCACAACTTGACAGAAGGTCAAAAAATGAGAGTTATCGAAACTTTTGATAGAGCTGCAAATGTAAGAGAAGTTAAATTAGTATTTTCTACACTAGCTGAATCATTAAGCTCTGGTGCAACTAGAAAATCTTCTTTAAAGGAAGGATATGCATCTAAAGCTACTAAATCTACAAGACCAGCAAAAGCTGTAATTGTTGAAGCAAACCAATTCAATAACCGAATGAAAAAATTAGCAGGTTTACTATAATAAACCGCTTAAATTAGGAGAAAAAAAAATGTCAAAAAACATTTCAAACTTATTAAACAGTGCTGGTGATGCGTATAACAACCAACTAGCACAAACAAGAGGTTTGGTTTCTAAATGGAATAAGACTGGTCTTTTAGAAGGAATAGACCAAGAATATGACAAGTCAGGAATGGCTGTATTATTAGAAAACCAAGCTAGACAGCTTATCGATGAAGCATCAAACACTTCAAGCGGTACAGCTTCAAAAGAACAATGGTCAGGAGTTGCTCTTCCACTAGTACGTAGAGTATTTGGTGAAATTGCTGCAAAAGACTTTGTTTCAGTACAACCAATGAACTTACCATCAGGTCTAGTATTTTTCTTAGACTTTAAATATGGTGACGACAACGGAACACAACAAACTTCAGGTGCCGACCTTATGGGTAACACATCAAAATCTGACGCTGACGCTGAAGGTGGTCTTTATGGTGCTGGTAAATTCGGATATTCTGATGCAACTAAAAATGTATCTTTAGCTGCAGGTAAAGTAATTCCTGCATCAGCTTCATGGGCGGAATTAGGTTTTGCATCTGCATTATCTGCTTCAGTTTCTGATGGTTCTGCAATTAAATTGTCTACAGATGTTAACAATTTAACTAACGGAACTTTTACAATTGACTTAAATACATTAAGAGCTACATCTGTTGCACCAGTAGAAACTGGACATGTTTACGGTAGCCACGAGGTTTACAGTGCATACAACTTTGCAACTGATGCAAATGGTGTTAAAACTACAGATACTGCAAAAGCAGTTTCTGCTTCATTCTTTTTAGCTCAAACAACAACTCCAGCTGCAGGAAGAACTTCTGTTGCTGTTGTTACTAACGTTTCTTTCTCAGTTAATACAACTGCAGATTTAAGAAATGACTTTGAGATGGCAGGTGCTGATGTTGATAAATCATTAGCAACTCAAGATGTTGGAATTCCACAAATCGATGTACAGTTAAGAAGTGAAGCGATTGTTGCTAAGACTAGAAAACTGAAAGCTGCATGGTCTCCTGAGTTCGCTCAAGATCTTAATGCTTACCATTCTATCGATGCAGAAGCTGAATTAACTTCTATGTTATCTGAGTATATCTCAATGGAAATTGATTTAGAAATTATTGATATGTTAATCCAAAATGCTAATACGACTGATCACTGGTCTGCTGCATTAGGAGAATCTTATGATGGTACAAGTGCTTATGTAAGCCCAACAGCTGCAGAAGCATATACTCAATTTACTTGGTTCCAAACTTTAGGTACTAAAATACAAAAAGTTTCGAACAAAATACACCAAAAAACAATGAGAGGCGGTGCAAACTTCCTAGTTACTTCTCCAGAAGTTGCAACTATCTTAGAATCAATTCCAGGATATGCTGCAGATACTGCTGGTGATGCTACATCATTTGCAATGGGTGTTCAAAAAGTTGGTGCATTAAATAGTAGATTTACAGTTTACAAAAACCCTTACATGAAAGAAGCAACTATCTTGTTAGGATTTAGAGGAACACAATTCCTTGAAACTGGAGCTGTTTACGCGCCGTATATTCCATTGATTATGACTCCACTGGTTTACGATCCTACAAACTTTACTCCACGTAAAGGTGTAATGACTCGTTATGCTAAGAAAATGGTACGTCCAGAATTCTATGGTAAAATCCACATTGCTGGATTAAACAGAGTTTAATATTAAACTTTAGTATATTATGTTAAAAGAGGAGCTAAGAAATTAGCTCCTTTTTTTATGCTCTGATATTTATAGTAAATAACAATTAAATAATAGAGGTTAATATGGCAAAGCAAAACATAGAAAAATCGGCACCAAAAGGAAACATTAAATTCTCAATAACCTTGTCAGAAGAACAAAAAGTAGCAAAGCAAGCAATGCTACATCATCCTTATAATTTTATAGTAGGTAAAGCAGGTAGCGGTAAAACACTACTAGCATGTCAGGTAGCACTTGATATGTTTTTTAAAAGAATGATAAACAAGATAATTATTACGAGACCTACTGTTTCTACAGAAGATAACGGATTTTTACCAGGATCTGAAAAAGAAAAAATGGAACCTTGGCTAGTACCTATTAGAAGTAATATGAGAAAGGTATATAATAAGCCTCTTATATTAGAAAAACTAGAAAAAGACGAATCAATAGAACTAGTATCCTTAGCACATTTTAGAGGTAGAACATTTGAAAACAGTGTAGTAATTATAGATGAATTTCAAAATTTGACGCGATCACAATTTAGAATGGCCTTAGGTAGATTAGGAAAAGGTTCAACAATGATATTCTGTGGAGACAATCAACAAATAGATTTAAAGGATAAAAACTATTCAGCAATAGTTGATATATCTAAAATAACAGAATCTCAATTTGTATACAAAAGAATACTATTAGATAATCACAGGCATCCAGCTATAGATGAAGTATTTGAAATGTTAACAGGCATGTAAACTATTGCTAAAACAATAAATTTAGGCAATAACTCTGATATTTATATAAGAATAACTAACGTCACAGAGAAACACATGCCCTCAGCAAAACATTCATTTATAATAGAACAGGGAACAACTTGGGACCAATATATAAATCTAAAGGATGGCAACTCTAGCTTAGTTGATTTAGAATTTTATACTGCTAGTATGCAAATACGTAGTACAGCAGGAGGAGCAAAATATGCTAATGTCAGTTGTTCAATAGTTGCAACTTCAGGTAGCGCCACATTTGGAACAATTAGGATGAAGCTAACACATGAAGACACTGCAACATTATCATTTGATACTGCAGTATATGATTTAGAAATTGCAAGTGGAAGTACAACAAATCCACAAGCAAGACATGTTGAAAGAATATTGCAGGGAAGAGTTAAACTAGACAAAGAAGTGACAATATAATGGCAGAAATAAAAGTAACCGATTCAGTAAACGTAATAGAAATAGTTCAAAGGGGATTAAAGGGTAATACTGGTGATTCTTCTTTAACGGCTAATCCAGTAGATGTTGTAGCTTCAGGTGATATAAGTGCAACATCAGGAACAGGTTCATTTGGTAGAGTAATTTGTACTACAATATCTGCATCCACTGGACAATTTGACGCCAATACAATTTTTATTGGTGGAGAATCGTTTTCTCAAGGAAACATTACTAAATTAAAGGCTGGTAAATCACTAAGAGATACTTCAACTTTATCAGCAAAATCATACGAACTAGCTGATGGTAGAAAAATATCTAGAGAGTACGAACAAAGATTTAATAGATGGGCACCTAATTTAGACTTTGAAGCTAGAGATGGCGCTGAAGCAGTAAAATATACTGAAGTAGATCAAATACCTCAAACCTACGTTGATTTTACAGATAAAGAGTATCGTGTTCATATGTTTGGTGGTAGAAGCCATCAAAAGCAAACTTTAACTGAAATTGAATTGTCCTCTGATTATATTGCAGCTTCGACGGTACAGATAAAAACCCCTAAAACTATATTTTCAAGTCAACATGGAGAGGGAACAGAAGTAGTAATTTCAGGATCACTAACAGTAACAGGTTCAAATACACTTACAAACTGGGGTAATTTCAAAAATAGAATGCACCAGGATAAACACTACTTCCAAGTAACTACAAATCCATATGCAACAGGAGGGTGGAAATCTAATTTAGGACATTCTCCTGGAACTCCAGCACTTACGGGTAGCGCACCCCACTTACATCTTGCTTTATCTGGTTCAGGACAAACAGGAATAGGAACCCTATCCCCACAACATACACTACATGTATCTGCATCTAGTGCTAATTTTGACGCACTTTATGTAGAAGGTACAACAACAATTAAAGGATTTGCAGGGGCAAATGGTTTTGGAAATCCATCAACTTTAACGGGTAATACAGTAATACCTGCTGGATATAACGTAGTACTTTGGACCACTAATAATAGCCCATCCCTCACAGTTCCAGTAGGCACAAATTATACGGTGGCCGCAGGTGCAAATGTAAAAATGGTTAACATGGATACTGCATTTTAACAATAAAAATGATTAATAAGGAAATTAAAATATATTTATATATAGTATAATAGAAAGAATGGAGCCAAACAATGAGTAATATAAACGTAAACAACATAACACCTGTAACTGGAACAAAAGTAAGTGTTTCTGGTTCATTACATGCTAGTGGAGATATAACAGCTAATGGTAATATAACGTTAGGAGACGCTACAACAGATAGCGTAACATTTTCAGCTGAAATAAGTTCAAGCATAATACCAGATGCTAATAATGTTTATGATTTAGGAACGACTAGTAAGCAGTGGAAAAACATTTACGCTTCAACTGGTTCATTTGGTAATTTAACAGGATCAATTACATTTTCAAACAATGTAACGTTCCAAAATATAACAGCTACATCAGGAACGATATCCTATATCTCTTCATCTAGTCCAACAGTATTCGCAGGAGATATAGAACCTGACGCTGATGACAGTAATAATATTGGTTCAAGTACAAAACAATGGAAAGATTTATACATTGATGGAACAGCACATATCGATACATTATCTGGAGTAGCTTCAGCTTCAATAGATGTATTAAGTGTAAATAGTAATATAAGTTCAAGTTTAATACCTGCACAAAACCTTCCCCATCTAACAGGCCCCGAACATGATCTGGGAGCATCTGATAAGCAGTGGAAAAACATTTACGCTTCAACTGGTTCATTTGGTAATTTATCAGGATCAATTACATTTTCAAACAATGTAACGTTTCAAACTTTAACAGCAACTACTATAACAGCTACTTCAGGAACATTTAGTTATTTATCAGGATCTAGCCCAATAACAACTGCAGCTCCTTTACATCCAGATGTTACTAATACACACGATATAGGAACATCTGCATTACAATTCAAAGATTTATACGCAGATGGAGTAGGACATATTGACAAAATACAAGCTGGAGATGCTACAATTGCCCAGGTGGGTACAGGCACCGCAAACATTAATATTAACTCATTAGCAACTGCATCCCTTTATACTTCAGCTTCAATATCCTCTATACGGTTTGAAAATTTACCAACTTCATACGCAGTAGCACAAGCACATGGATCTGGTACTTTATTCAGATCACAATCAATGTCTGGAGGAGGTATGGCATTATTTATATCTTAACCCTTAATCAAATATAAGATAAAATGTTAAAGGGCGCTATCTTATTTGCGCCTTTTTTTATATTTATATATAGAAAGTAAAAGTAAAATATGGCAACAAAAATATCAATATGGCCCGGTTCATCATCATTTTTTCCAGGAGATACACCTTTTGGATTGTATGACAGTGACGCAGCATTTCAGTCTGATGTTGAAAAAACAGCAAATTGGTGCGGCAATCGCTTAGGTTATCCAATAGTAGATATAGAATTACAACAACAGAACTTTTTTGCTTGTTTCGAAGAAGCAGTCAGTGAATATAGTTCTCAGGTAAATTACTATAATATAAAGGAAAATTTATTAACTTTAAAAGGTACTGCAACTGGTAGTAATCTTACACACAAAGAAATAACACCCAACCATGGTAGACTAATAACAATTGCAAATTCTTATGGTGCAGAGGCTGGTAGTGGAGGAGATGTAACCTATTATAGTGCATCTATAGCAGTTACAACTTCAAAACAGGTTTATGATTTGACAGATTCAAACCAAATATCCTTGGAATCAGGCCAAACTGATATTGGAGATATAGAAGTAAAACGTGTATTTTATGAAGGTTCTCCAGCAATGTCAAGATATTTTGACCCATATGTAGGAACAGGATACGGCTCAGACCAAATGCTAGAAGGTTTCGGTTTTGGTAATTATAGTCCAGCAGTTAATTTTTTAATGATGCCTATGTATGATGACTTACTAAGGGTTCAAGCTATAGAATTTAACGACACAATTAGAAAATCAGCATATAGCTTTGAATTAAAAAATGACAGACTAAGAATTTTTCCTGACCCCACAACATCATATACCCTATGGATAGAATATGTTAAAATAAGTGATAGAAACAGTGCACTAAAAAATGGAACAGTTGCAAATACTGTTTCTGATTTTTCAAATGCAACATACGACAATATGTTGTATAGTAATATAAATGATCCTGGAAAACAATGGATACGAAAATATACACTAGCTTTAGCCAAAGAGCTACTTGGTAATATAAGAAGTAAATATGCATCAATACCAATACCAGGAGCCGAAGTAAGTTTAGACGGTGATACACTAAGAAGTGAAGCAGCTGCAGAAAGAGAAAACTTAATAACACAATTAAGAGAAGACCTAGAGGCAGCTTCAAGAAGAAATCTTTTAGAAAGGCAAAAAGAAGAATCTGAATTCATGAATGAAACAATGAATAAAATTCCTTATGGAATATATATAGGATAACTTATGGCATTATTTGGTGGACAAAGAGATATAAGTTTGTTTAGAACTCTTAATAGAGAACTAATAAATGAGCTTGTTGATACAGAAGTAGATATTTTTAAAACTTCTATATATGATATAGGTGATAATTTGTATGGTGAAGCTATAGATAAATTATATAAAAAGGGTGTTAGGGTAAATTGCCTAATAACACATGAAGATCAAACATGGGATAGTAGTGA